>LUMI01000933.1_pt1 | contig 11271 bp, 10 predicted proteins | sample 729681 | NCBI WGS metagenome assembly LUMI01 (sample SAMN03860267, study PRJNA289734) | marine metagenome | biome: seawater column; feature: ocean; material: water; isolation source: Red Sea water column Station 34 - depth 10m | place: Saudi Arabia: Red Sea | collected 2011-10-15 | depth 10 m
ATATTATTGATTTTGGAATGGGAAATCCTGACGGTGCAACTCCTGATTTTATTGTTGAGAAGCTTAAAGAGGTTGTCATGCGACCTGATACCCATCGATACTCTCAATCAAAAGGTATACCCAAATTAAGACAAGCTATAACCGATTGGTATGCAAGAAAATTTGATGTTGCATTGGATCCCGAAGAAGAGGCAATAGCTACTCTTGGTTCTAAAGAAGGCTTGAGTCATTTAGCCATTGCCACAATGGATAAGGGAGACGTAATTTTGGTACCAAATCCAGCTTATCCAATACATCCTTTTGGTTTTGTAATTGCTGGAGCGGATATTCATCACGTTCCAATTGGACCAGGCATTGATTTCTTTAAAAGTTTAAAAGATGCGATAAAAAATTCTTTTCCAAAACCTAAAATGTTGCTCATTAATTTTCCAAGCAACCCAACAACGAGTTGTGTAGATTTAGATTTTTTTAAAGAAGTTATCGCAATTGCCAAAGAGCATAACATTTGGGTTGTTCATGACTTGGCTTATGCCGATCTTTGTTTTGATGGTTATGAAGCTCCTTCAATTCTTCAAGTAGAAGGGGCAAAAGATATAGCTGTTGAGTTTTATACTCTGTCAAAGAGCTACAATATGCCAGGTTGGCGCTTAGGCTTTTGTTGTGGCAACAAAGAACTCATAGCTGCATTAGCGAGATTAAAATCTTATTTTGATTACGGTCACTTCACACCCATTCAGGTAGCTGGAATAGAAGCTTTAAATAATGGCGATAAAGAAGTAGAAAAGATTTGCCAAACTTATAAATCCCGAAGAGATGTACTCTGTGATGGTTTAAATTCATTTGGCTGGAGCATTGAAAAACCCAAAGCAACTATGTTTGTTTGGGCAAGAATCCCTGAATCGTTTGAAATGAAGTCTATGGAATTTTCTAGATTCTTATTGGAAAAGGCTAAAGTTGCCGTTTCTCCAGGTTTGGGTTTTGGAGAGTATGGAGATGACTTTGTTAGATTTTCTTTGATTGAAAATGAACAAAGAACAAACCAGGCAGTCAGAGGTATAAAAAAAGCCTTCAAAGAGTATCTATAATGACAAATTTAAAAATAGGTTTATGCGGCACTGGAAATGTCGGATCAGCTTTTATTGAAAGTATCGTTTCTTCGGAATCTCTTATAAATCAAAATTATGGTTTGAACATTTCAATTTCTTTGATTGGTGCAAGAAAAGGTAAGGTATCCGGCGTCTCTGATATTTCAGTTATTACTGACATTCAAAAAGTTGCCAAGTCAGATGATGTTGATGTTGTGGTGGAGTTGATTGGCGGGGTTGAAGACGCATATAGAACCATTAGAGATGGTTTAATCAGTAATCAGATAAATTCCTTTGCAGGAATATTAAACGGTACTTCCAATTTTATTTTTTCTAAAATGGCTGACGAAAAGTTATCTTTTGATACTGCATTGGCTTTGGCTCAAAAGGAAGGGTTTGCTGAACCCGATCCTACTTTTGATATTTCGGGTCAAGATGCTGCACAAAAAACAAGTATCCTTGCGACACTTTCCTTTTTTCAAAACTCTTCAATGGAAAAAGTTTATTTTGAAGGAATAGATAAAATTTCTCCTGATGACATAGAATACGGCAAGCAATTGAATTTTGTTTTGAAGCCTTTATCGGTTGGCATGCAAAATAAGGACCAGATTACTCTTGGTAGTTTTCCTGCTTTTGTAAAAACAGATTCGCTTTTGGCTTCAATCCAAAATGAAAATAACGCAATGCTTGTAAATGCTGAAAATGTTGGTGGTACGATGTATTCTGGACCAGGTGCAGGAGCTAAGCCAACTGCCAATTCGGTCTTATCAGACGTTATTGATATAGCACGAGGAAAAATTTTCGATTACGGAAAATTTGTAGAGCAAAACCTTTCTTCGAGTTTTGATAATTTCTCCTGTGATCGCTACTTAAAACTCCAAGTAAATGATAAACCTGGAGTAGTCGCAAAAATTTCTACTTTGTTGGCGAAGAACAATCTCTCAATTGATAATCTCATTCAAAAGGAATTAGAGAGAAGTGATGACCAAATACCTTTGGTTATGGTGCTGAGTAACTCTGACGAAACGACTATCCAAGATACTATTAAAGAATTGGAAGCTTTAGATGAGGTTTCAGGACCGTTAACTCATATTAGGATTTTAGATATCTAAAATGAAATACTTCAGTACTAGAGGAAATTCAGAAGCACTAAACTTTGTTGATGTGCTTACATCAGGTACGGCAAAAGATGGTGGATTATATGTGCCAGAAAATTTTCCAAAGTTTTCAAAAGAAGAAATCGCTGATTTTGAGACTGCAAGCTATCAAGACCTGGCTTCGCATCTTTTGTATCCATACGTTGAAGGTTTTTTATCAAAAGATGACTTTGAGCAAGTTGTAAAAAATGCATATGAATCTTTTACTATTCCTGAAGTTGTAAAGTTAGTTGAAACAAAAAACATTGGGTATGTCCTTGAATTGTTTCATGGCCCAACTTTTGCTTTTAAAGATGTAGCTATGCAACTGTTGGCGGCTTTATTGGATAAAGCTGCTGAAAAAACAGACAAAAAAATCGTTGTTCTTGGAGCTACTTCAGGCGATACAGGCTCTGCTGCTATAGAAGCATGTAAAAAATTCGAAGATATAGATATTGCCATTTTATTTCCCCATAAGAAGATATCTCCTGTTCAACAAAGACAAATGACAACTTCAAATGCAAAAAATGTATTTCCTTTGGCAGTGAAGGGCGATTTTGATGATTGTCAAAATTATGTAAAAAAAATGTTTATAGAGAACAACAATGAAGAGGTCAAGTTTGTATCAATTAATTCAATTAATTGGACAAGAATCATGGCACAAAGCGTCTATTTTTTTTCCACAAAACTTCAACTAAAAAAAGATTTTATAGCTTCTATTCCTTCTGGAAACTTTGGACATGCGTATGCTGGCTGGACGGCAAAAAATATGGGTCTTTCATTTAAAGGAATCAATATTGCAACCAACAAGAATGACGTTTTGCATAGACTTTTCTCTGATGATGTCTATCAAAAAAAAGAAACATCTGCTTCTCTTGCTCCATCTATGGACATTTCTGTAGCTAGTAATTTTGAAAGGTTATTGTTTGAGATTTACAAAAAAAATGGTGCCAAGCTTAGCGACACTTTCTCATCATTTCCCGCAAAATCGATAGATTTCAATCAATCCGATGAAATCTGGCAAGAAGTGAAAGCTTTTTTTCAAAGCTCTACTTGTGATGACAAAGAAATTATTGAAACAATTGTAAAAAGCTTTGAAACAGAAAATATTTTGTTTGATCCTCATACTGCAACAGCAATAAAGGGAAACAAAGATCTCAATCTTGACCCTTCGGAGCTTGTAACCTTTGCTACTGCCCATCCAGCTAAATTTCCAGATGCAATAAATAAAGAATTAGATATTTTAGATGAAAATACTCCAAGCTCCTTGAAGGAAATTATGACTAAAGAAGAAACTTTTTCAGTGCTTGAAAATAATTTTGAGGACCTGAATAATTATCTTAATTCGGAGGTTCTTAATTAAATGGTTGAACTGTCTTTAGGAGAAAGAATCAAAGTTGCTGCTAAGTCTCTAGCTGAGCTTAGGGGGTACCTTTGACTTTGAAGAAAAGAAAAAAAGCTTAGACGAAATCAATACCAGACTTCAAGATCCTGAGGTTTGGTCCAATCAAGAAGAAAGTCAGAAATTAGGCAAGGAAAAAGCTTCCTTAGAAAAACTCGTTGATTTGGTAGAGGGATTAAATAACTCTGTAGAAGATCTGAATGAATTATTTGAGCTAAGCGAAGATGAATCAGAAGCAAACCAATTAAAAGAGGAGCTTTTTAATGTTGAAGAAAAAATTGCGGATTTGGAGTTCCGTAGAATGTTTTCAGGAAAGATGGATCAAGCAAACACTTATCTTGATATTCAGTCTGGTTCGGGGGGGACGGAAGCTCAGGATTGGGCAGAAATGCTTTTACGGATGTATTTGAGATGGGGCGAAAACAAGGGTTTTAAAACCGAATTAATTGAAGTCTCTCCAGGAGAACTAGTAAGAAAGTCGCCTTTTGATTCTGGAAATCGTCGTCATACCTCTTTTGCGTCAATTTTTGTATCGCCAGAAGTAGATGATGATATTCAAATAGATTTAAATCCTGCAGACATTCGAATTGATACTTATCGAGCTAGCGGTGCAGGCGGACAACACGTAAATAAAACAGATTCGGCAGTGCGCTTGACTCATATGCCTTCAGGAGTAGTGGTGCAATGTCAAACACAAAGATCGCAACATAAAAACAAAGATAGTGCGATGAAGCAGTTACGTGCAAAGCTCTTTGAGATAGAATTAAAAAAGCAACAGCAAGTAATGGAAAAATTAGAAGACCTCAGAACAGGCGTAGAAACAGGAAACTGCAATGATGTGCTAGATGGTAATTTAGATTTATTTATTGAAGCCAGTTTAAAGCAGGGAATTGAATAATGTCTCAAGACAAAGAAGAAAATCATTTAATTGAAGAAAGGCGAAAGAAACTTGCTGAGCTTAGAGAAGCTAACAAAGCTTTTCCAAACGATTTCAAAAGAAAACATTTAGCTCAAGAGTTAAAAAACAAGTTTGATGAGTTTTCCAAAGAAGAATTGGAAAAGAAGAAGGCAAAAGGAGTAGTTGCTGGACGCATCATGCTTAGAAGAATGATGGGCAAGGCAAGTTTTACAACCATTCAAGATTTTTCTGGAAGAATTCAGCTTTACATCAGAGCTGATGAAATTTCGAACTACGATGAATTTAAAAATTATGACTTAGGGGATATTGTCGGTGCAGAAGGTACGGTATTTAAAACCAATACCGGTGAACTCTCGATACATGTCAAAAAATTAAAACTCTTAACAAAATCCTTAAGACCATTACCAGAAAAACACTTAGGTTTAACCGATACCGAAATACGTTATCGTAAACGCTACCTGGACTTATTGACCAATCCAGAAAGTTTAGAAGTCTTTAAAACTAGAGCAGAAATAATAAGCAACATTAGAGCTTTTCTGCTGGCTGATGACTTTATTGAAGTTGAGACTCCTATGATGCATCCCATTCCAGGTGGAGCTACAGCAAGGCCTTTTGTTACGCATCATAACTCTTTGAATATGGATTTATTTTTAAGAGTTGCACCAGAATTATATTTGAAGAGATTGGTTGTTGGCGGATTTGAAAAAGTGTTTGAGATCAATAGAAATTTCAGAAATGAAGGGCTTTCAACTAGACACAATCCAGAATTCACTATGTTGGAATTTTATACCGCATATGTTGATAGTGACTTTCAAATTAACTTTGTAGAGAAGATGTTCAAAGCAATTACAAAATCTCTGCCTAATAAAACAAATATATTCAAAAAGGTCTTTCATAAATTAACTATGGACGAAGCAATATTGCAATTTACTTCTCTGAAGAAAAAAGACTTAAGCGATGCCAAGAAGCTCAAGGAATTTTGCAAGGCAGAAAAAATAAAAAAAGATGCTAAGGGTTCATTAGCCATCATGAAAAATGAAATATTTGAAGCATTGGTCGAGGAGAAACTTATAGAGCCTACTTTTATTACTGAATATCCAATTGAAGTTTCACCTTTAGCGAGAGCTTCGACTGTAAATCCTGAGGTGGCAGAAAGATTTGAACTTTTTATAGACGGTAAAGAGATTGCTAATGGCTTTTCTGAGTTAAACGATCCTGAAGAACAGGCAGAACGTTTCAAAGGTCAAGTTGCTAAAAAGGATGCAGGTGATAACGAAGCGATGCATTTTGATAAAGATTACATCGAAGCTCTAGAGCATGGGTTAGCGCCATGTGCCGGAGTTGGTATTGGCATAGATCGATTAACCATGTTAATTACCGGTACCGAATCTATTCGAGATGTTTTATTATTTCCTCAACTAAAAAACAAATAAGAATTATGAGTAAAGATTGGACAAAAATTAGAGCAAAGGTAAAAGATTTCATTGAAAGTGAAATTTATCCTAAAGAAACTGAGCTAGCTAAGGGTACCCCCGAGGCACGAGAAATGCTTGGTTCATTAATGCAATTGGCAAAGGATGAAAAAATTTGGGCATTGGGACACCCAGAAGATATTGGTGGAGGCGGGATGCCTTTTATGGAATACGTATACGTAAATGAAGTCATTGGTAGATCTTCTTTTGCCATGGTGGCATTGGGCACACATTCTCTACAAGATTCAATAATGCTTCGAGAATTTGCTTCCCCACATTGGCGCGATCAATATCTCGAACCCTTAGTTCAAGGAGAAATCTTTCCAAGTTTTGGCATGACTGAGCCTGATGTTGCAAGTTCTGATCCTACTCAATTACAAACCACTGCTATCCTTGAAAATGGTACGTGGAAAATAAATGGTACAAAATGGTTTACCACTGGAGCTGCCAGAGCTGCCTACACTACAGTGATGTGTCGAACCGAATTAGACGCTCCTAGCCATGGCGCTTTTAGCATGATCATTGTTCCAACAGATAACCCAGGTTATAAAATTGTTCGAGAGACTCCTGTACTTGGCATTAATGGCGGACACTATGAAGTTAAATATGACAACGTCGAAGTTCCTGAAGAAAATTTATTAGGTCCAAGAGGACAAGGATTCATCATTGCACAAAAACGACTTGGGCCCGGAAGAATTTTTCATTGCATGCGCTGGTTAGGCCAAGCTCAAAGAGCTTTTGACTTGCTCTGTGAAAGAATGCACGAAAGAGAGACTTTCGGTACTCCTCTGACAAAAAAACAACTGCTGCAAAAATTTGTTTTTGATAGCGCCTGTGAAATTCAAGCTTCTCGTCACTTGACCCTTGATGCTGCTAAAAGAATTGACCAGGGAGATGATGCGAGGATTGAAATTGGTTTGATTAAAGTGGTTGGGGCAGAGATGCTACACAATGTCATAGATCGAGCCATCCAAGTTCATGGCGCGAAAGGACTCACTGACGATACTCCATTAAGTCTTATGTATAGACATGCTAGGGAGGCAAGAATTTACGACGGTCCTGATGAAGTTCATGTTCAATCCGTTGCCAGACGTATTCTTAAGAACTATGAAAATAATGGTCCTGGGTGGGATTTTGGCGAGCGAGATGCATCCCTAGTATCTTAAGATGTCAGACTTTCAGGAATTTTTAGAAAATTCTCTGCAGCAAAAAATTAAGCAACTGATTCCTCTCACAGGAGGAGCTTCTGCGGATATCAATCGTATTGTTCTTGATAATGAAGATGAACTTATAGTTAGAAGAACTCTGTCGCAAGAAAAATCCGTTATGGCAATTCCAAAAATCTTAGAAGCAAAAATACAAAAAGTTGTTAAAAAAAATGGAGCTCCTGTACCAGATATCATATTTGAGTTTTCTGAAGGCGAAGAAATAGGTGAGGGTTATGTCATGGAAGCAATTCCAGGAGAGACTATTCCTCGTAAAATTCTTAGAGATGAAAAATTTTCAACTGCTCGAGAAAAACTTCCTTTTGAAATAGGTAAATCTTTGGCCAAAATCCATCAAACACAATTAGAAGATTTAAAAGCTCTTGGTCTGGCCACCTTTTCAGACTCTCTAGAAAAACTCTTTCAGGTATATTTAAGCTTTAACCAACCACAGCCAGTCTTTGATTTAGCTTTCAAATGGCTTGAAGCCCAAGAACTCAAAGACTATGGAGAAGTTTTAGTTCATGGAGATTTTCGTTTTGGAAACTTCATTATTTCGGAAGAAAATTTAGAATCTATTATTGATTGGGAGTTAGCTCATATAGGCAACCCTATGGAAGATCTTGGATGGCTTTGCGTGCGTTCTTGGAGATTTGGTAATGTGAAAAAAAGGGTAGGTGGTTTAGGCGATATTGAAGATCTCATCGCTGGTTATGAATCCAATTCTGATATAAAAATTGATAAATCACAGCTTGATATATGGCAGCTCTATGGCTCATTACGCTGGGGAGTTATCTGCATGATGCAAACTTTTGCTCATCTAAGTGGCATGGTTAATTCAGTAGAAAAAGCAGCTATTGGCAGAAGAGTATCTGAAACGGAATTTGATTTAATGAATATGATTAAGCATAAAAATTTCTTATGAGTGTTTTTGATAGACCAACTTCTAAAGAACTTTTAGAGGCAGTAATTGATTTCATCGACGCCGAAATAAAATCGGATTCTTATCCAGCAAATAAAAAGTTTAAATTTCAGATTGTTTTAAATGTCCTAAATATTGTTAAGAGGGAGGTTGAAACTGGAGAAGAAATAAATGAAAAATTTTCTGAGCTAGGCTCAAACCTTATTGGAGAAAATGAGTTCTCTATAGAAAAATTGTCCCAAAAAATTAGAGATAAAGAATTCGATCATGAAGACAAAGATCTTATAGATTTTCTATATGACCTTACAGAGGAAAAAATTAAAATAGACAATCCGAAATATAAATAACCAGAAGCTGTCATGGATGCAAAAATATATGGTCACAACCATTCTCCTTGGGTTCAAGCAGTATTATTAGGCTTACATGAAAAGAAAATAAAATATACCTTGTATCAAACACCGCCATTTGAAATATTGAAAATCTGGGGTGTTTATATGCCAGCTGCTGCTTTAGATGGAAATTCTTGGGAAGTTGAGTCTTCAAAAATTTTAAAAAAAATTGGATTCAACAAAGTTTCTGAACAAGATATCCGAGCTGCTCAGGATGCATGGAAGGGCGTCTTACACCGCCCTGATAATCCCTTTAAATTTTTTTCAGCATGGGCTCACGCTTGTGACTTGAACCTGCCATTTGTAAAAAGCTTGATAAATAGCTTTCTTTTAAGTTTTACATGTTTTTACATGTTCCTACTTATAAATATCATAAAAGTTAGATTTAATATGAAAGACCCTGAAAATTTCGGAGATCAATATCTTTTTTGGGAAAATGAGCTTCTTGAATCAGATGGTTCTTTCATTGATGGTCTCAATCCTGGTACAAGAGATTTCTTACTTTTTGGTGTAGTTCAGTGCCATTCAAGTCTTCCTGTTCCTGCTCTCAAAGCCCTGCAAAATGATGAAAGACTCTTCAACTTGAGAAATTGGATACACAAGATGCATGAAAGGTTTGAAGATTATCCTCATCTTTATTCAGGAGAATTTTTTGAGCCTAATTTACCACTTCCGCAGTCTTCAAGTTTTTTACAAAGAATTTTCTTTTATTTTGGAATAATAATTATGTTCCTTGCTTTTCCTATAACATTGCCACTTGCTTTATTTTTAATGAAAAAAGCTCCAAGATAATTTGTAAAAGTTAAAAATGAATAAAGAAAATTTTGAACCAATAAGATTTCTTAATTATTTAAAACACAGAGCAGATCATCAGGGAGTTCCCCTTGCTTTGGATGAGGGTTTTATTATGGAATCTTTTCATGTTGGGGTAAGGTATTTTTTTGGTGTTACTATTGATGATAAGGGAATGCCAATTCACGATAGAGAACAGCCTTACGAAGGTTTTTTAGAAGAGTGGATTGAAAGGAGTATTAACTGATGAATAAAACTTTGATATTTATAATTTTGGTTTTAGTTTTTGGAGGAGCTTTTCTCTACAATTTTTATCATACTCAATTGGAAAAAATGCAACATTCAGTTGAGCACATGATCCATCGACATTAATCAAAGTAAATCTTTTATATCGTTTTTCTCATCCAGAAGTTCCTGAGTAGTTAGATCAATTTTTTCCTGAGCATAATCGCTTATCGGTAAATCTTGGACAATTGAGACTTTTCCATTGGCATCTGCTTTCAAAGGAAAGCCAAAGATTAATCCTTCAGGAACATTGTAACTTCCATCGCTTAAGACTGCTGCGCTAAACCAGTCATCTGCAGGAGTTTCTGAAAGTGTTGCCTTAACTGTATCAATAGCAGCATTAGCCGCTGAAGTTGCAGAAGAAGCTCCTCTGGCATCGATAATAGCTTTTCCACGTTGTTGAACGATTCTGAGAAAATCACTCTCAATCCAATTTTGATCATTGATCCAGCCGCTTGCTGATTCGCCTTTGATTTCTGCATTGTCTAGATCAGGATACATGGTTGGACTGTGGTTTCCCCATATAGTCATTTTCTTAATATCGGAAATCTCCAAATTGCATTTGTTTGCTACTTGAGCTTTAGCTCTGTTGGCATCTAAGGCAGTCATTGCCATCCAGGTTTGGGACTCATTGTTGCCATGCGTGCAGCCAATTAAAGCATTGGTATTTGCGGGGTTCCCAACAACGAGTATTTTTGCATCTGCCTTGGCGTTTTCTCCTAGAGCTTTTCCTTGTTCAGTAAAAATGCCACCATTTATTTTTAATAAGTCTGCGCGTTCTTCAATTTTTTTTCCATTGATAGTGATACCTCTTGGAATGCTACCAACTAAAAGAGCCCAATCTACATCTCCTGAAGCTTCATTCATATCAGAAAAGTTTTTTACAGTCCCTAGGGTATTAAAACCGCAATCTTCTAATTCCATACGAGAGCCTTCAAGCCTAGATACTACTTGGGGAACTTCAACGAGGTTCAAATTAACTTTCACATCCGATCCAAAAGTTTCTCCACTTGCCAATCTAGTCAATAAGGCATAACCGATTTGACCAGCAGCTCCAGTTACCAAAACATTTACTTCTTTCATGTATCTTTCCTATTAAATTAAGTTAAAAATATTCTTTCCTTCTTTTTGAGAAACGGATACTTTGGCATCCAACATCTCATTTTTAATCATTTTATTTAGAAGAATCTCATCTTTTTCGCTATTTGCAATAAATCTAGTTCCATCATCTAGAGTTCCGACTATTAAAGCAAATTCTAAACCTTTTCTCCCATTGATCACGGTATAAGTATCTATCTTTCCATTTCCTGAAGGCGTTTCCGTAAAATTTTTAATGGCTTTTGAATTGATATCCTTTTGGACAGAACTGTTATTTATTTTTTCAAAAGGTTTGGCTGGGATTGTCGACATGACAAGAGCTGCATGTTTGGTAATAAACCATGAATTTGCAGTAAGCAATCCATAAGTTTGAGGTTTTTTCCTGAGCTGCCTAACCATTTCTGTGGTTGAAAACATCGTGTATGAATTTCCAGGGCCTCCAAAGTAGGGCAAACCTCCCGTAACCGTTAAATCTTTTTTTTCCTCCGGAATACCCAATTCTTTTTTTGCAATTTGTACTGCTGAAGGGAAACAAGAATACAAATCAAAGTGTTTTATGTCGGATA
>LUMI01000412.1_pt1 | contig 11261 bp, 8 predicted proteins | sample 729681 | NCBI WGS metagenome assembly LUMI01 (sample SAMN03860267, study PRJNA289734) | marine metagenome | biome: seawater column; feature: ocean; material: water; isolation source: Red Sea water column Station 34 - depth 10m | place: Saudi Arabia: Red Sea | collected 2011-10-15 | depth 10 m
TGTAAAAATTGTAGAGTCATTAGGAGTAAAAAAAGTAATATTTTTACCTGATGATTTTTTAGCTAAATATGTGGCATCACAAACTGATATAGAAATTATTTCATGGAAGGGAACTTGTGAAGTGCATGAACAATTCAATGATCAAGAAATTAATGATATTAGAAAAGCTAATCCAGGCATAAAAATAATAGCACATCCTGAATGTCCTCCTGATGTAATACAAGCATCTGATTTTGCAGGTTCTACAAGTGGAATGATTAAATATGTGAGAGATAATCAACCAGAAAAAGTTATGATGGTCACAGAATGCTCGATGAGTGACAATGTCCAAATTGATAATCCAAATGTTGAATTTATTAGACCATGTAATCTTTGTCCTCATATGAAAAGAATTACTTTGCCTAAAATATTAGATTGTTTAGAAAATGAGACTAACGAATTAATAATGGACAATGAGACAATTCAAAAAGCAAGAAAATCTGTAGAGAGAATGGCAGAAATAGGCAGATAAAATCTGTGTCTAAAATTCAATTAAGTAAAAATTTTATAAAATCATCTTGTAAATTAGCTTTGAATGAGGACTTATATCCATCAGGCGATATTACTTCAGAATTAATTAATAAAAATATTAAAAAGAAAGTTAAAATGATAAGTAACCAAAAAGGTATTTTGGGTGGTATAGAATTTGCAAAAGAAACTTTCAAATTAATTGATAAAAAAATAAAATTTAAAAAAAAAAAAAAAGATGGATCTCGAATTAAAAAAGGAGAGGTAGTTGCGACTATTGATGGTGACCTAAAAAATATTTTAACTGGCGAGAGAGTAGCATTAAACTTTGTTTCTCATATTTCTGGAATAGCAACGAAAACAAATATGTTTGTAAAAAAGGTAGGAAAAAAAACTAAAATATGCTGTACAAGAAAAACGATTCCAAATCTTAGAGTAATTCAAAAATATGCTGTTAAATTAGGTGGTGGAACAAACCACAGATTTAACTTAAGTGATGAATACTTAATAAAGGATAATCATATAAGTTCTGAAAAAAATTTTGAAAATTTAATTCAAAGAGCCATCAAAAATAAGGGTAGAAAAAAAATAACAGTAGAGGTTGATAATTTATCTCAGTTAAAAAGAATATTGGGTTTGAAATTTGATAGAATTTTATTAGATAATATGAATTCAAAAAATTTAAAAAAAGCAGTCAAAATGTCTGGGAAATTTTATGAAACTGAAGCATCAGGAGGAATTAACTTAAAGAATGTTAAAAATGTTTCCTCTACTGGAGTAGATAGAATTTCTATAGGATCTCTAACCCACTCAATGAATGCTTTAGACTTAAAATTAGAAATCTAGAATTTAATTTTGTTTTTTTAATTGAGCTTGAGCGGCAGCAAGTCTTGCAACAGGTACTCTATAAGGTGAACAAGATACATAATCTAAACCAGCACGTGCACAAAAGTCGATACTTTTAGGATCACCTCCGTGTTCACCACATATGCCAAGTTTAATTTTTTTGTTAATTTTTTTACCTTTTTGTGTTGCTATTTCTATCAAATCCCCAACTCCATCATCTATAGAAACAAATGGGTCGATATCGAAAATTTTATTATCAATATAATCATTTAAAAACTTGCCACTATCATCTCTGCTAATTCCAAAAGTTGTTTGTGTTAAATCATTTGTTCCAAAACTAAAGAATTCTGCATGTCTAGATATATCATCTGCTTTAATTGCTGCTCTTGGGAGTTCAATCATTGTCCCCACTAAAAAATTTAGTTTTGTTTTGGTTTTGTTTTCAACTTCTTTTGCAACTCTAATTACTAAATCTTTCATTATTTTTATTTCTGCTTCAGTAGATACCAAAGGTATCATGATCTCCGGAATAATAGATTTTATCTTGAGTTTTTTACATTCAACTAATGCATGAAAAATTGCAGTACATTGCATCTCATATATTTCTGGGAATGATATACCTAATCTACAACCTCTATGACCTAGCATTGGATTTTGTTCATGAAGTTCTGTTATTCTACCCTCTAATTCTGAACTTTTGATGTTTAAAGCATTTGCTACATCACTAATTTCTTTTTGATTTTTCGGTAAAAATTCATGAAGCGGTGGATCTAATAATCTAACTGTAACAGGTAGACCATTCATAATTTTAAAGATATCAATAAAATCCTTTTTTTGAAAAGGAAGTAGTTTCTTTAAAGCACTAGCCCTATCTTCTTTTGATTTTGATAAAATCATTTCTCTTACAGATAAAATTCTCTCTTCATCAAAAAACATATGTTCTGTTCTACAAAGACCTATTCCTTCAGCTCCAAATTCTCTAGCAGTTTTACTATCAAGAGGTGTTTCAGAATTAGTTCTAATTTTTAGTTTTCTAAATTTATCAGCCCAGCTCATAAGTTTAGAAAAATCTCCCGAAATTTCGGGTTTAACAGTTTTAACCTCTCCTTTTATAATTCTACCAGTTGATCCATCAATTGTAATTAAATCACCTTCTTTAATTTCATTATTTTTTGTTTTAAAAATTTTATTTTGGTAATCTATTTCTATTTCGCTTGAGCCAGATACACAAGGTCTACCCATTCCTCTTGCAACTACTGCAGCATGGCTGGTCATCCCTCCTCTTGCAGTAAGAATTCCTTTAGCTGCATGCATTCCATTGATATCTTCAGGTGATGTTTCTACTCTTACTAGGATTGTATTTTGCATCATTCCATTTAATCTTTCAGCCTCATCAGATGTAAATACTACTTTTCCACTAGCTGCTCCTGGAGAAGCAGGAAGGCCTTTGGCTATTACTTCTAAATTCGCTGTTTCATCTAAAGTTGGATGAAGCAAAGTATCTAATGAATTTGGTTGTACTCTAAGCACAGCCTCTTTTTTCGTGATGAGTTTTTCTCTTTCCATATCGACAGCAATTTTGACTGATGATTTTGCAGTTCTTTTTCCTGATCTAGTTTGCAACATCCACAACTTATTATTTTCGACTGTGAACTCCACATCCTGCATATCTTTATAATGTTTCTCCAGTTTTATAAGAATATTTTTTAGATTTTTGTAAACTCTAGGCATAGACTCTTCCATTGAAAGAAGTGTTTCTTTTGCATCTTTTCTAGCTTTCTTAGTTATATGTTGGGGAGTTCTAGTTCCCGCAACAACATCTTCTCCTTGAGCATTTATTAAATATTCGCCATAGATTTCATTGACTCCATTTGATGGATTACGTGTAAATACAACACCTGTCGCACAATCATCACCCATATTACCAAAAACCATGGACTGAACATTTACTGCAGTTCCCCACTCTGAAGGAATATGATTTAATTTTCTATAGACCTTTGCTCTATTACTCTCCCATGACAAAAAGACTGCACTAATTGCACCTAGTAATTGTTCATTAATATTTTGAGGAAAATTTTTTTTTGTTTTTTCTTTTACAATATTTTTAAAGTCTTTAATCAATCCATCCCAATCATCTTCATCCAAATCAGTGTCTAGCAAAACACCTTTTGTAAGTTTGTAATTTTCAATTAATTCTTCAAAATTATAACTTTCAACACCCATAACAACATTTGCATACATTTGTATAAATCTTCTATAACTATCTTTTGCAAATCTCATATTTGATGTTTTATTTGCTAAAGCAATCACAGTTTTGTCATTTAGTCCAAGATTTAAAATAGTATCCATCATTCCTGGCATGGATACTCTCGCGCCAGATCTTACAGATAACAACAAAGGATTTTTCAAATCTCCAAATTTTTTACCAGAATCTTTTTCAATATTTTTTAATTCTTTATTTATTTCATTTATGATTTTAGGCTTTAATTTCTTTTTATTTTTATAAAATAAATCACAAACTTCAGTAGAAATCGTAAATCCAGGTGGGACAGGCAAACCCATCCTTCCCATTTCTGATAAATTTGCACCTTTGCCTCCTAAAATATTTTTTGGGTTTTTTATTTTTTTTGTGTCTTTAGATTTAAAATTAAATACTAATTTTGGCATTTATGCTTCTATTTTAGAAAAGTTAAAATAATTATCGAAGCTTTTACACAACATTTTTAAAAGTTCTAGTCTGTTTTTTTTAATTATTTCTTCTTGATCATTAACTATTACATTATCAAAAAACTCATTAACCTCTATTTTGGCACTTGAGAGTGTTTTAAGACTTTCATCATAATCCTCGTCTCTACCTATGCTTGAAAAATACTTTCTTATAGCATGTATTTTTTTATAAAGATTTTTTTCATAATCATTTTTAAAAAGACCAGGATCGGCAGAACCTACAATTTCTAGTTTTGATTTACTTTCGCTATTTAAAATGTTTGCAGATCTTTTATAAATTGCAATAACATCAAGACCAAAATCTTTTTTAATATTTTTATTCAAATTTAATGATTTATTAAAAATTTTTAGTAAATCATCTATTCCATAAGAATTAGTGGAGCATTCAATAATATCCGACCTAATATTTTTTTCTTTTAAATAATTTTTTAATCTATCTAAAATAAAATCTCCCAATTCATCATTTATCAATTTTGAGTCAAAAGAGTAATTTTGTTCTTTGTATAAATTTATTGAATAATTTATTAGATCTCTTAATTTTATTTTTTTTTGATTTTCAATTATTAACCTTAATAAACTAATTGCCATTCTTCTTAAGGCATAAGGATCTTTTGAACTAGTTGGTTTGAGATTAATTCCAAAAAATCCAACTAAAGAGTCTATTTTGTCACTTAACGATAATGCTATGCTGTATGGTTTTTTTGGAACTTTACTATCAATGCCACTTGGTAAGTAATGCTCTGAAACAGCTAAACTTATTTCTTCGTCAAAACCTTGCTCTCTTGCAAAGTATCCACCCATCACGCCTTGCAATTCGGGAAACTCTCCAACTAAATCTGACATCAAATCTACTTTGCAAATTGAGGAGGCAATTTCTATCTTTTCTTTACTTATTAAAAGTTCATCTGATATTATTCCGCTAAGTTTTCTTACTCTTTGTATTTTATCAAAATAACTTCCCAACCCTTTAAAATAATTAATTTGCTTCAATCTAGACACCTGTTTAACTAAATTTTGAGACTTATTTCTATTCCAAAAAAATTCTGCATCTGCCAACCTTGCATCTACAACATTTTGATTTCCTAATTTAACTAATCCCTTTTTGTCCTTGCAATCTGCTACAACTATAAAATTATTTGTTATTTTGTTTTTGCTATCAAATGTAGGAAAATATTTTTGGTGATGCTGCATTGTAATAATAAGTATTTCTTGGGGAATTTCTAAAAATTTCTTATTAAACTCACATACTAAAATTTTTGGTTTTTCAACAATATTTATTATTTCGTCTATAAGTTTTTCATTCACGTTTATATGAATTTTTTTTTGATTAGTTGCCTTGTTTATTTCTTTAATTATAAATTCTTTCCTTTTATCTTGATCAATTGTTACTCCTTTTTGTTTAAAAAATTTTATATAAGATTTAAAATCATTAAAACTTTTTACTTCATCTTCTAGATCTTTATCTGTAAAAGTTTTATTTGAACTATGTAAATGGTTTAATTTAAATTCAATTATTTTTTTATCAAATAAAGCTAATATTGATTTTAACGGTCTTCCCCAATATAAATCATGATTGCCCCATTTCATTGATTTTTTCCATGAAATTTTTAAAAGCAAACTTGCAATATTTTCTTTTAATAAATCGTATGTTTTTATTTTTTGTGATGGTTTGTTGTAGAAGTAGAATATGCCTTTTTCAGTGCTTTTTTTGAAAACTTTTTCTTTACTTATTTTATTGGATTTTAAAAATCCTTCCAAAGCCTTTTCTGGAGCATTTATATTAGGACCTCTAATTTCCTCTGCTTTTTTTATTACATCTTTAGATATCTTATTTATATGAACAATGAGCCTATTTGGAGTTGAATAAGTATTAATTTTACCTTTAACTATAATTTCATTATCATCAAAAAATTTTTTAAAAATTTGTGTTAATTCATTTCTAGCATTGATTTGTAATCTGGAAGGTATTTCTTCACTAAATAATTCAAGGAAAAATTCAGACATTTTAATTTTGTGTTTCTACCCAGATTTTTCCAATTTCTCTTGTCAGATCTCTGATCCTTGCAATATATTCTGCTCTTTGAGCAACACTTATAACTCCTCTAGCATCTAAAATATTGAACACATGACTTGATTTTAAACATTGATCATATGCTGGAAGAGAAATTTTCTTTTCAATTAATGATTTTGCTTCTTCTTCGAGCATATCAAAAATTTTAAATAATTTATCTGTGTTTGCATACTCAAAATTATAGGCTGAAAATTCTTTTTCAGCTTGATGAAAAACATCTTTGTATAAAACTCCCTCATCATTCCAAATTAAATCAAAAACATTTTTTTTACCTTGAATAAACATACATAATCTCTCTAAACCATAAGTAATTTCAACAGATATTGGATTGCATTCCATACCTGCCATTTGTTGAAAATAAGTAAATTGAGTAACTTCCATACCATCACACCATACTTCCCATCCAAGACCAGCAGCACCTAAGGTTGGACTTTCCCAATCATCCTCTACAAATCTGATATCGTGCTCTTCGTATTTAATACCTACTGATGAAAGGCTATTAAGATACATTTTTTTAATATCTTTTGGTGAAGGTTTTATTAAAACTTGAAATTGATAATAGTGTTGCAAACGATTAGGATTTTCTCCATACCTTCCATCTGTTGGTCTTCTTGATGGTTGAACGTAAGCTGTTTTCCATGGTTTAGAACCTAATGATCTTAGAGTTGTTGCTGGGTGAAATGTTCCTGCTCCAACTTCTAAATCATAAGGTTGTAAAATAACGCAACCTTTTTTTGACCAGTACTTTTGAAGATTTAAAATTGTATCCTGAAAAGAAATAAATGATTTTGGATTTTTTGTTTTTTTTTTAGAAACCATATTTTTGCCAAATAGATCTTTCTTCTAAAACACTTATCAATTTATCCGCATGGTCTTCAGAAGACGAAAGTTTTTTGGCAAGCCATCCTTTAGACTTTTCAAATTTTTTAATTTCAACATCTTCACCAAATTTTTCTCTCAATATCTGTTCTGCATTCCCTATTCCATCTATCAAACCAAGTTTTAAAGATGTTTTGCCAGACCAAAATTCTCCAGAAAAAAGTTCAACATCAGTTTTGTTTAATTTTGTTGATCTACTTTCCTCTACAACATTAATAAATTCTTGGTGAAGTTCCAGTTGAATATTTTTTAATCTTTGAATGTCCTCTTCTTTCTCGTCTAAAAAAGGATCTAGAGTACTTTTATTTTTTCCAGCTGTATAAACCCTTCTTTGAACCCCAATTTTTTGAATTAAATCTTTAAAACCAAAAGAAGAATAAATCACTCCTATTGATCCGATTATAGAACTTGCATTAGCATAAATCTCATCACCTGCGCATGCAATTAGATAGCCTCCAGATGCAGCAACATCTTCAGCAAAAACTATTACTTTTTTTTTGTTTTTCTTAGACTGTTCTCTAATAAATTTATATATTAGATGTGATTGAACGGGTGAACCACCTGGTGAATTAATTGAAATTGCAACAGCCTCTGCTTTTTTTACTGAAAAAGCTTTTTTTATCATTTCTTCTTGAGAGGAATATTCTATTCCTTGTTTAAACTTTCCAACATTTCCTATGACGCCGGTAAGTCTTAAATGACTAACAATTTTTTTTTTTTTAAAAAATGAAAACATACAAATGATTATAAAAATTTTACTTAATTATAAAGCTACTTATAGTTGAAGAATTAGGTGCGTCAATTGATAAGTATATTAATAAACTTAATGTAATATTTTGAATTTATGGGTTCAGTAGTTCAATTAAAAAAGCAAATAACTAATGCGTATACAGATTTAGTAAATTCTGTTGATGAAAAACTAAGTTTAGTTGAAGACAAAATTTCTTATAAATTAGATAGTAAAGTTGAGCTTGTTAAAGAAATGACAGCTTACCACATGACTAGTGGAGGTAAAAGATTAAGAGCATTGCTTACTTTGGAGTGTGCTAAATTGTGTGGATATACAAAAGGTAGTAGAGATGTGAACCTAGCTGCATGTGTTGAACTTATACACGCAGCAACTCTTATGCATGATGATGTAATTGACAGCGCAGATTTAAGAAGAGGCAAAAAAACTACAAATAAAATTTGGGGAAATCAGTCATCAATTCTTGTTGGGGACTATTTATTAAGTAGATGTTTTGAAATGATGGTTGAGGATGGAAGTATTGAAGTATTAAAACTTTTATCTTCTACATCATCAACTATTGCTCAAGGAGAAGTTTTGCAATTACAACATAAAGGTGACTCTGAAATGTTAGAAGATACATATTTGAATATAATTTCTTCTAAAACTGCAGCTTTATTTTCAGCATCTTCAAAAGTTGGGTCGATAATTACTGATAAAGACAATAAATTTAAAGATGCACTAGAATTCTATGGAAAGAACCTTGGATTAACATTTCAGATTGCAGATGACACACTTGACTATAACTCAGAATTAAAAATGTTTGGTAAAGAGATAGGGAAAGATTTCTTTGAGGGCAAGGTTACTCTCCCGATTATTCTATTACATCAAAAATTATCTTCAGATGAAAAATTAGTTTTAAAAAAAATATTTGAACAAAATATCAGATCTAAAGAACAATTTGACTATGTGCTTACATTGGTAAAAAAATATAATATAATTAATGAGTGTTACAAAAAAGCGGAGCACTATATAAGTTTAGCATCAAATTCATTAAGTATATTTCAAGATTGTGAAGAAAAAACTATACTCAAAAATTTAACTTCATTTAGTATTAATAGAAAATTTTAAGGTGATAAGAGAATTTTTTTCCAATCATTATTTTCTTTAATATATTTTAATCTTTCGTGAATTCTATTTTCACCATCTAACCAAAATTCAATTTCGTGGTGTTTTAACCTCCATCCTGACCAATGATCAGGTCTTGGAACATTATTTTCATCTTTATAGAGATCTTTAAATTTTTTTATAGATTGGTTTAGCTCTTCTCTATCTTTTAAAATTGAACTCTGATTTGATGCCCATGCACCAATTCTACTTCCGTAACTTCTGGATTTATAATAATTATCAGCTTCTTCATCAGAAACTTTTTCAGCAGTACCAACTATTCGAATTTGTCTGAGTAAACTTTTCCAATGAAAGCACATCGAAATGTTTGGATTCTGCTTTATAGAGTTTCCCTTATTACTATTAAAGTTAGTGTAAAAAACAAATCCATCCTCTCCATAATCTTTGAGCAATACCATTCTTACATTCGGATAACCTTTTTCGTTAATAGTGCCTAGAGCTAATGCATTTGGATCATTTATTTCTGTTTTCTTTGCCTCGTTGTACCATTCAGTGAATAATAGTATTGGATTATCGAGATCTAGAAAGCATTTATCTAACCCTAAAGAATTTTTTTCGTTCATAATTTAACCAAAATAATTTATATAATAATATAATGTCTTTTAATACATTTGGAAAATTTTTTCGATTTACTACTTGGGGTGAGTCTCACGGTCCAGCAATAGGATGTGTTGTTGATGGTTGTCCTCCGAATATTAAGCTTAATATCAGAGACATTCAGTTAGAATTAAATAAAAGAAAGCCTGGTCAGTCAAAATTCACAACCCAAAGAAAAGAGGATGATAAAGTAGAAATTTTATCAGGAACATTTGAGGGCAAAACAACTGGTACACCTATCTCAATGATTATCTTCAATAAAGATATGCGTTCTAGGGATTATAAAAATATTAAAGATAAATTTAGACCTGGTCATGCTGATTATACATATTTTAAAAAGTATGGAATTAGAGATTATAGAGGTGGAGGCAGACAATCAGCGAGAGAGACTGCTTCAAGAGTGGCAGCAGGGGCAATAGCAAAACAAGTTTTGCAAAATATTATTGGGAAAAAGTACAGTGTAATTGGAGCCGTAACACAATTAGGAATACTAGGATGTGACACAGAAAAATGGAATGACAGTTTCATCACAAAAAACCCTTTATTTTGTCCTGATAAAACAGTTTTAAAATTATGGGAAAAATATTTACTTGGGATAAGAAAAGCTGGCTCATCATGTGGGGCTATTATTGAAGTAAGAGCAAGAGGTGTTCCTGTCGGATTAGGAGCTCCAATTTATTCAAAATTAGATATGGATTTAGCATCAGCAATGATGAGTATTAACGCAGTAAAAGGGGTAAATATAGGATCAGGAATGAACTCTGCTCAACTTTCTGGTGAACAAAATTCTGATGAAATGTCCCAAACAGGAAAGAAAACAAAATTTAAATCGAATAATGCTGGAGGAATTCTTGGAGGTATTTCTAGTGGTCAAGAAATAATAGTTTCTTTTGCAGTAAAACCAACTTCATCAATTCTTTCTCAAAGAAAAACAATTAATAAATTTGGAAAAAATACTTCAATTTCAGTCACAGGGAGACATGATCCATGTGTAGGTATTAGAGCAGTGCCTATTGGCGAAGCAATGATGCATTGTGTAATTCTTGATCACTACTTAATGAATAAAGCTCAATGTGGCAATTAATTAGTTTTTTTAATTAAAACTTTAGAATTTAGAGTTTCTAAAACCTTCGCTTCAATAGATTTAGCATCTAGACCAGCTTCTTTATACATTTCTTCTGGTTTATCTTGGTCTAAAAATTTATCAGGCAAAATCATTGATCTAAATTTTATATTATTATCTAATAAATTCTTTTCATTTAAGAAATGATTTACATGAGCTCCAAAACCTCCTATAGAGCCTTCTTCCAAAGTAATTAGCACTTCATGATTTGTTGCAACTTGCCACATAAGATTTTCATCCAGAGGTTTTGCAAATCTAGCATCTATAATTGTTGGATTAATTCCCATTTTTTTTAAACCTTCTTCAGCCAATAAACATTCTTTTAATCTGTTACCAAAACTTACTAAGGCAACTTTCTTACCTTCTCTTATAACTCTACCTTTTCCAATATCTATTTTTTCGTTGATATCAGGTAATTCTAAACCTGCTCCATTTCCTCTTGGATATCTAAATGCACATGGTTGATTATTAATATCTACTGACGTATTGACCATTCTTACCAATTCTGCTTCATCACTTGCTGCCATAACAATAAAATTAGGTAAAGTTGATAAATATGTAATATCAAAAGCACCTGCATGAGTGGCTCCATCGGC
>LUMI01001254.1_pt1 | contig 11228 bp, 11 predicted proteins | sample 729681 | NCBI WGS metagenome assembly LUMI01 (sample SAMN03860267, study PRJNA289734) | marine metagenome | biome: seawater column; feature: ocean; material: water; isolation source: Red Sea water column Station 34 - depth 10m | place: Saudi Arabia: Red Sea | collected 2011-10-15 | depth 10 m
GAAGTATAGATGTCTTCACTGTGTTCACTGGTCCCGATAATTTCAATGCCTTGATCTTTAAGGAATTTAATAACATTTATCAAATTTGAGACCATAAAGATTCTCCCAACCTCTGTTCCACCGCATGAAACTTTCCTAACAGTTGATGTTATCGGAGAGCATTGATGTTTGTTAATAATTATTGCATCGACATTAGCTGCAACTGCAGAGCGGATGCATGCTCCTAGATTCCTTGGATCAATAATGTTGTCAACGATAAATAGTGTGGGATTCTCAGTTGCTGATGATTCAATAAATTCTTTTAGGTCCTTATTTCCTAAGATAGGTTGAGGAGTAATCTTTGCTATTGGGTGCTGCTTAATTTTTTTATTAACCTCGACATCGATGCTTAAACTTTCTGCAGCAGAAACAAGGCTTGATAATCTCTCATCATTGCGGCTATCAGGGATAAAAATTTTTTTGATGATTTCAGGCGAATGCTTTAAAAGCGCATCCACAACATGAAAGCCCTCACGTTTTTCTTCTTCTTTTATGTTCATTTTGCAGGAGCGTCATTTTACCCTCAAATGGAGAAACTGCTACTATCTTGATATTAATTGAATCACCAAATCTATATCTTCTGCCAGACTTTATTCCATATAAATAGGTCTGATCTTTTGATAATTGATAACGATCTCTCTTTAAGTCAGCAACGTGCAGTAATCCTGAAACCAAAAACTTTTCGAGGGTAATAAATAATCCAAACTCAGTTACCCCAGAAATCACCCCTTCAAAAGACTCACCTACATGCCTTTTTAGATAATCAAAAATTAAGATTTGATTAACTTTTCTTGAAGCATTTTCTGCTCGATGCTCAAGCTTTGATGAGAGCTCACAGATCTCTTGATCATTTTTTATATTGCTCAAGTAGCTATCATCATTTTCAATGCATTGTTTAATCATGCGATGAGTTAGCAAATCAGGATATCTTCTGATTGGAGAGGTAAAGTGACAATATTGATCTAGTTGGAGACCAAAATGTCCAACATTGTCGGTTGAGTATTCAGCACGTTTCATTGTTTGAAGAACCAGTGATTGTTTTAATTGATCCTTTGCAGAGATTTTTTTTGAAATGCTATTAATTTGTGAGGCTGGATCTTGTGATTTTTGAGTTTGCGATTGATCACCTAGGATTTTTTTCAAGGTTTCAAGTTTTAATTGGTCAGGCTCCTCATGAACTCGAAAAGGCGCATAACCAAATTTGTGATTTAATAAGTCAGCAGCACATTCGTTTGCTAAAAGCATGCATTCTTCAATCATTTGATTAGCAAAAATTGTTTTTCTAAAACTGATGGCTTCAGAAACGCCATCTTCGTTTAGCTTGATGAAATGTTCTTTGGAATGAATGCGTATTGCTCCTCTTTGATCCTTAATTGCAATTCTTTTTTTAGCCAAGCTCTTTAAATTACTGAGCGAATCAATCACCGCATCTGAGAGCGGCTGCTGAAAACTATCATTTTCAACCTCCTCGTAAATTAATCTTGCATGGGTTCGGGCAGCATTGGGATAACAAAATTAGGAAAATAAATTGATGTGCCTCTGTTTAAAGCCTCTTTATCAATTTCTGATCCAGGTTTCACGTAAAGTGAGACATCAGCTATTGCAACGTACAGATCATAACCATCATTATGTTTAATGCAAAAAACAGCATCATCAAAGTCTTTTGCATCCTTCCCGTCAATTGTTACAAACGCAAGATCACAAAGGTTTTTTCGATCAAGTTCTTGCAGATTAATTTTCAATGCAGCCGTTTCATGCTTTACAATGTTATTCCACATTGTCGGCAGTACGTTTTCTTGAACAACATGCTCAATGGCTTCTTCAAGGGTAACGGATGATGTATTTTTTTTAAGATTGATAACACATTATATTTAATTAATTTTTATATCGAAACATGCTGCCAATGAAAAGATTTTTAATACCAGTCGCTCTCTTTCAACTCATATTTTTAAATGCAGAAATAATAGATGAAGTTACTGTAATTGGCTCTTATCTAGAATCGACTGAGATTGATCTTTCACCTGTAACAATAATTGATAAAGATATGATTGAAGATATAAATATCTCATCAATTGCAGAAATTTCTAAGTACATATCCTCTTCGTCGGGCTCTCATTTTCAAGCAAATACTCTTGGGGGTGTTGATCAGGGCATGGCGTCCATTACGTTAAGAGGATTGGATCATGCATCCACATTGGTCTTGATCAATTCAAAAAGACATACATTTGCCGGTACCCCATCGAATCAGGGTGAAGGCTACATTGATGTAAATATAATTCCTGAAATCGCATTGGATAGAGTTGAGTTGTTGAAGGAGGGAGCAACTTCACTTTACGGGTCCGATGCAGTCGCAGGCGTTATTAACTTTTCACTTATTCGAAAGGCTGATGGATTAAATTTAGATTTTAGTTATCAAGATACGGATAATTATGATCAATCTGAATATAACTGCAGAGATTCCAGGAATTGCTGAACTGGCACTGAGCGGTCTCGGCAAAACCTTTAGGGTTTTACAAGATACAACAGTCAATTCAGGAATCTACACCGGCAGCTATTCCAAGGGTGACCTTATTCCAGATCCAAATTGCGAGGAAAATGGTGGGGTTTTAAGTGGTGGTCGCTGCAGATTCCTTTACGGAAATCGTTTTAATGTTGTTAATGATGAAACCCATAACAAGCTTTATTTTTCTGCAACCTCTGAAACCACAGAAGTATTTTTGAATTCTTCATTAATCCTTTCTAGGGTTGAGGTAAACGACAACCCGCAGTCTCCATCCTATCCCGCACTTCCTTTTTTAGGGCGGCCTATTCAGGCAAGTCAGGCTGGCAATCCTTTCGGGGTTCCAGTTCTATGGTTTGGCAGACCCTTAGGTTCGGAATTTCCCTCACCACTTTCGCCAAAAGATATTTTTCAATATCACTGGAGTAATCAAATTATCTTTAATCTCAATGACTCCTCAGATTTAGAGATTTCAGTCACCAACAGTATGCACTCAAATGATCATTCAAGACCTGACATTATTGATTCAAGGTTTTTAGATGCAATTAATGGCAAAGGTGGTTCGAGCGGTAACGAGTTCTGGAACATTTTTGATTCACAAAATTTATCGAGCGACCTTATTGATTATGTTCGTGGTTAGGAGCAATCTGAAAAGGAAGCTTCCCTTGATGTGCTAGATGTGATTTATACAAGTTCTATCAATGCTTTTGAGTTTGCAATTGGAGCTCAGTATGCCAAAGAATCTCTGGAAATTAATTACAATGAAATCTCTAGAGTTGAGTTTGATCAAAATGGAAAACTATTAAAAACAGCAGATCTATTTTTCTTAGGGGGTGGAAAAAATGTTGATTCCAGCAGATCAAAGCAAGCTATCTTTTTCGAAGCCAATCAAAGCATTTCTGAATTTACAGACCTTAGATTTGCAGCCAGGTATGAAGAAGTAAAAAATGATTCATCCTTTGATCCAAAAATCTCAATTCGTCATCGATTATCTAATAATGTTTTACTGAGGGCATCATCAAGTACAGCATTTGCTATGCCTTCAATGGCACAAATGTATTCGAGCGAAATTAACTTAGGCAGCGTAAGGGATACTGGGAATGTCTTTGTTAGACAAGCTCAGCTGGGTAATCCTGATTTGAAGCCAGCAACCTCAGACAACCAAAATTTTGGGTTGATTTACAAAGCAAAAAATTTCGACCTGGCCATCGATTATTGGACAATCGATTATCAAAATAGAGTGGAGATTGAGGATGCACAAGCCATGCTCAATCAAGATCCAAATGGATCTTCTATAACAAGAACTGAAAGTGGCGACTTAATCGGTGTGACAACTCAATATTTTAATGAAGATCAAACCGACCTGAAGGGTATTGATTTAAGCGTTAACTCAATCTTTAATTTTAAAAATCTTGGAGAACTTTCTCTAAATCTTGAAGCAACACATCTTATTGAATTTATGACTCCTGAACTGCAGAACCAATCACAGCGTTCTTCGATGATAAATAGGGTCGGTAAATTTAATTACGATTCACCCACTCATGCTCTACCAAGAAATAGAGTGAATCTTTTTATTAATTGGTATGTTGATGGCTATGAGCATGTTCTAAATACAAGATACATAGATAGCTACAAAACCCGCCGATCTATTAATAGTCTTGCTCAATCATTGGGCTATGACAATGCGATTGATTCATTTTTGGTATTTGATTGGTGTCTTAAATCAAGTACGCAGGGTGAGGAAAGGATTTTTGGAGGCAGCATTGAGGTAGGTTTTTGTGTAATCAATCTATCAGATGAAAAACCACCGCGTTTATATGATGCACCAGATTTCAGTTTTGATACCAGGGTCCATGATCCTCGAGGAAGAATTTTTCAAATATCTTTCAATTACCGCATATAAAAAAAGCCCATTATTCAATGGGCTTTTTAAAAAAGAACACATGTAGTAGAAAAAGTAGGGGGGAAAAGAATATCTACTACACAGATATATATGCAATATTAATGCCAAATAGTATTTTTTAATCAAGAAATGGAGCCACCTGTCAGATTCGAACTGACGACCTGATGATTACAAATCAACTGCTCTAGCCAACTGAGCTAAGGTGGCACGGTTGCATATTATATATATTTTATTGCTCAGGAAAAGAGCAACCTATACCTCCAATTCCACAATATCCATTTGGATTTTTTTGAAGGTATTGCTGGTGATATTCTTCAGCCAAATAATAATTATTTAATACTTTTAATTCAGTAGTTATAGGCCCAAATCCTGCTTTTGATATTTCTTGTTGATAGGTCTCTAAAGTTGATTTAGCTAAATTGAGGTCTTCTTCATTATTTGTATAGATCACGGAACGATACTGACTGCCAATATCATTCCCCTGTCGCATGCCTTGGGTTGGATCATGCATTTCCCAAAAGCTGATCAAAATTTCTTTTAATGAAATCTCTAAAGGATCAAATACTACCTTGACCACTTCAGCATGGCCGGTGCTGCCGGAACAAACTTCTTCATACGATGGGTTAATTGAGGTACCACCTGCATATCCTACTGAAGTAAGCCTGACACCTTGCAAATTCCAAAGCCGCCTTTCGACACCCCAAAAACATCCTGCACCCAGAATAATTTCTTTATGGCCTTCTGGAGTGGGTGAGTCTAAATCTAAGTTAAAGATTGAATGAATCATATTGATGCATAATCTACCGAACACTCGCCAGAATTGAAAGTTAAAATTCCATTCTCATTGCTAAGGAGCATTTCACCGTTGTGATTGATGCCCTCAAAAATTCCTTCTACTTTGTCAGAATCATTCAAATTAAGAGTAATTTTCTTATGCATATGCACACAATGCTTTTCCCACTCTGATTGCCAGTCCTTAAAGCCCTCTTTACCTACAGCTATTTTTTCAAAAGCACTCGCAATTTTGATTCATTATCAATTTCTTTTAGGCCAATCCATGAATTATTTGCTACATCAGATTCAATATTAATGCCGATGCCAACAATGAAATTATTAATCTGATTATCTTGATCAATTTCTACTAATATGCCGCCGGCCTTACGCTGGTTCAGAATTAGATCATTTGGCCACTTTAAAAGTACATTGATGTCTTTTGAAACTTCTTGAATTGCTTTTTTTACAATTAATCCAGTCACTAAACTCAATGCAGGTATTTTGTCAGAGACCGCAAATCTTAAGGACATATATATATTGCCTATTTTTGGGCTGTCCCAAGCATTACCTCGCCTTCCTCTGCCCGCTGATTGCTTCTCAGCTACTACCAAATCAAGTATTTTTTTGCTTTGAAGCGATTTTATGAATGTATTGGTTGAGTCAACATCATTAAGAACTACTAAATTTGTAATTTCAGAGTTAAGTTTGCCTTGCAATTCAAGTGAATTAAATTTCATCAATTTAGGATTTTATGTTGACTTAAGGGCATTCTAGAACAAAAATACCATCCTTTGCATTGGAGGGGTTGGGGAGCGGTCAAACCCAGCAGACTGTAAATCTGCCGCCTCGTGCTTCGGAGGTTCGAATCCTCCCCCCTCCACCATCTAAAAACCCCCAATTTGAATACCAAAAAAAGGTTGAGTTTCTTGTTTTTTAAGGGGATAATACGCCACCTTAAATTTGGATGTTATAAATCGGGCTCATATAGCTCAGCGGTAGAGCACTTCCTTGGTAAGGAAGAGGTCACCGGTTCAAGTCCGGTTATGAGCTCCAAATTTATGATTTAACTAAATATTATTCAGAGAGGCACTAATGGCTAGAGAAAAATATGAAAGAACCCTCCCGCACGTAAATGTGGGTACGATTGGTCACGTTGACCATGGTAAAACTACTTTAACAGCTGCATTAACTAAGGTTTGTGCAGAAACATACGGTGGTGATGCAGTTGCATTTGACGGTATTGATAATGCTCCTGAAGAAAGAGAAAGAGGAATTACGATTGCTACTTCTCACGTAGAGTACGTATCAACTAACCGGCACTATGCACACGTTGATTGTCCAGGTCACGCCGATTATGTTAAAAACATGATCACTGGTGCTGCTCAGATGGATGGCGCTATATTGGTTGTAAGTGCTGCTGATGGCCCAATGCCACAAACTAGAGAGCACATTCTACTTGCAAGACAGGTAGGCGTTCCAAAAATTGTTGTTTTCTTAAACAAAGCTGATCAGGTTGATGATCCAGAGCTTCAAGAACTAGTTGAGCTAGAAATTAGAGAGCTACTTAATGAGTATGAGTTCCCTGGTGACGATACTCCAATCATTACAGGTAGTGCATTAAAAGCTCTTGAAGGTGATACATCTGAAATCGGTGTATCTGCTGTACAAAAGCTTGTAGAAGAGCTAGATGTCTATGTTCCAGAACCTGAAAGAGACATAGATAAGCCTTTCCTAATGCCTATTGAGGATGTATTTACTATCTCAGGTAGAGGAACTGTTGTAACAGGACGTATTGAAAGCGGTATTGTAAAAACTGGTGATGCATTAGAGATCGTTGGTATTAATGATACAACTACCACAACTTGTACAGGTGTCGAGATGTTCAGAAAGTCACTTGATGAAGGTCGTGCTGGTGAGAACTGTGGTGTACTTCTTAGAGGTATTGAAAGAGAGGCTGTTGAGAGAGGTCAAGTTCTTGCACAGCCAGGATCAATCACCCCTCATACAGAATTTGAAGCTGAGATTTATGTACTATCTAAAGAAGAGGGTGGAAGACATACACCTTTCTTTAGTAATTACAGACCTCAGTTCTACTTTAGAACTACTGATGTTACCGGAGCGTGTGCGCTGCCGGACGGTGTCGAGATGGTTATGCCTGGCGATAATGTCAAGATGACCGTTTCCCTTATTGCACCGATTGCTATGGACGAAGGTCTTAAGTTCGCTATCCGTGAAGGTGGTAGAACAGTAGGCGCAGGCGTAGTATCAAAAATTATAAAGTAAGGAATTAATTACAGAAGTGCCGAGCATGTCTCGGCTTTTCTGTCTGTGTAGATTGGAGAAATAGGCCAGTAGCTCAATTGGTAGAGCGACGGTCTCCAAAACCGTAGGTTGGGGGTTCAAGTCCCTCCTGGCCTGCCAGTAAAAAGGTGGAGTGTATTAATTGATGGCAACAAAACAAAAAACAGGAAACCTTATAGATAGGCTTAAGTGGGTTCTATCTTTGTCTGTTTTTACATTGGCAATTGTTGGTAACTCATATTATTCAGCAACTCCATTTCTTTATAGAGTTCTAGGCGTAGTTGGTCTCTTTATCCTTGGGCTTGTCATTTTGGCGTTAACTGATTTTGGTAGCAATGCCATCAAACTGATGCGGGAATCAAGAACAGAGCTAAGAAGGGTCGTTTGGCCATCAAGACCAGAAACTACTCAAACCTTTCTAATTGTATTTGGCTCAATTGTTGTTCTATGTCTAGTTTTTTGGGGTCTGGAGTCTTTATTAAGCTGGCTTACTAAATTGGTGCTTGGATAATGGATTGGTATGTAGTACAGGCCTACTCAGGCTACGAGCTAAAGGTTAAAGCTGCCCTCGAGGAGCGGATTGCTTTGGCAGATCTGAAGTCTCAATTTGGTGAGATACTCATTCCAACTGAACAAGTAGTCGAGCTTAAAAGTGGGGCTAAAAAGAAAACAGAAAGGAAATTTTTTCCAGGCTACATATTGATCGAAATGGAAATGAACGATGATACTTGGCAGCTCGTTAAGCATACTCCACGAATAAGTACATTTGTTGGCGGTACTAAAGAAAAACCCATGCCCATATCAAAGGCTGAAGTGGATGGAATTATCAATAGAATAGAAGTTGGTGAAGAAGCGCCAAGACCTAAAACTTTATTTGAGCCAGGTGAAGTGGTCAGAGTCTGTGATGGACCATTTAACGACTTTAATGGAGTTGTTGAAGAAGTTGATTATGAAAATAGTCAGGTAAAGGTATCGGTTCAAATTCTTGGTAGATCTACACCAGTCCAATTAGATTTTATACAAATTGAGAAAACATAATGGCTAAGAATAAAAAAATAGCAACAGTCTTAAAACTTCAAATTCCTGCAGGCGGAGCAAATCCAAGTCCTCCAGTTGGACCAGCACTTGGTCAGGCAAATGTAAACATCATGGATTTTTGTAACGCTTTTAATGCAGAAACACAAAATGCAGAAAAGGGAGTACCACTTCCTGTAGTTATTAATGTATACGAAGATAAATCATTTAGTTTCGATATTAAATCACCTCCAGCAGCAGTTTTAATCAGGAAAGCCTTGAACATTCCAAAAGGTAGTGGGGTTCCTAACTTAGAGAAGGTTGGAAAAATTACACGTGCTCAATTGGAAGAAATTGCCAAGGTAAAGGAGAAAGATCTTAATGCAAATTCAATGGATCAGGCTGTAAAAATTATTGCTGGTACTGCCAGAAGTATGGGCGTAGAGGTAGATATTTAATGAGCAAGAAATCTTTAAAAATTAGCGAGTTAGTTGACATCGAAAAGATGTACTCTTTTGAAGAGGCTCTTGGTGTATTCCAAGAAGTTAAATCTAATAAGTTTGATGAATCTGTTGATATAGCAATTAATTTAGGCATTGATGCTGGTAAATCAGATCAAAATGTTAGGGGTTCTGTAACTTTGCCTAATTCTCTGGGTAAGCAAGTAACTGTTGCAGCTTTTGCTGATGGCGATCAAGCAAATGAAGCAAAGGAAGCGGGTGCCGAATTCATTGGCATGGATGATTTGGCTGAACAATTTAAGAAAGGCGAAGTAGCTGTTGATGTGGTTGTGGCAACACAGGCCTCAATGAAAGTGGTCGGCCAGTTAGGTCAGGTACTTGGGCCCAAAGGACTAATGCCGAATCCTAAAAGCGGGACTGTTACGGACAAGATTGGTGAAGCGGTTAAAAACGCAAAATCTGGACAAGTAAGATTTAAAACTGACAAGGGAGGAACGATCCATGGATGTATTGGTAAAGTTTCATATTCCCCAACTCAGCTTGAAGAAAATACTAAAGTTTTAATTGATGAGGTTAAAAAACTTAAACCTGCCTCTGCTAAAGGTGTTTACATTAAGAATGTATCGCTCAGTAGCACAATGGGGCCCGGTGTTAAGTTGGATACTTCAAATATTTTATAAGTTTAGAGCTTGAAAAAGCTCTGATAGTTGCGTTGTATACGCAGCCGTCAAAGACCGTAGGTGCGAAAGCTTAATTTCCTACGTAGGTGGTGTGCATTTCGTTTATGCGATTTGTCACCTTACAGCCGAAAGGCACAAAAGGAGAATTGCTGTGGCTTTAACAAGAGAAGAAAAAGAGAGAATTGTTTCAGAAGTTAAAGAGGTTGCTGATAAAGCTTCATCTTTAGTTGTGTCTGATGCAAGAGGACTTAAAGTCTCTGAACTTTCTGAAATAAGAAAGCAGGGGACAGAAGCAGGCATTCACATTCAAATTATCAAAAATTCATTGGCTAAACTTGCCTTTGAAGGAACTGACTTTGGATGTACAAGTGAAACCTTACAAGGACCCTCACTGTTTGCTTTTTCTTTTGATGAACCAGGCGCAGCAGCAAAGCTTTTAAAAACTTACGCTAAAAATTTTGAGGCGCTAGAGATTAAAGCTTTGTCTGTTGAAGGTCAGCTTTTAGGTGCTGAGCAAATTGATGTATTGGCAAAACTTCCAGGTAGAGAAGAAGCCATCACTTTAATTGCTGCAGTTCTGCAAGCCCCTATCTCAAAGTTTGCGACACTTCTTAACGAGGTTCCAAGCAAACTGGCGAGAGTGCTTCAAGCAGTTCATGACAAAAAACAGGCGTCAGCCTAAATTAAAGGAGAAAATATAATGGCAACTTCAAAAGACGATATTCTAAAGGCAATCGAAGAGATGTCAGTAATGGATCTTGTTGAGCTTATTTCAGCCATCGAAGAAAAGTTTGGTGTTACTGCTGCTGCAGCAGTTGCAGCTGCCCCGGCAGCCGCGGCTGGAGATGCAGGCGGTGATGCTGCTGAAGAAAAAGATGAGTTCGACATTGTTCTTTCTGCTGCTGGTGATCAAAAAGTTCAAGTGATCAAGGCGGTTAGAGCTATTACTGGATTAGGCCTTAAAGAAGCTAAAGATCTAGTTGATGGAGCACCAAATACTCTCAAAGAGGGTGTGAAAAAAGAGGAAGCTGAAGAGATGGTTAAGCAGCTTACCGAAGCAGGTGCAACAGCAGAACTTAAGTAACACATAAAATTTACAAGGGCAGCATATGTCATATAGCTATACAGAAAAAAGAAGGATTAGGAAAAACTTTGGCAGATTACCTAAGGTAATGAGATTGCCTAAGCTTATAGAGACTCAGTTAAATTCTTATGCTGAGTTTTTACAAAGCGATGTGCCTGCAGACAAAAGAAATAAACAAGGTCTGGAGGAAGTTTTTCAAACTCTTTTTCCTATCACTAGCGTATCTGGCAACGCTGCACTTGAATATGTATCTTATGAATTAGGCAATCCTGCATACACTGTCCAGGAATGTTTGATCCAAGGATTAAGTTACTCTGCCCCTTTAAGAATCAAAGTCAGGCTTGTGATCTATGATCGCGAGACTAATTTTGAAAAAGTTAAAGATGTAAAAGAGGGTGAAGTTTTTATGGGTGAAGTCCCATTAATGACAAATGATGGCTCTTTCATTGTTAACGGCACAGAGAGAGTAGTA
>LUMI01000138.1_pt1 | contig 11150 bp, 12 predicted proteins | sample 729681 | NCBI WGS metagenome assembly LUMI01 (sample SAMN03860267, study PRJNA289734) | marine metagenome | biome: seawater column; feature: ocean; material: water; isolation source: Red Sea water column Station 34 - depth 10m | place: Saudi Arabia: Red Sea | collected 2011-10-15 | depth 10 m
GATTGGGACCGACCCCAACAATGACCTTGCGGTTCTCAAAATCGATGCGCCAAGCAACCAATACAGCGTGCTCAGTTTTGCCGATTCAAGTGATATCGGGGTGGGGCAGAAGGTACTTGCACTTGGAAATCCCTTCGGCCTGAGACTGACCCTGACCACCGGAATCATCAGTGCTCTCGGCAGAACCATCGAAGCCCGGAACGGAAGAAAGATCGAAGGGGTGATCCAGACCGATGCAGCGATCAACCCCGGAAACTCCGGAGGCCCCCTTTTGGACTCGGAAGGTAAGGTGATCGGCATTAATACTGCCATCATCGGAGCTGGGGGAAGTGTCGGCATTGGATTCGCGGTTCCGAGCAACACTGCCAAACGCATCATTCCGGATCTCCTCAAATACGGTTATGTGCGCAGACCCTGGCTCGGAGTGGAACCGATTCCAACCGTCTACCTCCGAAGGTTGGGACTCGACATCCCGGAAGGGATGCTGATCTCAAGGGTCGTGCGTGGAGCAACTGCAGCGAAAGCAGGTTTACGCGGCGCAACCCGGCAGGTGGTGGTAGGTAGGTATCAGGTCCCCTGGGGCGGAGATATCCTGACCCATGTGAACCAACAGCCGGTGAGAACGATGGAAGAACTGGCGGCACAGATTGAAACTCGCAAAGCCGGAGAAGTGATCACCCTTGATTACATCCGTGACAACCGCAAAGAAAGCGTCAAGGCCACTCTGGTATTGAGGCCGCGTTCCTGAAAGCAGATTATTTGAAGTGAACACCTACTCCAGCATCAGGCTAGATCGTGCCGCCCATTTGCGCAGGGAACCTGACTGGATTCAGAAAAAACTGCGTCCGGGCAAAAGTAGCTGCATCCCCCTCTGGCAGGGGAAAAATCTGATTCGGGGGGATGACCGTCAAGAAGCCCTTTTCCCGAGATTCTCGACAGACATACATGCCGACCCGGATGAATGTATTTTTCTGGGCATGCTGGATGGAGAAGCCTATTTTGCTTACGATTGCTCCGAACTTCAAAATCCTCCGGCCTCCCTGGAAGGAAAATTTGAAGACCTAAGGTCTCTGGCTGGCCTGCTTCCCCCGGAGGAAGGGGCACTGTTGGCATACGCGCGAGGAATGTGTCATTGGCATCAATCCAGTCGCTTCTGTCCCCGTTGCGGTGAAGCAACCCGGATTTTGGATGCGGGGCATCAAAAAAAATGTTTAAACGGATCCTGTGGATTTTCCCAGTTTCCAAGAACCGACCCGGCCGTGATCATGCTCGTCCAAGACGGCGACCGCGTGGTTCTCGGGAGACAGTCACGCTGGCCGGCAGGAATGCATTCGATCCTGGCCGGTTTTGTCGAACCCGGAGAAAGCCTGGAAGACGCAGTGGTACGTGAAGTCAGGGAAGAAGCCGGGATCGAAGTTGAAAGGCCAGAATACCAGTCATCCCAACCCTGGCCGTTTCCTGCTTCCCTGATGCTTGGATTCCGTTGCAGCGCCCTAGCTGGTCAGACCGTTAAGGTAAACACCGAAGAACTTGAATCGGCACGTTGGTTTTCCAGGGAGGAATTGAAGCAATCCCCGGAAGATCAAACGTTCCGCCTGCCCCGCAGGGATTCAATAGCCCGTCGGCTGTTGAATGAGTGGCTGGAAGAAGACAGTAAACCTCAATAGAAGAATCATTCAATGAGCCAAAGGGTATATAATTTTGGTGCCGGCCCGGCGATGCTGCCCACCGAAGTGATGGAAGAAGTGCAGCAGGAAATGCTCGATTACCAGGGTCATGGAGCCTCCATCATCGAAATCAGTCACCGCGCCCCACCTTTTCTGGAGATTTTGGAAGAAACCGAAAGCATTTTCCGCAGACTGACCGGGTTGGGTTCGAGCCATGTCATGTTTTTCATGCATGGCGGAGCTCAGATGCAATTCTCTGCCGTTCCGCTGAACCTAATGGCCAGGAAAGAAAAACGCTCGGCAGTCTATCTGATCACCGGAAAATGGGGTGTGCTTGCTGAAGAAGAAGCGCGGAAATTCGGAAGCACCCGGGTTGCTCTTGATGGAAAGCCTTTGGGATTCCAGAAAATTCCTGAATGGGAGGAAGTCCTGGATCCTGAAACGAGTTACGTCCATCTGACTTCCAATAACACCCTCTACGGCACCCAATGGCAGGAATATCCCGATACCGGGAAGGTGCCCCTCGTCAGTGACTCAACTTCCGACATCCTCTCCAGGAAAGAGGATTACTCCAGGTTCGGACTGGTCTATGCCGGTCTGCAAAAAAATCTTGGTCCGTCAGGATTGGCATTGGTCCTGGTGCGGGAGGACCTACTGGGACTGGCATTGCCTCAAACTCCCAAACTGCTGGATTACCAGCTTGCCCATGAACAACGTTCGTTAGCCAACACCACCAGTGTTTTTTCTATCTACGTCACTTTGAAAATGCTTCGTTGGGTAGAAAAGCAGGGTGGAGTCGCAGTCATGGAACAACGGAACCGGGAAAAATCAAAACTGCTTTATGATGTGCTTGATGATTCTGAACTTTATAAGGCGGTGGCTGATCCCGAAAACCGTTCCATCTGCAACGTCACCTTTCGCCTTGATGACGATGAAATGGAAAAAAGATTCCTCAAACAGTCCCTGAACGAAGGACTCTATGCCCTTAAAGGACATCGGGATGTAGGAGGAATCCGTGCATCGATATACAACTCGATGCCCTTGGAAGGGGTGAAAGCTCTGGCTGATTTTATGAAGGATTTCGAAAGGCGGGAAACTTAGTCCCTGAGCTTTTTCTTCTTAAAAACGAGCCTAATACTTTCGTAAATCTTTCACTTCAACGAACACAAAAGCGTCCCTCCTCTCCTTATGGGTTTGTTTCAAAATCTTGATTTTGAAACAACTCAAAAATCGGATTTCTTTCCAATAAAGATTTTATAGATCCCAGAATCTTCCTGGGATAGAACGAAATTTACGAAGTGGATTCTTGAAGGGAAGGAGCATGCTTTTTTCAGAAAACCAGCATGCTTTAATTCTAGGGAAAGGACTAAGCAGCTTTGGCCCGGACAACCTTGATCAGATCTTCAGGCCATTGCAGGTAGTCCTGCCACTGCGGATCCGGGATTCTGAGCGGAAGGGACTTGGCCAATTCGACCATCTTCCAATAATTCGGTTCGTAGGGTTTTTTTACAGGCTTTTCGATGCTCGCCCCTTTTCGCAGGTTACATCGATGACAGGCAGCCACAACATTGTCCCAACGGGTTCCCCCGCCTCTACTTTTGGGGATCACGTGATCGATGGTTAACTGTTCCGTGCTGAGAATTTTGAGGCAGTACTGGCATTTAAAACCGTCCCGGAGGTAGATGTTTCGGCGGGTGAAATTGACTTTTCCTGCATGGGGACGGTAGCGGGACATCATCACCACACTCGGCATGGGCATCGCCAAATGCTGTGAGCGGCATATCCAGTCATCGTAGGTTTTGAGGATCTTGACCTTACCCAGGAAATGAGCCTTGATGGCCTGCTGCCATGAAATCGTACTCAAGGGCCAGAGGGTGAGTGGCTGACCATCCATGTTCAGCAATAAGACGTCACTCATTTCAATCCCTGTGTCTCATCAGTTCTGCTTCAGAAAATTCCGAAGAACGGTGTGCAGGATCCCACCATTACGATAGTATTCAATCTCCACTGGCGTATCGAGACGGCAGAGCACCGGAATTTCTTTCCCGTCGGCTTTCAGGATCAATTCCTGTCCTGGCTGGATCGAATCACTGAGACCGATCACCGAGTAGGACTCTTCTCCACTCAGCCCCAGGGATTCATGGGTCGCCCCGTCGATGAACTGGAGTGGTAAAACTCCCATACCGACCAGGTTGGAACGGTGAATGCGCTCATAACTGGTGGCCACCACCGCTTTGACACCAAGCAGGAACGTCCCTTTGGCTGCCCAGTCCCTTGAAGATCCGCTTCCATATTCTTTTCCTGCAAGCACGATCAATGGAGTTCCTGATTCCCGGTATCGCAGCGATGCCTCATAAATGCTCATCTCCTCTCCGCTATCCAGATGACGGGTGAATCCTCCTTCGGTTTCCGGAGCTATCTGGTTTCTTAAACGAACATTGGCAAAAGTCCCGCGGGTCATGATTCGGTCATTCCCCCTTCGTGACCCATAGGAATTGAAATCTTTCTGTTCAACCCCACGTTCCCTGAGGTATTTTCCTGCAGGAGTATCCTGGGCAAAGGCACCTGCAGGAGAGATATGATCCGTCGTCACCGAATCTCCAACCTTCACCAAAACCCTTGCGCTGTTGATGTCTTGGATCTCATTGAGCTCCATTGACATGCCTTGAAAAAACGGTGGATTTTGGATGTAGGTCGAATCATCATCCCATTCATAAACGCTTCCTGATGGAGCATCAATGGTATTCCAGAGGGGTGAATGCTGATCGGCACTACCATATTCGAAGCAATTTCTTCTGAAGAAGGCCAGATGTCCTTTAGGAGGACTTCATTGCCGTTTGGATCACTTCCCAAGGGCTCCGAATTGAGGTCGATGTCCACCGTACCTGCCAGAGAGTAAGCAACTACCAGAGGAGGACTGGCCAGGTAATTGGCTTTCACATGGGGGCTGATACGGCCCTCAAAGTTTCGGTTTCCGGAAAGGACTGAAGTGGTGACCAGGCTTCCTTCCTGAATTGCATTCACGATTTCATCATCCAGCGGCCCGGAATTTCCAATACAGGTGGTACATCCATAACCTACCGTGTGAAAACCGAGTTCTTCCAGAGGCTGGCTCAGACCTGCGGCATCAAGGTAATCAGTCACCACTCTGGATCCCGGACCAAGAGAAGTTTTCACCCAATTTTTGGGACGTAGTCCTCTTTCCACGGCTTTTTTGGCGAGCAATCCTGCGGCCATCATCACGGAAGGATTACTGGTATTAGTACAGGAGGTGATGGCAGCAATCACGACTGAGCCATGTTTGAGAGAAGCCCCCGTATCTTTCAAATTTACCGAGGACTCAAGCTGTGAAGATTCGAGTTCAAAACCACGATCCTTCATCGGGGCCTGAAGGGTCTTCTTCCAGGTACTCTGCATTGAGTTCAGGGGAACCCGGTCCTGGGGACGTTTCGGTCCTGCAAGTGCGGGTTCGACACTCTCCAGGTTTAATTCGAGAAGGTCACTGTATTCCGGATCAGGAGTGGATTCGGTTCGGAACAGTCCCTGTTCTTTGGAATAGATCTCTACCCTCTGGACCAATTCTTCCGGCCGACCGGTATTTCTCAGGTAATTCAGGGTTTCAGAATCGATCGGGAAAAATCCCATAGTTGCACCATACTCCGGAGCCATGTTGGCCACGGTGGCACGGTCCGCAAGAGGCAGCGCAGAAAGTCCGGTCCCGAAAAACTCGACAAATTTCTCTACCACTCCTTTCTGACGCAACATCTCTACAATCCTCAGAACCAGGTCGGTCGCCGTCACCCCTTCCCGTAACTGCCCTAAGAGGCGAAAGCCAACCACTTCCGGAATCAACATCGAAACAGGCTGGCCGAGCATCACTGATTCGGCCTCGATTCCGCCGACTCCCCAACCCATCACGCCAAGACCATTGACCATTGTCGTGTGAGAATCGGTTCCAACCAGCGTATCGGGAAAACAAAGGCCATCCCGCATTTGAACCACTTGGGCCACATGTTCCAGGTTGACCTGGTGGACAATCCCCACACCCGGGGGAAAAACACGGAACTGTTCAAATGACTGTTGTCCCCACTTCAGGAACTGATAGCGCTCACGATTCCGCTCGAATTCGATTTCCATGTTCTTTTGGACCGCATCCGGACTGGCGGAAACATCAACCTGAACCGAATGATCAATGATCAAATCGACAGGCACCCGGGGATTGATCAGATCCGGATTTCCTCCCAGCTCGATCATTGCAGACCTCATGGCGGCTAGGTCAACCACCGCAGGCACCCCGGTGAAATCCTGGAGAATTACCCGAGTCGGTTTGAAGGGAATCTCCTGTTCCGATTTGGTCCCTGCCTTCCAGCAGGCTAGAGCCCGGACGTCTTCCTGATTGACCTGGAAATCGTCCACATTCCTGAGTGCCTGTTCCAACAGTACCCGAATCGAAAAAGGGAGTTTTTCAAGTGGGGTGGATCCTTCCACCTTCAAAGACGGAAGGCTGTAATATTGAGCTTCGGCGTTGGGTAAGTTGAGTTGAGTAAGGCAGTTGAAAGGATCCTGATGCACGTTATCCCCTTGATATTCAGTTGAATGATTTCACAAAACAGTCATCAATTTCTACTATCTCAGGACTTCTTGCAAGTCGGCAGAAGTGTTGAACGGTGAAGGATGAATCTATACACTAGGTTCTGTTACAACAGAAACACGGTTGGGGAAGACAACCCAAGAAATGGTTTTGAATCATCCAACTTGAATCTTGTCCGCGAAATTCTAATTTTTTGGCCATGCCTGATTATTTTCAGATTCTTTTGAAAAAGATACTTCCCTGATGTCCCTTCCTGTTTTTCAGACTTTTCCTTTGACCAATGCTGCAGGTGCAGAAATTCAAGGACTCGATCTCTCCTTCCCACTTTCCGATGATACAACGAAAAGGCTTCGACGTATCTGGCTCCGACATGGGGTGCTTTTTTTCAGAAACCAAAATCTCGACCCCGGACAACTTCTAAAGGTTGCAAAAGCTTTCGGGGAAACAATGCCCTACCCCCTATTGAAAGGCCTTGAGGGATTTCCTGAAGTCACCGTAGTTTCCAAGATGGAGCAGGAGGAGATGAATTTTGGCGGAATCTGGCATTCCGATACCGCCTATCTGGAAACCCCTCCGATGGCGAGTTTACTTTATGCGTTGGAGGTTCCGGAACATGGCGGGGACACCCTGTTCGCAAACCAGGCTTTGGCTTACGAATCGCTCTCGGAGGCCATGAAGGATCTGCTGTGCGGACTGACAGCCATCAACATTGCCGGGAAACCCGCCGTCATGAACACCCGCAGTGAAAGGATTGAGGAATCCGGAAGTGGACTTCGGGCAGAACAGTTTTCCGCAAACCATCCTGCCGTGAGGACCCATCCTGAAACCGGAACAAAAGCGATCTATGTAAACCGGGCTCACACCCAGGGATTTTTGGAACTGTCAGAAAAAGAAGGAAAGGCTCTGCTGGACTTTATTTTCGAACATCAGGTCCGTGCAGAATTCTGCTGTCGTTTCAAGTGGACCCCGGGAACCCTCGCATTCTGGGATAACCGCTGGATGCAGCATTATCCGGTCAATGATTACCACGGGCACCGCCGTATCATGCACCGTGTCACCCTGAGAGGGGATAAACCATTCTTGGATCAATGAAACAACAGGTTCCAGTCATTGGACCGTTTCATTTCACTCCCAATAAACCAATCAAACTCGCCTCAATTTGAATCCAAAATTGAATTTTCACCCCTTCCTTAACCTCGTTTTTTCCTTTTTTTCCAGCACTTCTTGTTGGAAATAGTGGTGAAGTTCCTTCGATTTCGTTATGATGATGTTTCCATAAAGATCTGATAAAACTGATTATTCAGCTAATAACCCAATCATTTCCGTAAAAAGTAAGGATTATGGACAGAAGTGAAAACAGTACCTCGGAGGTTGAAGAGGAATCGCAATCTTTAACTGAGGAAAAGGAGATCGAAACAGGCTTACTCCATTTCCGCGATGAGATGATCGATTTCTGGGAAAAAGAAACCTCGACTGCCCGGAAAAAAAATTCGACCAAAACAAAAGAAACTCAGTGATATGGCAGAAGAATTTGATTTTAGCCATTTAAGCCCGGAAGAATTCCATGTGCTCCGTGAAGCAGGGACCGAACGTGCCTGGAGCGGGGAATACAACAAACATTATTCCAAAGGAAATTACAACTGCCGGGGATGCGGGAATCAGTTGTTCGAAAGTGACACGAAATTCGACTCCGGTTCAGGATGGCCCAGCTTTGACCAGGCAATTGATGGAAGCGTCATTGAACTGGAAGACCGTTCCTATGGAATGCTCAGGGTGGAAGTGCAGTGCTCACGCTGTAAAAGCCATCTGGGACATGTATTTCCCGATGGGCCTCGAGAAACCACTGGTCAGCGCTATTGCATGAACAGTCTCAGCCTCACGTTTGAGGGAAAGCCGGAAAACCCCTCAGAATAAGTTTCGCCCTTCACCTTTTCAGGTTGATCCCGAAAGTTATTCAATTTTTTCCCTAAAATGCTCGTTTCAGGAATCTGAGAGACTGGGAATTTAGACCCCATCATCGGTTGGATTGAAGAACATCTCCCGGACGTTTGTTCACGCCTCTCCGGCCAATCTCATTTCGGCGAGTTTATTCCTCATGTCACCAACCAGCTCGTGGAGAGGACGATCGGGAAGATCATCCCATTCCATCAACGTCAAAATGTATTTTTTGACGCGTCCTTTCATCAGTCCACGGTCCGCCCACTTTTCGTAGAGCGGTTCGAATTCAGAGCGAACGGGTCGACCATCAAGATCCCGACGGGTGAGAAAGCGTAATGCACTGTCAGGATATTTGTTGATGAAATTCACCATCGAAGGACGGTTGATGGGGCCATTTCCAAAGACGACATCTGTATCGTCTTCGCTAACCTCGGCTAGACCGTCATCCTCTTCTTCTTCATCAAATTCATCATCAAATTCAGGTGCAGCCATAATGGACTCCCTTATTCAGTGTATTATCGTGGTGCAACCAACCACACAAGTCTTTCGAAATTCATGCAAAAAACAAGGCAAGTTTTCAAGGCATCCAATCCGGGTTACTCATTGAAACGTCAAAAGGGGTTAAGAGAGACTGGGAATCTTCATCGAATTGATAAATTTTATGAATGATTTCATGAATTTTTATCATTTCTCCAAAATTTAAAAAAAAAGTAAATTGAATTGGTTTCAAAATGAAAATGAATGCTGTTTAAGACATTCATAAGTTATGCGTCTTCATAGATGCGACAGTTGAGAAGAAAGAAACAAGGATGAAACAGTTTTATTTAGCGATGTGTTTCATTGGAACGATTCTACCACTTTCCCAGTTGATTATTTGGGTGAAAGAGAATGGTTTAGACTTTGCTGCGCTGATTGGAGAAATCGGGCAAAGTAGAATCTCTATGTTCGGATGGTATGATGTTCTAGTTTCGGCAGTTGTACTGTTCGCATTCATACTTTATGAAAATTCGCAAAGACCAGTTCGTCGATATTGGGTTGCAATTCTTGGAACCTGCTGTGTTGGAGTGTCGTTGGGGCTCCCACTGTTTCTATTGATGAAAGAAACCAACGGTAACCAAATAAGGGGTTGAACTCTTGCTACGGGTGCGCATAACTTTCGTGGCAGGTGACAGCAAACCGCTCGCGCTAATTGCTGCCTCTAGACTAATACGTTCAATATCTAGTCGAAGTGGAAAAAGATGATCAATGTTTTAGGAATGCTCTATTTCAGCTGTCTTTTGCTGGCAATAGGGAATCATCTGAATAATATCACCATCCCGTTGAGGATGAACCAATCCGGGTTTGATGAAACCTGGATCGGCATCACCATGTCCGCGAACGCGCTGGGCTTGATCCTGGGTTGCCTGATCGGCAGGAAACTGGTGGAGCGCATCGGCTATGTCAGAACCTTTGTCATGTCCTGTGCGATTTTCACCGGGGTGGTGCTTTCGTATTCCTTGTGGATGAATGGTTTTTTCTGGATGGGACTTCGAATCGTAGGGGGTTTTTTCACCGCAACCGCGTATCTGGTGGTGGAAAGCTGGATCAACGAAAGTTCCTCTTCCAGCAACCGCGGGAGAGTGCTTGGGACCTACCTCGTCATCCATTACAGCGGCTCTGCTCTGGGCCAGCTGATGGTCAATCTGGATGGTCCCGATCCGTCTCAAATTTTCATCATCTCAGCAATTGCCATTGCTTTGGCAGCAGCACCGGTTTCCTTTTCAATCGCTCCAACCCCGGAATCGTACGAATTGGAATCGATTTCCATACCGGAACTCTACAGGGTCTCACCTGTGGGCCTTGTGGGAGTGCTTGCAGCAGGGCTGGCATTCGGCGGGCTGATCAGCATGGGACCCATTTTTGGCAGCAACCTTGGCTGGGAGGTCCAACAGATCTCAGTTTTTATGGCGACGACCGTGATCGGATCCCTCTTGTTCCAATACCCTTTTGGAAAAATCTCAGATGCCTGGGACCGGAGAAAAATGCTGGGTATTGTTCAAATGTTCGGATTGGCGGCACTTTTTGGCCTTCAATGGGCCATTTATGAATCCCCCTGGGGAATGGTTCCCATCTACCTTGTGGGGCTCTGTCTTGGAGGAGTGGTCGGGAGTATTTATCCCATGAGTACCGCAGTCATCTTCGACTGGCTTAGGCCGAAGCAGATGATTGCCGCCTCGGGAAACATGATCCTGACGTTTGCCATTGGCTCCATTGCAGGACCTTTTATGCTTGGTGTCTCAATGAACCAACTGGGAGCCCAGGGGTTCCTGATTTATTTTGCAGTGGTGATGGGTTCACTGATGCTTTTCATCCTATACCGGATCCAGGTACGCCAGGCCCTTCCCGTGGAAGCCCAGGAAGATTTTGTTGTTGTTCCAAGGATGCCTCCAGTCCATCCACAACTTGATCCAAGGATCGATCCGGATTACGACGCAACAGACCCGGAAGAATACAAAACCCGGGAAGATTTTCCTGCCAAAATGGAGACGGTGGAAAACCTCTGAACTTGCTCCCATTCAAAAACCAACTTCCAGGGAACCGATCCTGGTTTCCTGGAAATACATGGTTTCTTTCCTATAGTTTTCAGATCATTTAGACTTCTTCCCTTCCGGAGAGAAAGTTTGAATTGAGTTCCCCATTCAAACTGGGATGATACTCAGAATCCTGTAAATGGTTCTCACCTCCAAGAATGAATTTTTCACCTTAGACAATGGCTGACACGGAATTTAATGATGTGGTTGCCAATGAACTCGTGGGGGATTCCTGGCCCGTTAACCATCCCGGGGCAGACCCAGTTCTCTACGGTCATGTCAGTCTGGAACCCAAGGGTGCGTTCGAAGCGAGAAGTCTTCAGACCTTCAAACTCGTCTACACGGTTGGGAGATACGGCATCGACGACACCGGCAGTATCCGTG
>LUMI01001340.1_pt1 | contig 11118 bp, 8 predicted proteins | sample 729681 | NCBI WGS metagenome assembly LUMI01 (sample SAMN03860267, study PRJNA289734) | marine metagenome | biome: seawater column; feature: ocean; material: water; isolation source: Red Sea water column Station 34 - depth 10m | place: Saudi Arabia: Red Sea | collected 2011-10-15 | depth 10 m
TTGATTGATTATAAAGGAAGTTTGCTTGTTGCAGGAAAAAAAACTGGTAAGGATAAAAAAAAAGGAAAAGCAACTCTAATTAGTTTACTAGGATACAAATATACTATTAAATATGCTAATAATTTAATCTTAAGAATAAAAAGTAAATTAAAAAAATATGGATCTAAATCAAGAAATTTGTCAGAGACATTAAATTATATTTTGAATAGAAATAAATGAAAAAAAAATACGAACTGTTAGATGAAATTAATTTTCCATCAGATTTAAAAAAATTACCTGAGTCAAAATTACAAAAAGTTGCTGATGAATTAAGAGAGGAAATGATTGATGCTGTCTCGGTGACCGGTGGTCATCTTGGAGCAAGTCTTGGAGTTGTAGAATTAACTGTGGCTTTACATTATATTTTTAATACACCCAATGATAAGTTAATCTGGGATGTGGGTCATCAGTGCTATCCACATAAAATTTTAACTGGCAGAAAAGATAAAATAAGAACTCTTAGACAAGGAAATGGTCTTTCTGGTTTTACAAAAAGATCAGAGAGTGAATACGATCCCTTTGGTGCTGCACACAGCTCAACATCAATTTCATCAGCTTTAGGTATAGCAGAAGCAAACAAACTGTCTAATAAATCAGACAATGTAATTGCAGTAATTGGTGACGGGGCAATCAGTGCAGGAATGGCTTATGAAGCTATGAATAATGCTGGTGCTTCAAAAACTAAGATGATCGTAATTTTAAATGATAATGATATGTCAATCGCTAGACCAGTTGGAGCTATGAGCACTTATTTAGCAAAAATTTTTTCAGGAAAGATTTATTTTAGTCTTAGAGAGACTATTAAATTAATTATGTCAGCTTTTTCAAAAAGATTTAGTGCTAAGGCTGGTAAAGCAGAGGATTTATTAAGATCAGCTGTGACAGGTGGAACTTTGTTTAGTTCACTCGGATTTTATTACATTGGCCCAATAGATGGGCATGATTTAAATTCATTAATTCCAATTTTAAAAAATGCTAGAGACTCTAAGCATGAAGGACCAATTTTAATTCACATTAAATCAAAAAAAGGAAAAGGTTATACTTTTGCAGAGGCAGCAAAGGACAATTATCACGGAGTATCAAAATTTAATGTTAAAACTGGTGAACAACTTAAGAGTACAAGTAAATTACCATCATATACAAAGGTTTTCGCAAACACCTTAATTCAACATGCTAAAAAGGACAGTAAAATTGTAGCTATTACAGCTGCAATGCCTGATGGCACTGGTCTTGATATTTTTCGTAAAGAATTTCCAGATAGGACTTTTGATGTTGGAATTGCTGAACAACATGCAGTTACATTTGCTGCAGGTTTAGCTACCGAAAACTTTAAACCCTATGCAGCTATTTATTCCACTTTTCTTCAAAGAGCTTATGATCAAGTAGTTCATGACGTAGCAATTCAAAGTTTACCGGTTAGATTCGCGATTGATAGAGCGGGACTTGTTGGGGCTGATGGACCAACACATGCTGGAAGTTTTGATACAACATATTTAACTACTTTACCAAATTTTATTGTTATGGCAGCAAGTGATGAAGCTGAGCTTGTAAGAATGATAAATACCTCAACCGAGATTAATGATAGACCTTGCGCATTTAGGTATCCAAGAGGAACAGGATTAGGTTCAACTCTACCTTCAATAAATGAAAAAATTGAGATAGGGAAATCAAAAATTATCAAAGAGGGAAAAAAATTAGCGATCCTAAATTTTGGAGCAAGATTGAACGAGACTTTAAAGGCTTCAGAAAATTTATCAAAAAAAGGTGTACCAATTACAGTTGTTGATGCCAGATTTGCGAAACCTTTAGATGAAAATCTCATTTGGCAATTAGCTACAACTCATGAAGCAATTATGACTATTGAGGAGGGCTTGACTCAGTTTCAATTGAGGAAAAAGTTTTAGATTTACTAAATTCTAATATAGTTTTGAAAAAACAAAATTAACTACACTGAGCTTTGTGTAGAAGATAATGATCTAATAAAACACAAGATAACATTGCTTCACCCACAGGAACAGCTCTTATACCCACACATGGATCATGTCTACCTTTTACTGATATACTTGTATTCTTTCCAAATTTATTGATTGTTTTTCTACTTTTTAAAATTGAAGAAGTTGGCTTTACAGCAAAAGAGACAATTATCTCTTGACCTGAAGAAATGCCTCCCAGAATCCCTCCAGCGTTATTAGATTTAAATTTTGTTTTTTTTCTATTTTGAGAAATTTCATCTGAATTTTCCTCACCTGACAATTGTGCTGAGTTCATACCTGAGCCAATATTAACTCCTTTAACAGCATTTATACTCATCATAGCTGATGCTATGTCAGAGTCTAATTTTGAGTATATAGGTGCTCCTAATCCAGCAGGAATACCGTTCGCTCTTACTTCGATTATCGCTCCACATGACGATCCAGCTTTTCTAATACTTAATAAGTATTTTTCCCAAATTTTTAACATTGATTTATCTGGGCAAAAAAATGGATTTTTAGAAATTATTTTATCATCCCATTTATTAGTATCACATCCTAATATTCCAAGTTGGGTTACAGCTCCAGTGATTTTAAATTTTTTTCCTAATTTATTTTCTAAAACTTTTTTTGCCACAGCACCTGCTGCAACTCTTGCAGCTGTTTCTCTTGCAGATGATCTACCACCACCTCTGTAGTCTCTTATTCCATACTTTTTAAAATATGTGAAATCAGCATGTCCTGGTCTAAATTTATCTTTGATATCATTATAATCCTTTGAACGCATATCTTCATTGTAAATTATCAATGATATTGGTGTCCCAGTCGTTTTTCCCTCAAAAACTCCTGAAAGAATTTGAACCTTGTCACTCTCTTTCCTTTGAGTAGTAAACTTTGATTGCCCAGGTTTTCGTTTGTTTAATTCTTTTTGAATATCCGCTTCTTTTAATGGTATTAATGGTGGACACCCATCTATAATACACCCTATAGCTGGACCATGGGATTCTCCCCAAGTTGTAAAACGAAAAGACTTTCCAAAAGTATTAAATGACATTATTTATATTGTATAGATTATTTTGTTAAAATTATGAATCAAAAAAACTCACTTGGGCTTAATAAATGCTTCTTAGATCTAGATAATCCATTTGAACTATTTCAAAGATGGTTTGAGGAGGCTAAAAAAAAAGAAATTAATGATCCTAATGCTTTAGCACTTGGTACCGCAAATAAAGAGGGTATTCCCTCAGTAAGAATGGTTCTGCTTAAAGGTCATAGTGAAAAAGGATTTGTTTTTTATACAAATTTAAACAGTCAGAAAGGTAATGAAATTAAAGAAAACCCGAATGCTACAATGTGCTTTCATTGGAAAAGTTTACTAAGACAAATAAGGATAGTTGGAACATTGAAACAAGTAGATGATCAAACTGCTGATGAGTACTATAACTCAAGAGCATATGATAGCAGAATAGGTGCTTGGGCCTCAAAACAAAGTAGTATTCTCCAAAATAGAGATGAACTTTTAGATGCTTTAGAGAATTATAAAAAAAAATATAATGACAAAGATAATGTACCTAGACCAAGCCATTGGTCTGGTTGGAATTTAACACCTTCCACAATTGAATTTTGGTTAGATGGAGATAACAGAATACATGAAAGATTAAAGTATTCTTTAGATAAAAATGGTAGTTGGACAAAAAGTCTTTTAAGTCCTTAAAAATCTCTAGACAAACTAAATGAAGTTAAATTTTCAAGAATATTTCTTTCATTACAGTCTTTAAATATCGATAATGAGTTTGACGCTAAATTTATGTAATGATTTGCTTTTTGATAACATTCTTTAATAATTTCATATTGTTTGATTAAAGATAATGTATAATTAAAATCATTTTCATCTCTTCTATCTTTTAAAAAAATACCTTTCAGACTTTCCTTTTCTTTAAGATTTGCTTTTTGAAATAATAAGATTATTGGCAGAGTAATTTTCCCTTCATAAAAATCTTTGCCAATTTTTTTTCCAAATAATTTTGACTCAGAATTGTAATCTAAAGTATCATCAGCTATTTGAAAAGTTAATCCCAAATTCCTTCCGTAAAATTCTAAAGCCTCTTTTTCTTTTGATGACACATCTGACAAAATTGCACCAACTTTGGTAGCTGCTGCAAATAATTCAGCAGTTTTCGCAGAAATTATTCTTAAATAAGTTTCCTCCAACATATCTACCTCTCCTCTGTGTTGTAATTGAAGAACTTCTCCTTGTGCAATCTTAGAGGAAGTTGAAGATAATAATTTTAAAACCTCAATATTTCCATCATCTACCATCATTTCAAAACATCTACTAAGTAAATAATCTCCAACTAAAACAGAAGAGTGATTATCCCAAACTTTGTTTAAAGTTTTTCTCCCCCTTCTAATAGATCCATTATCTATTACATCATCATGCATTAAAGTTGCTGAGTGAATAAGTTCTACACAAGCAGCCAAATTAATATCTCTAGTTCCTTTTGCATATCCACATAATTTTGCAGAACCTAAAGTTAGTAAGGCTCTTAATCTCTTTCCGCCTGTATCAAGGTGATAGTTTGTCATTTTCTGAACTAAGTCTACTTTGCTCTCTAATTTAGACTTTATTTTTTCTTCAACTAACATCAATCTATCTTCAACTGAATTTTTTAGTTGAAAATATGAATTATTAATTTTGTTTTTTAATTGTATGACACTTCCCATTAATTGAGCAAATTAGTATAATAGGTTGCTTTTTATACTTATCAATTGACGCACCTGAATCTTCAATTATAAGGTGTCTTTATATTCATAAAAAAATTCTATAAATATTAAAAATGCTCTCTTTTTTTAAAAAGAAAAAAATTATTCCACATATTAAGCTAAGTGGAGTTATTGGGAATGTAGGGAAATTTAAACAAGGTATAGATTTTTCTGGCCAAGAAGACATTATTACAAAAGCATTTTCTCTAAAAAAAGCACCATGTGTTGCTATAACAATAAACTCTCCTGGAGGTTCTCCTGTTCAATCACATTTAATTTACAGCTTAATTAGACAACAGGCAAAAAAAAATAAAAAAAAAGTAATAGTTTTTGCCGAAGATGTAGCAGCTTCAGGCGGATATCTAATAGCTTGTGCTGGAGATGAAATTTATGCGAACTCAAGTTCAATAATAGGCTCAATAGGAGTAATCTACTCTTCTTTTGGTTTTACAGAATTGATAAAAAAGATAGGTGTTGAGAGAAGAGTGCATACTGCTGGGAAAAATAAAAGTACATTAGACCCATTTCTAGATGAAAAAAAGGAAGACATCGAAAGATTAAAAAATATACAATTAGATCTACATAAAGATTTCATCGAGGTGGTGGAAAAAAGCAGGTCATCAAAACTTAAAAAATCTGAAGTAGAATTATTTTCAGGTGAATTTTGGTCAGGTAGAAAAGCCAAAGATCTTGGTTTGATAGATGATATAGGAAATGCAAATCAGATATTAAGAGAAAAATTTGGAGAAGATGTTGTTATTAAAAAATTTGAAAAATCAAAAAGCTGGCTTAGTAAAAAATTGTCGTCTTCAAATGATCATGTCGATCAATTAGCAAACATATTAGAGGAAAAATCAGTTTGGCAAAAATATGGCCTCTAAAAAAATTAAAAAAAAACCAAAATTTCAAACTTTCCAAGAAACAATTATAAATCTTCAAAAATTTTGGAGTAAAAATGGATGTGTAATTTTACAACCTTATGATATGGAAGTTGGAGCTGGAACATTTCATCCAGCTACTACTCTAAGATCTCTTGGACCTAAGCCATGGAAAGCAGCGTATGTTCAACCTTCACGAAGACCTACAGATGGAAGATATGGAGATAATCCAAATAGACTTCAGCATTATTATCAATTTCAAGTTATAATAAAACCCTCTCCAATTAATATTAAAAAACTTTATTTAAATAGTTTGTCGGTAATAGGAATTAATCATAAAGAGCACGATATTAGATTTGTTGAAGATGATTGGGAAAGCCCAACTCTAGGTGCTGCAGGTCTTGGATGGGAAGTTTGGTGTGATGGCATGGAAATATCTCAATTTACATATTTTCAACAAATGGCAGGTTTTGAATGTAAACCAGTGTCAGTAGAGATAACTTACGGTCTTGAAAGAATTTGTATGTTTACCCAGCAGAAAAAAAACGTTTATGATTTAGTTTGGAATGATGAAGGTATTGATTACAGGGAAGTTTTTCATCAATCAGAAAAAGAATTTTCAGCTTATAACTTTGAGCATGCTAATACAGAAAACTTATTTAAAATATTTGATATGCATGAGAGTGAAGCAAAATCATTAGTTGAAAAAAATATATCTTTACCTGCATACGATCAATGTTTGAAAGCAAGTCATATATTTAACGTATTAGATGCTCGCGGAGCAATTAGTGTTGCGCAAAGAGCAGAATATATTGGTCGAATAAGAGAAATTACAAAACAAGCTGCTACAATTTGGGTACAGTCGCAAACATAGAATGTCAGAATTTTTTTTAGAGCTATTTAGTGAAGAAATTCCTGCTGGGCTTCAAAAAAATTTAAGAGAAAAAATTTTTGAAGATTTTAAAAATTTATTTGAGGAAAAATCAATTAGATCAAAAAAAAATTTTTCTTTTTCAACTCCAAATAGATTAGTTCTAGTTTTTGAAGGCCTAGATAAACAAATTAAGATTAAATCTAAAGAGATTAGAGGCCCTAAAACTAGCGCTCCTGAACAAGCGTTGGAGGGTTTTTTGAGATCAAACAAAATTAACAAAAAGGATTTATTTAAAAAAAAAACCGAAAAGGATGAATTTTATTTTTACAAAACTGTAGCAACCTCATTAAAAACACATGATTTACTCACTGAATTCATTCCAAAAATTTTGAGTAACTATCAATGGAAAAAATCAATGAAATGGGGTGAATTTGATTTAAATTGGGGAAGACCATTAAAATCAATTTTATCAATATTTGATAAAAAAATTGTAAGTTTTAAATTTCATCATTTAACTTCCTCTAATTTGACTTTTTTAGATAAAGATTTTGAGGAAAAAAAAAGATCTTTTGAAAATTTTAAGAAATATGAAAAATTTTTTGAAGATAATGGAGTGATCGTTAATCAAAATAAAAGATTAAAAATAATCAATAAATCTTTTTTAAAGATATTAGGGAAAAAAGGGTTAAAAATTATTGAAAATCCCAAGTTGATAGATAAAAAAGGTCTCATTAAAATAGGTAATGAAAGAGTAGTTGATGCAAGATTAAGTGATGCAGAATTTTTTTGGAATAAAGATAAAACTCAAAATTTAGTAAAAAAAGTGTCAGAATTAAAATCAATGAATTTTTTTAAAGGGCTTGGATCTTATTTCGACAAAGTTCAACGAATGAGAAAAATTGGTGGAATGATTTCAGATGAATTGTTAATTAGTAAAGAGAAAGTAGAATTGTTAGCATCAATTTGTAAGACTGATCTTACTTCTGATCTTGTTGGTGAATTTCCTGAACTTCAGGGACTTATGGGAGGGTACTTTTCTGAATATCAAGGATTTGATAAAGATATTTCTTTAGCTATTTCTGAGCAATATTTACCAATTGGACTCAATTCAATAGTTCCAAAAAAACCATTCAGTGTCACGTTATCAATTACAGACAAGATTGATACCTTAGTGGGTTTTTTTGGTATTAATGAGAAACCTACAAGTTCAAAGGATCCATTAGCATTGAGGAGAGTTGCTCTAGGTATAATAAGAACCATTATAGAAAATAGAAAGAATTTGAAAATAAATGATCTTTTGAATTATTCTTCACGCCTTTACGAAGATCAGGGATACAATCTTGAAAACAAAGATTTACAAAAAGAATTACAAGATTTTTTAAAAGATAGGTTTAGATACTATCTTAAAGACAAAGAAATACGTTACGATATAATTGAGGCCACTCTATCATCATTTTCATTAAATAATTTATTTTCGTCTTTTGAAAAAGCAAAATGTCTTAATAAGGTAATTAACACCCAAATTGGTATAGACATCAATTCAAGTTATAAAAGAGCATCAAACATTTTAGATCATGAGATGAAAAATAACGAGATTGAAATAAATGATACAACTGATCCTGGTATTTTTAAGAGTGACTTTGAAAAAAAATTATATAAAAAAATTAACGATATTAAAAAATATTATTCTACCATAAACAGTGATGAAAATTGTGAAAAATCATTATCAATTTTAGCTGAAACTAAAAAAGAAGTTTTCGAATTTTTTGATAATGTAAAAGTTAATGAGGATAATGAAACTTTAAGAAAAAATCGTTTGGAACTTATTAATATGTTATGTAAAACGTTTCAAAATTATATAAATTTTCAATTTTTAAAAGCTCATAATGAATAAGTTAATTCTTAATTTTAAGTCTAAAGATTCAAAAAAAATAAAAGATCCAAAAAATTTTTTAGGTGGTAAGGGAGCAAATTTATCTGAAATGGGAAGAATGGGTTTACCAGTACCTCCTGGTTTTACTATCTCAACAAAAGTGTGCGAAATTTTTTATAAGGATAAAAAAAAATTAAATTCCAAATTAATTAACCAAATAAAAAAAGAGATTAAAACAATAGAAAAAGATGTATCAAAAAAATTTGGAGATTTAAAAAATCCTCTTCTTTTATCAGTTCGATCTGGAGCAAGAGTTTCAATGCCAGGTATGATGGATACAATTTTGAATTTAGGACTAAATGACAAAACAGTTGTTGCTTTGGCTAAAAAAACATCTAATGGAAGATTTGCGAAAGATAGCTACAGAAGATTCATCCAGATGTACGGAAATGTAGTCATGGGTGTTGAAAGTTACAATTTTGAGGAATTGATAGAAAATTATAAGTTAACAAAAGGTGTATTGCTTGATACGGATCTCGATGAAGAGGATTGGGACGGATTAATAAATGATTTTAAGAATGTAGTTAAAGAAAAGACTAGTAAAGATTTTCCTCAAGATGTTTATCATCAATTATTCGGGGCAATAAGTGCTGTATTTTTATCTTGGGAGAGCAAAAGAGCGAAAGTTTACAGAAAGTTGAATCAAATTCCTTCTGAATGGGGAACAGCTGTTAATGTTCAATCTATGGTTTTTGGAAATATGGGTAATGATTGTGCAACAGGAGTTGTCTTCACTAGAAACCCTTCAGATGGGTCAAATGATATTTATGGAGAATATTTGATTAATGCTCAGGGAGAAGATGTTGTAGCTGGAACAAGAACTCCACAGTACATTACAAAGAAGGCAAGAAAAGAAGCAAAAGTTGATGATGCATCTATGGAAGAGTCGATGCCAGAAGTATATCACGAATTATATAAAATTTTAAAAAAACTAGAGAAACATTATAAGGATATGCAAGATGTGGAATTCACTGTTGAAAGTAATAAACTTTGGATATTACAAACTCGATCTGGAAAAAGAACATCAAAATCTGCAGTAAAAATTGCTGTTGATATGGTTAGAGAAAAGTTAATCAATAAAAATGATGCTGTTTTAAGAGTTGATCCCAACTCTTTAGATACGCTTTTGCATCCTACTTTAGATGAGAGAAGTCCAATCAAAGTTATAGCAAACGGTCTTCCAGCGTCTCCTGGTGCAGTGAGTGGAAAAGTAGTTTTCAGCTCAGAGGAGGCTGAAAGATTAAATGATATGATGCAAGATACAATTTTAGTTAGAGTTGAAACTTCTCCAGAAGATATTCAAGGAATGCATGCTGCGAAGGGAATTTTAACTTCAAGAGGAGGTATGACTAGTCATGCTGCAGTTGTAGCTAGGGGGATGGGAAGACCTTGTGTTTCTGGATCAAGTGAAATTGAAATTAATTACGATAAAAAAGTCTTTAAAACATCCTCGGCTGAGATCAAAGAAGGTGAAACAATTACTATTGACGGTTCTACGGGAAGAATAATTTTAGGTACAGTTCCAACTATAAAACCTGAGATATCAGGAGATTTTTCAAAATTGATGAGCTGGGCTGATAAAATTAGAAAACTTAAAGTACGAACTAACTCTGAGACTCCTCTAGACACTAAAACAGCCAGAGATTTTGGTGCGGAGGGAATTGGACTTTGTAGGACCGAACATATGTTTTTTGATGAGGAAAGAATTTTATCAGTGCGAGAAATGATTTTATCAAAAACGTTAGATGATAGATCTAATGCTTTAAAAAAGATTCTACCGCATCAAAAAAAAGATTTTATGGAGATATTTAAGATTATGCATGGTCTTCCAGTTACTGTAAGATTATTAGATCCACCATTACATGAATTTTTACCGAAATCTGATAAAGAAATTTCTGAAGTAGCTAATGTTGTTGGATCAGACAAAAAAGATATTGAAAGCAGGATAGAAGAACTTCATGAACAAAATCCAATGTTAGGACATAGAGGTTGTAGACTTGGCATTTCATTTCCTGAAATTTATGAGATGCAATGTAGAGCGATATTCGAGGCTCTTGCAGACTTAAAAAAAAACAAACAAAAATTTGCTTTTCCCGAGATAATGATTCCTTTAGTTTCAACCGAAGCCGAGATTAAAATAATGAAAGATTTAGTAATCAATACTGCAAGAAAAGTTCAAAAAGAAAATAAAACAAAAATTGAATTTCTTGTGGGTACAATGATTGAGTTACCTAGAGCAGCAATTAAGGCTGATGATATTGCAAAACATGCTGAATTCTTTAGTTTTGGCACTAATGATTTAACACAAACAACTTTTGGAATAAGTAGAGATGATAGTGGTAAATTTTTAAATGATTATATAGATAATAAGATTTTTACTATTGATCCGTTTGTATCCATTGATGACGGAGTGAAAGATTTAGTCGAAATAGCGGTTTCTAAAGGAAAAAAACAAAATAAAAAAATTAAATTAGGTATATGTGGTGAACATGGTGGTGATCCAAAGAGTATTAAATTTTGTTCAAAAGCTGGGCTTAATTATGTTTCCTGTTCACCTTACAGAGTCCCTATAGCTAGATTAGCAGCAGCACAGGCTGAGCTTTTGAAAAATAAAAATTAAAAAAATCTTATAATCTAGATTTCTAGTTTGAAATCTATAGC
>LUMI01001724.1_pt1 | contig 11095 bp, 19 predicted proteins | sample 729681 | NCBI WGS metagenome assembly LUMI01 (sample SAMN03860267, study PRJNA289734) | marine metagenome | biome: seawater column; feature: ocean; material: water; isolation source: Red Sea water column Station 34 - depth 10m | place: Saudi Arabia: Red Sea | collected 2011-10-15 | depth 10 m
CAATAAACATGCTATAATATGGAACCCGTCGATAAAAAACTTTAGTCAAGAGAAAGTTGTTGACGTGGAAGGATGTTTAAGTTTTAAAGGAATATGGTTAAAAGTAGAAAGACCAAAAACAGTCGAAGTACAATATGAAACAACACAAGGTGAAACAAAGACAGCAAGACTCGATGGCATGGAATCCAAGTGTTTCCAGCATGAATGCGATCACCTTGAAGGTATTACGTTTAATCAGAGAGTCAGTAAACTACGATGGCAAATGGCAAACAAAAAATAAAGAAACCAAAGGAAACTAAATTATGGAAAGTTTTATCGGGAACATACAAAAGGACAACAAGAGATCAGAAATCAGTGGAGAGATTGATATGTGCGATACAACAAGGGCTGGAGTTCGACGACAGAGATCTAGCCACATTTACAAAAATACAACATGGATATTTAGATTGGAGTGGAAATGTTAGAAGCAAACGAAGGACTAGAAAACATATTCGAAAACGCAGTTAAAGAGGCAGAAAAGAGAAAGCACGAATACGTGACCATCGAGCACGTGCTTTTATCACTTGTCAAAGACAAACAGATTGGCAATATATTGCATGACTTTAAAATACAGGTTGGAGCCTTAATCAAAGACGTAGAAGAATACCTAGATACAAAGTGTGCTGACATAGTGTCAAAATTGGAAACACCTGTTACTCCTAGAAAGACTGCATCTCTAGAAAGGCTAATGAATAGAGCGTTCACACAGGCACTATTCCAAGGCAGACAAGATGTTACTTCAACTGACATACTAATAAGTGTGTTTGCAGAGAAAAAGAGCTACGCGGCATTTTTCCTAAAGAAACATCAAGTGAATAAACAGGACCTTATGGATCTTGTATCCACCGAAACAATACTAGATGAAGGAATCGCCGCATTAGGTAAGAACAACGTTTTAATAGTAGGAGACCCTGGTGTTGGTAAGACAGCAGTCGTTGAAGGACTAGCTAGGAGAATTGCAAAAAACAAAGATGATATACCCGAGTATTTGAAAGACCACATTGTGTTCAGTCTTGACGTTAACAGTCTGATCGCAGGAAGTAAATTCAGAGGTGATTTCGAAGAGAGGTTAAAACTTATAGTAAACGCACTAGATCGAAAAGGCAAAACAATATTGTTCATAGACGAAGCACACATGATAGTTGGTGCTGGAGCAACAGGACAAGGCAATAACATGGACATGGCCAATATGCTGAAACCTGCACTACTCAAAGGATCTATTAAAGTTGTTGCCTCTACTACATGGGAAGAATACAGGAAGTACTTCGAGAAGGATAGGGCATTGATGAGAAGGTTCCAAAGACTGCAAGTTGGTGAGCCTTCGAAAGACACAGCAGTGAAGATACTGAAAGGCGTCAAACAATACTACGAGAAGTTTCACAAGTGTACGATCACAGACGAGGCATGTGAAGATGCAGTAGACTATTCAAGCAAGTTTATAGCAGACAAGAGACTGCCTGACAAAGCAATAGACATCATAGATGTAGCATGTGCAAGGATGAGGTTGAACGGAGTAAAGGACGGCAAGATAGATCACGAAGAAATTATACATGAAATATCACAGATGACTGGTATAAGCATTGAACAGTTGAGTCAGAAACAGACCAGCAATCTAAAAACACTTGAAGAGAAGATGAAACTGCAAGTGTTTGGACAGGACAAAGCAATCAACACTATCACCGACAAAATATTGGTTGCTAGAGCAGGACTTAAGAATCTAAACAAACCAGTTGGATCTTTCCTATTCCTGGGACCAACAGGCTGTGGTAAGACCGAAACAGCAAGACAGCTGGCAAAAACACTAGGTGTGGAACTTGTAAGATTTGACATGTCGGAGTATCAAGAGAAACATTCAATCGCAAAACTAATTGGATCGCCACCTGGGTATGTAGGCTATGAAGATTCAAACATGGGTGGTGGTATGTTTATAAACGAAGTGGAAAAGAATCCACACGCGGTTGTGTTATTTGATGAGGTGGAAAAAGCACACAGAGATGTTTCTAATATGCTACTACAGGTTATGGACTATGGTACAGTGACTGGTTCAAATGGCAAGAAAGCAGACTGCAGAAACATTACACTTATAATGACATCTAACTTGGGTGCAGAAGACATGGAGAGAAACAACATAGGATTCGGTAAGAGTGAGAGAACAGGCGAAGACGATGTTGCAATGAAAAAATTCTTCCCACCAGAGTTCAGAAACAGGCTTGATGCTGTCATTAAGAAATGCATCCGAGGATGCAATAGATTATCTTGTTAAAAAAGGTTTCAGTGCCAAACTTGGTGCAAGACCATTGCAAAGGATCATAGATGAAGAGATAAAGAATCCGTTATCTAAAATGATACTTTTTGGAGAACTAAACGCAGGAGGAATGGTCGAAGTGAAGTTGAGCGAAGATGTTGTTCCTAAACTTGTTGTAGAGTTCAAGGCAAATAAAGTTACTGCAAAGCTAACAAATAAAGAAAAAAAATCTAAAATAAAAAATGCGAAAACATCATAATAAACTGTATTATTCAAAATACAAAGTAAAAACTGTTTTCAAATTACCCGGAAGCCTAATGTTTTATCCAACAACAGATCAATACCTAACAAGTTTAAAAGAGCAACATCCTGAATTGCCTTCTCTTAATTTCTTGGCCGATTTCATTATTAAACATAGAAACAGTATGAGATTTAGGATACAGGACAAAAAAGCAATTTTTTATTCAGATAAAGAGAGATCAGATGTCTTAATTGATTTTTTCAAAAAATATTGGCAAAAAACTGAGATAGTTGACCCAAAATATGATATGCTGGGCAAAGATGTGATAGGTTGCACAAAACTTCCACATGGTAGATTCAAATATCAAATACATTTAAAAAAAGACGCACATAAACACATAAGTCAATCTGAAAGACAGGCACTTTGGAATTTCATTGAAAGAAATGAAGAATGTTGTTTAGTCACAAACAAATACGTATTGGACTACTTAACTGGCAAATATCAACATTGTTATCATGGATATTTTTATGTAAGTAACGAAAAAATGCTTACTCCAATATACATGATAGCACAAACAGGAATAGACAAAGTCATTAAATTTGTAAAGGTAAAAAATGAAAGCAATAAAAAAACTTCAAGAGCATAATATATTTAAAAAAGACAGCATAGTAGAATCAGTAATAACAAAAGACTGGATGGGATCACCTGTTGAAAAAAAGGTTCATCTTATTGTGAGAAAATTAAGAAAAGATGATTGCCTTTGCGAGGAGTATGGTGAAGCTGATGGCATAGCATATAAAATAAAATATCTTGACATTACTACAATAGACGGACAAGAACCAAACGAACTAGCCGCAGTGTACGGTCTAGGTCCAAAAACTGCAAGATTCAAGAGACGTAAAGAACAATAAATAATAACGATGGCACAGACAAGCACAACATTATCAGGCGCAAAATCGCACGTTGCGAACATTACCGGAACGGACATAAGTTTCACAGCAACATCTGGTGTATATACAATATCTTCAACAAGCACAGTGCTTACTGGTGCAGGAAAATTGGCAGTGCGTGATCTGGTTACTGTGACTGGAACTACAAGTAATAATTCAACCTTCACGGTAAAGGCAGTAGTATCAACAACAGAGTTTACAGTGGAGGAAGTTGTCACCACCGAAACAGCAGACGGATCAACCACAATCACACTTGACCATACTGGCTTCGTTACAGACAAAGCCAAAGGTGATGGGTATTATTCACAACCGGACGGAGTACACACTGTGGCCTACACTTTTGTGAACCTTGGAGACAGCACAGACGACTTCAACGGCACAGCAAAAATGCAAGGTTCCTTGGCAACAACGCCAACAGAAGATGATTACTTTGATATATCAGGGACTACTGTAACATCCGACCAAAGCACAACCACGGTCAGTGCAAACTTCACAGGTAATTTTGTATGGGTAAGGGCAAAAGTAGAAACTACAAATGCTACAGGTAATCCTTCCATGATTAGTTCTATACTTCTAAACAATTAATTCCATAAAACGTAGGTCTTTTCAAGACCAACTAGGTTGACAAAAACCTGAATTGTAGTACAATAATACTATGACAGACAATGACTTAGAACAGATACAAACAGTAGATGTTAAGATCACAGCGGAATCTATAGATGCCCATGTTATTTGCCTAAGAGAGAACGGTTACAAGGTTATAAAAAGATCATCGGCATACACACATTATCTATTATCATTCCTAATAGGTGCGACCATCATAGGCAGTATTTTACAGTAATACAAAAAGTGAAATAATTAATAAGCATGGATCAGGTACTTGATAAAAAATTACAACAGAATTACGAAGCAGGATTCACCACTGACGTGCAATCTGAAACTTTACCTCCAGGTTTAAACGAGGATGTCATACGTAAGATCAGTAAAATCAAGCAAGAGCCAGAGTGGTTACTGGAATTCAGGCTTAGAGCATATGACCGATGGAAAATATTGAAACAGCCGGATTGGTCAAACTTGGAAATAAATCCAATAGACTATCAGAAAATAAGTTATTATTCTGCTCCAAAGAAAGGACCAGCAAGTTATGACGAAGTGGATCCAGAGATAAAAAAGGACTTTGAAAAACTAGGAATACCATTAAATGAAAGAGCGGCACTGGCTGGTGTGGCCGTTGATGCTGTCTTTGACAGTGTCTCTGTGGCAACAACGTTCCAAAAGGATCTTGAAAAGAAAGGTATCATATTTTGTAGTTTTAGTGAAGCAGTAAAAAAATGTCCTGAACTGGTTAAGAAATATTTAGGCAGTGTGATACCAATCAGTGATCATTCATTCGCGGCTCTCAACTCTGCGGTGTTTACAGATGGTTCCTTTGTTTACATTCCGCCCAACACTAGATGCCCTATGGAACTTTCAACTTACTTTAGGATAAATGCGGCCAACACAGGACAGTTCGAAAGAACATTAATAATTGCAGACAAAGGCAGTTATGTAAGTTACCTGGAAGGATGTACGGCTCCGATGAGGGATGAAAATCAATTACACGCGGCCAATGTAGAATTGATTGCATTAGATGATGCAGAAATAAAATATTCAACAATACAGAATTGGTACCCCGGAGATCCTGTTACAGGCAAAGGGGGCATATACAATTTTGTTACAAAGAGAGGAAAGTGTAAAGGTAAGAATTCAAAGATCACCTGGACACAGTTTGAGACAGGTTCTAGGCTAACATGGAAATATCCAAGTTGTATTTTGTTAGGTGACAACAGTGTTGGTGAGTTCTTTAGTGTGGCTTTAACTAATGGAATGCAACAGGCAGACACGGGTACAAAGATGATACACATAGGAAAGAATACCAAAAGCACAATCATATCAAAAGGCATAAGTGCAGGCAAGAGCCATAACACATATCGTGGTGAGGTTAAAATAATGGCGAGAGCAGATAACTCCGTGAACTATACGTCTTGCGATTCACTCATGATGGGTAGTCAATGCAAAGCATCAACAATACCTTACATAGTAAACAAAAACAATACAGCCAATGTAAACCATGAGGCCACAACAAGCAAACTCGACGAAGAACAGTTGTTCTATGCCATGCAGAGGGGCATCAATCAAGAAGACAGCGTCAACATGATAGTGTCTGGATTCTGCAAAGATGTGTTTCAGAAACTGCCATTAGAATTTGCGGTAGAGGCCAACAAGTTGCTAGAAGTAAGCATGGAAGGATCGGTCGGATGATGGAAGAAATAACAATTACATGCACAAACAATGGCAAGACAAAAGAAGCAGAAGTTCTAAACAAGAATGACAAATACCTCAAAGTTGTTTTATCGGGCACTCAGATAGTGATAGAACTGTTCCGTAAGGATTTAAATAGTTCTTACACAGGACACACAGCAGGATTAGAATTTAAATGGCAACCGAAAAATTAATTTTTAAGTTAAAATTATACGCAACTATGTGGAATCAGCCACCTGTTGCAGAAATATTAATTAATGACAAAAGTTATTTCAAACAAGAAATCACAGCAACAGAAGACAAACCACAATTAGTAGAATTCACAGCTGATCTAGAAGATAAAAAAGAATACAATCTTGTTGTCAATAGATCAAATAAAAATAAAGGACAAACAGTTTTAAATGAAAAAGGAGATATAATCAAAGATCAATTGTTACATATAAAAGATATAGAAATAGATGAAATTGATATAGGCTCTTTGATTTTTGAAGGTATATACAAACCCAGTTATCCAGAGCCATGGGCAACCGAGGCAAGAGCCAAAGGTGTTGATTTACCTGAAACTTTCAAGAATTCACCCACTATGGGTCATAACGGCACTTGGACACTAACCTTTTCTTCACCATTTTACATGTGGTTACTAGAGAACCTTTATTAATATAAATATGCTTATATGAGAGCATCACAATTCATCAACGAAGCAATGGACTCGGACGCAGTAAACGAGTTGGATTCATTCCTTATGAATGACGTGGATCTTTACAGAAGAAGATTCATGCCAATTATATCAAACATTAAAAGAAAGATGAAGCGTGGTGTATACGACCATGAAAAGTCAATTAAACTATGGATGTATCTAGTCGATGACGCCGCAAAGAAGTATGTAAAGGAATTTGGCTCTGTAGAACAAGACGTACAAGACATGTTTCCTAAAGAAACTAGACTACAGGTTGCTCGAATATTAGCAGACAGAGAAAAAGAAAACATAGAAAAAGGCGAATACGATGTATCTAAGGGAACTGTTTCTTAAAGAGGACGATAGGTCCACAGCAGTTTTTGCCTTTGGCCGATTCAATCCTCCCACAATAGGACACCAAAAATTACTAGACAAAGTTATTTCTATGGCCAAACAGGTCAACGGAAAGGGGTATGTGTTCCTTTCACAAAAACAGAACAATAAAACAGATCCTTTAAGCATTACAAAAGATCCAAGCAGAAGGCAGAACAAGGATCGTAATGATCGCTGGATCTGATAGGGTGGCAGAGTTCCAAAAGTTATTGAACCAATACAATGGAAAGCCAGACAAAGCAGGAAATGATCTTTACAAGTTTGATTCCATAGATGTAGTAAGTGCTGGTGAAAGAGATCCTGACCAAGAAGGTGCCAGCGGTGCCTCGGCATCCAAAGCCAGAGACCTAGCCAACAAAGGACAAGAACATGAATTCAGCAAAGTAGTACTGGGCGGAGACACTGGTAAAAAGTTGTATGACATTATACAGGACAGACTCGGTAAACAGATTGACGAAAACAACAAAAAGTTGTATAATGAAGATATGGCTGATGGTAAACCAATTGTATATCTTGACATGGACGGAGTCCTGGCCGACTTCTTCGGCGGTGTTGAATTCCTATATGGAGTTGATCACTGGAAGGAACTTACAAATGACAAGACCAAGGATCTTAAAAAACAAGTGATTGACAGGATCACAGGCACAGACTTCTTTGCGGTGTTGCCTAAGTTTCCAACAGCAGACGCTTTAATAGACATGGTTAAACAATTCACAGGTGGAAAATTTTCAATCAACACATCACCATTAAGGGGCGACCATGAAAATTCAGCCAAGTATAAAAGGGTATGGATATCAAACAACATAGAACAACCAGATGAAATAATTGTTACAGGTAGAAAAGAATCCTATGCCAAAGACAAAGCGTCAGGAACTCCAAATATCCTAATAGACGACAGGCCGATCAACATAGAAAAATGGCAAGCGGCTGGAGGTTACGGAATACTTTATCAAGCAAACAGAGACTCACTAGGAAAAGTTAAGAAAGGATTGGAAGACTATGCCAAAATACAGCGGGATCAATAGACCATACGTGGGAGGCGATATACCAAAGACGCCACAGGAGAAGCAAAGAGAACTTGATGAGAAGATGAAAGCATTCTTGGCCAAAGGTGGCAAGATTGAGAAAGTCAAAGCTCACAAGCCCACAAAAGAGCAACTAAGAAGTTGGAAGATATAATGGACGAACTTGAAAGAATAAAGCAGTTGGCAGGTGTGGACAAACTTCCAGAAGAAGATTCGATGGGAGAGAACCTATCCTACATCGGCACAAAAAAAGCTCAATATCAGAGAAAACACAATATCAAGCCAGGATCACAGGAGTGGTTCAAACTGTGGTTCGCACAGCCTAGACTTACCGGTGAAAATCCGATGCCAAAAAAATAATAATCCAATTTACAAAGTTAAGTATTATTAATGTTTGACGTAAAGAATAACAAAGCAATTTGTATCTTACCATGGGTGCATGAATTCAAAGACATTGGTGGGAACACCGGTCCGTGCTGTCACGCTGACAGTTTCAAAGACAATGAAAGCATAGAAAAAGTAAGAAAAATATAAAAAAAGAAATTTGGCACACCAGACATAGAGCATCCAAAATTGGAATACGCAGACATAAGATACAATCCAGTATGCAACCTCAAATGTAAAATGTGTGGTCCAGCTTCAAGCACACTATGGCAAAAGGAAAAAGGTATAACAATAAACATCAACAAAGAAAACCAAAACTATATACACACACTAGATAAAAAAGTTTTGAAAAAAGTTTATCTTGCAGGTGGCGAGCCCACATACATTAAGGACTATCTCGAATTCTTGAATGCGTTGCACCTTGTAAATCCATATTGCGAAGTTATCATCAATACAAATTTAAAAAGATTGCCAGATGGCTGGAAACAGATTATAAAAAAGTTTGAAAATCTTACCATAATTTGTTCATGCGATGCCATTGGCATATTAGGCACATACGTTAGATATCCTTTATGGTTCAGTGAATTCGAACAAAATGTAAAGTGGGTAAGTGAAAATGCAAATTATCTTCAATTCCATCTCGTGGCTAGTAATCTTACTGCTCACAAACTGCATGAAACATGCACATGGATGACACAGTATTCAAAAAACATCCAGCTGTCTGCTTTAGACTCGCCAAAAATTTTCAGTGAATATGCAGTGCCTTCAGAACACAGAGAAATATATGTAAACGAAATTAAAAAACTATTGAAATTTCCTGTATCAATAACCAGTGCTGTAGGTTTTAGAAGTGAAATACAGCACCTGATTAAAAGGTACTCCACAGCAGAATATGACAGGACACTGCATAAAAAATTACGAGCTGAACTTTTGCAACAGGACAGTCATAGATCACTAAAATTAAATGAAGTTGATCCTTTTTTATCACACTGGATAATCTCATAAATACCACTATGCCTAGAACACGTGCAAAAGAATGCACGTGTGAACAGATCAAAACAATAACTGAGGCAGAACAGCGGGTGGTAGCACAGTGCATTCTAGAGCATTCAGACGCTGTAAAGGGCTCTATACTGCTTATGCAGGCACCAAATACACCCACTCTGATAAAAGGCACGATCACAGGACTAGAACCTGGACTACATGGATTCCACATACATGAATTTGGAGACATGAGTGATGGTTGCAAGTCAATGGGAGGCCATTACAATCCTGACGGAGTTGATCACGGCGATCTTAAACAGGGTCATGTAGGTGACCTAGAGAACGTCTTGGCCAATGAGGATGGTGTTGCAAAATTTAGCATAGTGGCACCAAGGGTAGATTTGATGGGAGACAGGTCAGTGATTGGACGTGGAATAGTGGTCCATGAAGATGAGGATGACCTAGGCAAAGGTGGAGATGCGGAAAGCCTTAAGACAGGTAACGCAGGTGAGAGATTGGCCTGTGGCGTGATCGTAGCACGATCAGAAGAAATTAAAGAAGCCCACGGTGGTAAACACACCACAACAGGCAGAAGCATGACCAAGGGTGAAAAAAGCAAAAGAGAAAAAATAGTTAAGGGCATGAAGAAAGACAAAGCAGGATTCAAGAAGAGATATGGCAAAGACGCAGAAGCGGTGATGTATGCCACAGCAACAAAACAGGCAATGAAATAATGAAATTTTTAATATTCAACGGCAGTTTAAAACCAGACGCAGATTCAAACACATTTTCTGTGTGCAAGATGGCACAATTGGCATTTGAAAAGTTAGGCCATGAGTGTGAAATTGTCACATTACGTGACCTTGACTACGAAGGATCAACGGATGATGTGAACGATGAATTAAAACCTTACATAATGAAAATGTTTGACATGGATGGCGTCTTGTTTGCCACTCCAATCTGGTGGGGTACACACAGTTGCCACATACAGGCAATGCTGGAGAGATTGGATTTCATATACAGTTGGGCAAAAGACAACAAGTACCAACCATTCTACAACAAAGTTTTTGGAACATTAGTATCGGGCGGAGGTGATGGATTCCAACACATACACGGAGTTTTGTATTCCGCGGCCAGTAACTTTGGATTTACTGTGCCACCACAGTGTAACATAGAATCAAAAGCACAGGGCATGGACGAGATAGTGAAAGACGATGACACGGTAAACCAAGTTAAAAATTGCACAATAAACATGGTGACTTGGGCAAAGATATTGAAAGAAGGCAATCCAACAAAAGATGCTAGACACGGCTCCATTGATATAAATGAAAGTTTAAATGAAGGTAAACGAATACCACGAAAAAAAGGACAAAAGGCCAAAAGCAAAAAACATTCAGATCTGTAAACTGACGAAGATCCAAAAGGCACTATACACGGACTAGGATTCAAAGACGAAGCCACAGCAAGATCAAGTGTTGCAAAAATTAGGAAATCAGGTAGATCACACGCACACAAGATACAGGCGGCAGTTGCCATGGAGCAAAGAGCAAGGGCGGCAGGCAAATCAGGTCCTGCGGCAATCTATAGAAAATACATCAACTCCATGAAAAAGAAAACAAAAGCCAAAAACAAGAAAAAATGAAGATTAAAGAATTTATAATAATTCCGTCTAGCATAGACGCAATGGGACTAATCCATAAGCCAGGCACAGGACCAAACAACAGGTTTGGATTTAAAAATGTTGGCAACAATAAGGCAAATGAATATGACGAAACCAAAGAAGCACCACCAGGCACTTATTTCACAAAGACAGGCAACCTAGTCAAAGGCAGGCTTACAAAGGCCGCGAAAGAAAGA
>LUMI01002006.1_pt1 | contig 11074 bp, 11 predicted proteins | sample 729681 | NCBI WGS metagenome assembly LUMI01 (sample SAMN03860267, study PRJNA289734) | marine metagenome | biome: seawater column; feature: ocean; material: water; isolation source: Red Sea water column Station 34 - depth 10m | place: Saudi Arabia: Red Sea | collected 2011-10-15 | depth 10 m
AACATGCAATATATGGATGGTGTAAAAATAGGTGTATTAACTGGGTCATTGTTATCCACTTTATTTGGTTATTTTTTGATATTACTTACTCCCAATAAACCGAGTAAATGAGAAAAGTAATATTTCTGTTATCTATAATTATGTTTTTTTTTAAAACTTCAGCTAGTGCAAACTATGAAAAAAAAATTTATGACTTCAGCATAGAGAGTATAACTGGTGAGACAATTAATTTTAAAGATTACAAAAATAAAGTTATTTTAGTTGTGAATACAGCAAGTTATTGCGGGTTTACTAAACAATATGATGAATTACAGGAATTGTGGGATTTATATAAAGAAAAAGGTTTGATTGTTCTTGGTGTTCCATCTAATTCATTTAATCAAGAAAAAAGTAATGATGCAGATGTAAAAGAGTTTTGTGAAGTAAATTTTAATATTAATTTTCCTCTTACAACTATTACAGAGGTAAAAGGCAAAAATTCACATGAAATTTTTAAATGGGCAAAAGAAAATCATGGAAAATCTGCTGTCCCTAAATGGAATTTTCATAAAATTCTAATTAATAAAGAAGGCAAAATAGAAGATACTTTTGCATCAATGACAAAACCAATGTCAAAAAAAATAATTAAAGCTATAGAAAATATCTTATAAGTTTATAGTTAATCCATCATGTGCTGGAATAATATTTTTAGGAAGCATTTTTTTTAGCACCTTATAATCTAATACTGGTGACAAGTTTGTAAGAATAGCTTTTTTAGGTTTAAATTTTTTAATTATAGCCAGTGAAGACTCTAAATTAAAGTGGGAAGGATGAAAATTGTACCACAAGCAATCAATGACTAAATATTTTAGATTTTTAAAATACTTATGATCTTTGTTATAAATTTTACTTACATCACTTATATACGCTAATTTTTTATCAATTATAAAGCAATTTGATTTAACCTTACCATGTTCAACCATAATTGATTGAATACCAATCTTTTTATTATTATTTTTTGTAAATATTTTTTTTGGTAGTTTATTGAGTTTAAGAGTTGCAGGATATTCTTTTGAATAACTTTTAAAAATATAAGAAAATGTAGAATTAAGGTATTTAGAAGTATATTTATCAGCGTAAACGTCAAGTTGCTTTCTGCTGTTTATATAAAAAGATCTTAGATCATTTATTCCATGAGTTTGATCGCCATGCATATGAGAATATAACACTTTATTAATTTTTTTTATTTTATGTCTTAAAAGTTGTTGACGTAGATCAGGAGATGTATCTATGAGGATATTTTCATCTGTGGTTTTTATTAAAGCTGAACATCTTGTTCTATAATTTTTTTTATTATTAGGGTCGCAATTTCCAAAAAAACCATCTGGTCTTGGTACACCCATTGAACTACCACAGCCTAAAATAATAAATTGCATTAATTTCAATTAAAAAAAAGTTTATTAAAGTTATCTGTAGTTTTTTTGATAAGATCTTCTTTGGATATATTTTTAATTTCAGCTAATTTTGCAGCAGTAAAATCAATGAATGATGGTTCATTTTTTTTTCCTCTTTTAGGAACGGGTGCTAAAAAAGGACTATCTGTCTCAATTAAGATATTATCCATTGGAATAGATTTGAACGTATCTTGTAAATCCAAAGAGTTTTTAAAAGTAATGATGCCACTTGCTGAAAAGAATGAATTTAAAGTCATTAGTTTTTCTGAAAATTCTTTAGACCCAGTAAAACAATGCATCAAAATTTTAAGGTTTTCATTTTTATATTCATTTAAAATCTCAAAAGTTTCTTTTTCTGCATCTCTTGAATGAACAATTAATGGAATATTGGTTTTTATGGATGCATCTATATGTTCTTTAAAACTTGCTATCTGCTTGTCTTTTTCACTATTATTATAATAAAAATCTAATCCAGTTTCTCCAATTCCAATGATTTTTGAGTTTTCATTGAGACTTTCTATGATCTGCTTTGAAGTGATAATATCTGTGGAGCTTTCATGAGGATGAATGCCAATAGTACCATAGATCATCTCATCTTTATTAATTAAATCTTTTACTCTAGAAAAACTTTCAAACGAAGTTGAGATAGTAAGTAATTTTTCTATACCAACTTCTTTTGATCTTTGTATTACATTAGCTAAATCACTTAATAATGGTTCATGATCTAGATGACAGTGTGAATCAATCATTGTTTTTCTCTATTTTTTTAAAAAGTATGTCTATTTTATTAATATTATTACCTTTTGTTAAATACTCATTATTAGAAACTGAATCTAATTTTATATTTTTTTCTTCAATGTCAAAAATCTTTAATGCCTTTAAAGAAGATTCAGGAATAATTGGATATAGTAAAAAACTTATTTTTCTTACAATTTCTAAAGTAGTGTAAACAATAGTATTTAATCTAATTATATCGTCTTTCTTTTTCCATGGTTCTTGATCATTAAAATATTTGTTAGCTTCAAAAAGTGAATTTACAATATAATCAATGTAAAAATTAATATTTTGATTGTCAATTTGTGACCTAATATTATCTAAATTATCTTTATACTTATTTAGTATTAATAAATCTTCATCATGAAATTTAACTTCTAATGGAATTTTTCCATTACAATTTTTTATTGCAAAAGCGGTTACACGCTGACATAAATTTCCATAATTGTTAGCTAGATCACTATTAATACAATCTTCTAGTCTTTCTTGAGATATATTTCCATCATTCCCAAAAGAAACTTCTTTAATTAAGTAGTATCTTAAAGGATCTAGACCATACTCTTTAATTATTTCAAGTGGATCAAGAATATTTCCTTTAGATTTAGACATTTTTTCTTCCCCTGATAATATCCATCCATGTCCGTAAACTCTCTTTGGTAAATCAATTTTTGCTGCTAATAAAAAAGCAGGCCAATAAACAGCATGAAATCTGAGTATATCTTTTCCAATTAAATGTATTGAGGCTGGCCAAAATTTTTTAAACAAATCATCATTTGTATTAGGATAGTTTAATGCACTCAAATAATTTGTTAAAGCATCGAGCCAAACATATATCACGTGGTTTTTATTATTTGGAACAGGTATGCCCCATGAAAAACTTTTTCTACTAACAGAAAGATCTTTAAGACCACTCTTTACAAAACTAATAACTTCATTTTTCCTAGATAGAGGAGCAATAAAATCTGGATTAGCTTCATAGTATTCTAATAACGGTTTTTCCCACTTTGAAAGTCTAAAAAAATAAGATTCTTCTTCAATCCATTCAACAGGAGATTTTGATGATATAGCAATTTTTTTTCCGTCTAATTCCTCAATTTCGTCTTCGTTATAAAAGGCTTCATCTGATACTGAATACCATCCAGAATAGTTTGATAAGTATATATCATCATTTTTCTCAAGTTCATTCCAAAGATGTTGAACTGTTTTTTTATGTCTAGCTTCTGTAGTTCTTATAAAATCAGTATTTGATAAATTCAAAGTATCCGAAAGATCTCTGAAGGTTTGACTAATTTGATCGCAAAACGCTAGAGGCTCCTTCCCTGCTTTTTCCGCAGATCTTTGAATTTTTAATCCATGTTCGTCTGTACCAGTAAGAAAATGAACCTGATAATCATCAATTATTTTAAATCTTGCAAAAAAATCTGCGATAATGCTTGAATATGCATGACCCATATGAGGCTTAGCTGATGGGTAGTAAATAGGCGTGGTAATATAATAAGTTTTATCCATTTAGTATTTTATCCTCAAATTCCATAAACAATGTTTCCTCATCTAAATTATAAGTTTTAGTATTATTAATTTTTTCTAAAAAATAATGGTATGACTTTAGTAAATTAATATTTTTGCTAGATATATTGTTTCTAAAATAAAGTTCAATAAAAGAATAAATGATTTCAATAATTGATTTATCTTTTTTATAAATTTTATCTTTAATTATAGTTTTTAGTATTGTGTTTAAATCAAAATTAACAAGATCTAAGTCATATTCTTCAGATAACTTAATTAATTTAAATAATTTTCCAGGAGTTGCATAATAATCAAATAACTTATTATTGATAATAGTATTTATGTCATCGTTTAGTAATTGATTAACAATTCTAATAGACTGATCTTTTGTTAAAAAAACTTTGAAATTTAAACATCTAGATTTAAGAGTTGGTAGCACTCTTTTATTATTATTTATTAAAATAAAATTTATATTTTCATTAGGTTCTTCTAAAATTTTTAATAAAGCATTAATAGAATTTAAGTTTAATAATTCAATATTATCAATTAAAACAAATCTTTTATTATTATTAAATGAGGATTTGTTTAGATTTTCAAAGTCATATGGATGTTCTTCATTTTCCGATAATACAAGATTAATTAAATGATATGCTAATGTTGATTTTCCAATACCTTTTTCACCAGATAAAAGAATTTTATTAGGCAAAGTATCGTTTTTAGATAATTTATATAATTGATTAAAAATTTCTTTGTGCTCAAATAAATTTATTTGAGTTAGGGGATTTAAATTCATTTAATTAATTTTTTAATTTGATTTATTATTAAATCTTCATTTATTTTTATATCTAAATTAGAATCAATTATTTTGTATGATTTTTTATTCGATTTAGCTAATTTTAAAAAACCTTTTTGAACTTTATTATAAAAATTCATATCAAACTGATCATATCGATTGAGAGATTTTCTATTTTTTAATCTTTGAAATAGATTTTTTTTATTTACAACATTGAGGAAAGTAAAATTGACTTTAATGTTTTTTAATAGAAATTTATTTATGATATTTATAATTTTTACATTAACACCCATACCATAATGCTGATATGCAATAGTTGAGTCTGTAAATCTATCAATCAAAATAATTTTTTTTTTGTATGATTTTTTTATAAGATTTATATTTTCACTACGCGCTGCTAAATATAAAAGTAAATCAGTATATATGTTAAAATTAGATTTTTTATTTAAAATTAATCTTCTTATTTTTTCTGAATTAAGACTTCCACCTGGTTCTCTTATCTTTATATAATTAATTTTCTTTTTATCTAAATATTTAGATACTTTATTTATATGATGACTTTTGCCACTACCCTCTATACCCTCAAAAACAATGATGGGTTTTTTAGACATCACCCCAAATTAAATAATTTATTGATTTTATTAATCTTGTAAAAAAATTAACTTTTTTAATTTCTTTCGATGAAAGTAAATCATACTCACCAACAAGTTCTTGATCATAAACAACTCTTAGAGTGGCTATTTTTTGATCTTTTTCAATTGGTGCTTCGACTGGTCCATCATACTTAACAACAACTTTTAAAAGTTTTTTTTTCGCTTTTTTGATTGTTTTATAAATATCTTCCTTTGTATATGCTTCCACACTATTCTCTTTTCCTAACCAAACATCAATTTTGTGTAATGGTTTATTAGCTTTAGCTATTTCTACAAGATCATAGTTGGTAAGACCAAATGTAAGTAATTTTGTGCTCTCTTTAGATCTAGCATTTTTTGAATTAAAACCGCTTCCAACAGCAATCAATCTTCTGCCATTTCTATCTATTGATGATGCTAAAGAATATTTTTCAACAGCTAAATAACCAGTTTTTATTCCATCTGCTCCAAGATTTTTATAAAGCAAAGGATTTCTATTTCCTTGTGTTATTGGATCACCCCCTGTTCTATCCCACGTAAATTCTTTTTCAGCAAACATTTTGTAAAATTCAGGATGTTCTTTAATTAAATATCTAGACATTTTTAAAATATCTCTAACAGTTGAGTAATTGTCGGGGTCATTTATTCCTGATGAATTAGAAAAATTTGTATTATCCATCATCTCCAAGCTCTCTCAGATATTATAAATTTTTCGTCTAAACTAAGATCGCCTGATTTTATTAAATCAAAAGCAATAATTGCTGTCATTATTTTTGTCATAGAAGCTGGATAAATTGAAATATCTGGCTCTTTTTCATAGAGAATTTCTCCAGAATGATAATCTTGTAATATTGCAGTTCTTGCCTTTACATCAAAATTAGCTTTTGAAACACCTACTAATGAAAAACTAAAAAAAATTACAATTAATAATATTCTAAACATCTTTTAATATCTCTATATTTTCAAAATTTAATACTTTTATTTCGTTAAATGATTTTTCTAGTTTTTTTATATCATTAAATGGACCCAATAATACCCTATATTTAGTTTTAGATAATTTCTTAATTACAGATCTTTTTATATTTGTCTCATCTTTTATTCTATTAACCATATTTTCTGCTGAGTCTCGGTAATAAAAATCTGCAATCTTTATTGAATATAAAAATTTATGTTTTTTTATTTTGACTTCTTTAGTCTTTTCTTTACCCAGATTATCTATGGTAATTCCGTCAACAGGAGCTTTTTCAGCTACACTTTTCTCTTCATCAAAAGTCTTTGCCTTTTTAGCTACAAATGTTGAACTTTTTGAGATTAAAACAAGATCGATATAAGGTTCTTTAGGGTCAAGTGATAACTCCTCAGCAATTCGTTGCGTAATTACAGAGTTATAAAAAGTAGAGAATTTAACGTTATTAGAGATTACTTCTGCTATAATGGATTTATCATTAATAGGATTGGTAATTTTAACAAATGAATTTTTTTTAATTTTATTATGAAAAATTAAAAGAGATCTATTATCAATTTTTTTAGATATTTTTTTTTCTTTTTTTAATTCATCATCATAAATTAAAGCAAATCCAGTATTACTATACTTTTGATCACTAATATAAACTAAGTTTTTATTATTTTGATCAAATTGATTACATGCAGATAAAAAAAGTATAGAAATAATTAATATTAGTTTTTTAAAGTTCATTTTTAAATTTATCTTTTAATGTACAAACGGCTAAAGCAAATCGCAATGACCTATTCCATTTTAATATTATCTCATAGTTATCAAATACAATATAAGCTGGATTTAAAGTTTCGGCATCAGGTATGATATCTTTATCTGGAGTTATAATGGCTACCTTTAAAGAGTTGTACTTATTATCTATTTGATCATTATTTTTAATAAATTTTCTAAAATATTTTAATTTTTTTTTATCATGAAGTTTTTTTGCAGAAATGTTTAAATATTTACTTGGTATATTCTCTGATAAATCAATTCTATAAAAACAAGGATTCTCACTTTTCCAACCTATTTGATTTAAATAGTTTGATGCTGAAGCATAAGCATCATTATTATTTTTTAAATCTATATATCCGTTGCCATCATGGTCAATAGCATAATTTTTCATTGTTGATGGCATAAATTGAAAAAAACCAAAAGCACCTGCCCAAGACCCATATAACGTTTTATAATCTATTTGATCATTTTCTATTAATCGCAAAAGTATTAATAATTCATTTGTAAAAAATTCTGATCTTCTTTTATCAAAACTTAAAGTTGCCAAAGAGGATAAAATATCCATTTTACCAACATACGTTCCAAAATTAGTTTCTATTCCCATCAGGGCTAATAGTAACTCTCTCTCTATATTAAATTCGTTTTCAACAGTATTTATTAATTTTGAATTTTTTTCATAGAATTTTTTTCCTAAAGAGACTTTTTTTGAAGATGTTCTTTTTGAAATATAAGTTTTAGTATCCTCATAAAATTCAGGTTGATACCTATCATATTTTATCACATCTGATAAAAATTTAGTATCAGACATAACTGTATCAAACGTTTTTTCTGAAATATTGTTTTCTAAAGCTATTTTTTTGAAATTTAATTTCCAATTTTCAAATTCTTTATTGATATCAGCAAATGAGAAATTAATAGAAATAAAAATAAAAAATAAAAAAAAATTAATTAGTTTCATGTAAATCCTTCAAATATATAATTACAGCAATCCAAATAAAAATAAAACTAACTAATTTTGTTATTGAAAAAGGCTCGTTGTAATAAAAATAACCCAATAAAAACTGAAAAGTAGGAGTTATATAAAATATCATGCCTGTCGGTCCTAAACCACAGAGTTCAACTCCCCTAACATATAAAAATAAAGGTATAACGGTCATAGGTCCAGCAAGATAAATAAATAGCATCATCGAAGGATCAGATAATTGAAAATCATTATAACCTTTGCTTGCTATCAAATAAAAAGCTAACAGTGCGAATGGTAATATAAATAAACTCTCTATAAGAAGGCCTACATCAGTATCAACATTAATTTTTTTTCTAACTAAATTGTAAAACCCCCAACTTAAAGCAACAATTAAACCAACCCAAGGCAATGATTTAATACTTACAATTATTAAAAAAAGGATAGATAGAATAACCAACAAGATTGAAAAGACTCTTTTTTTATTTAGTTTCTCTTTAAAAAAAAGATAACCAAGCATTACGCTTAAAATGGGCATTATAAAATACCCAAAACTTGCATCTATAATTCTATTTGTTGCTATAGCATATATCCATACACCCCAATTTATAAAAATTAAAAATCCTGAGATAAATAAATAAAATAAATTTGATTTATTTTTTACAATTTTAAAAAAAACATTCCATTTAGAGAAAAAAAAAGTAGTCAGAATTAAAGTAAACGCTGTCCACAAACATCTATGAACTACTAATTCAATATGCCCAATATAAGCAATATATTTAAAATAAATTACACCAAAAAACCCCCACCAAAAAGATCCAAACCCAGCAAGTAATAAGCCTTTGTTAAATTCTTTATTCATAGGAAACCATGATGCTTGTAATTAATAAGTTTATTAGACTATTTTATGGTTGAATTAAATAATTATAATTATAAAACCTTGCTCACGGAGAGATGGCTGAGCGGTTGAAAGCACCGGTCTTGAAAACCGGCAAAATTAGATCGGTAAATAATTTTTTTTTTTAATTCATCTATGTTGATCATAATAATTAGAATATATTAGTAGTTAATGAATAATAAAACAAATTATGAATATTTATTGTCAGATTTAAGTTCTTTAAAAGGTGTAGGAACTAAAACAAAAAATTTATTAAAGAAGAAAAATATTAATAATTTATTTGATTTACTATGGAAACTTCCAAAATCTTATACAGATAGAAGCTTGTCATCAAAAATAAAAGATTTAAAAATTGGTGAAATACAAACAGTAACTATAATTCCACAAAAGTATAACTTCCCAAGAATAAGGAAATTACCAAATAGAGTTTTATGTAGTGATGAAACTGGTGAAATAGATTGTATTTTTTTTAATAGTTATGAAGGATACATAAAAAAAATACTTCCATTAGGAAAAGAAATTACTGTTAGTGGTAAAATAGGTCATTTTAGGAATAAATACCAAATTACAAATCCAAAATATGTTTCTGAGGATTCTTCTTTAATCAAGCAAACTCATAATAAATACTCATTAACTGAAGGTATTTCTGAAAAAATATATAATAAAATCTTAAATCAAATAATCAATAATTTACCAGTTTTTAATGAATGGCACTCTAAAAGTATTTTATCTAAATTTAAAAATATAAGTTGGAATAGCTCAATTAAAGAACTGCACAAACCTGAAAATATTGGAAATTATAAATCAAATTTCTATCAAAGACTTGCTTTTGATGAAATATTTTCAACATTTCTTGTTAATTCTGAAATAAGAAAAAAAATAAGAAAAATAAAAAAAAAAAATAAAGTTATTAATTTAAATAAACAAAATTCTATAATTGATAAATTAGATTTTTCTCTTACCGATGATCAACAAAAATCACTTAACGAAATAAATAAAGACTTAAGTTCACCAAATAAAATGTTTAGACTTTTACAAGGAGACGTTGGTAGTGGAAAAACAATAGTGTCTCTTTTAGCAGCAATTAATACTATAAATTCTGGTTTCCAGGTTGCTTTTATGGCTCCTACGGAAATTCTAGCAAGACAACATTTTAATCTAGCAAAAAAATTATTTCCTAAAAATATAAATATAGCTCTTATTTCTGGAAAATCAGAATACAAGGTAAAAAAAGAAATACTTCAAAGATTAGAAAATAATAAAATTGATATTATTTTTGGTACACACGCTATTTTTCAAAAAAAAGTAATTTTCAAAAAATTAGGATTAATAATTATAGATGAACAACATAAGTTTGGAGTGAGTCAAAGAAAAAGATTGTCAGATAAAGGTGGACCAAATTGTGACGTATTATTAATGACAGCAACACCTATACCTAGAACTCTAACAATGACAATTTATGGTGATATGGATATTTCAATAATTAGAGAAAAACCTAAAAATAGAAAACCAATTAAAACATATAGTAAATTAGAGGTTAAAATTGAAGATGTTTTAAAATTTATAAGAAAAGAAATTAACTTAGGAAATCAAATTTTTTGGGTTTGTCCATTAATTGAAGAATCTAAAAAGTTGGATCACTCATCTGCTGTAAAAAAGTATGAATATTTAGAAAGCAAGTTTCCAAATCAAGTTTGTTTGCTTCATGGAAAAACTGATGTAGATGAAAAAAATGAAATACTAAACAATTTTTTAAATAATAAATTTAAGATTTTGGTTTCTACAACGATTATTGAGGTTGGGATAGATTTTCCAAATGCAAATACTATTATAATTGAAAATGCTAACAAATTTGGTTTATCTCAACTTCATCAATTAAGAGGTAGAGTTGGTCGTGGAGATAAAGACTCTACATGCATATTAATGTTTAAATCAAATCTAAGCGAAAACGCAAAAAAAAGAATAAAAATTTTAAAAGACACTAATGATGGTTTCTTAATATCTGAAGAGGATATGAAATTACGAGGGTTTGGGGATATTTTGGGATTTAAACAAAGTGGTGTAAAAAATTTTAAGTTAGCAGATCCAATTCAGAATAGTGATCTTTTCTTATTAGCTGAAAAAGAAATGAGAAGAATAGAAAAATCAAATGAAGATATAAGTAAATTCAAACCTTTGATAAAATTGTACGATAGAGCTGATATAATTAATGATATTGCCTAAGATTTTTTAGTTGAAGTGCCTGCTGATACTATGAATTTAGAAGCCTCTTCGAAAGACATATTTAAATATATAACATCCTCAACTGGGAACATTAATAAAAAACCACTGGTTGGATTTGGTGTTGT
>LUMI01001004.1_pt1 | contig 11039 bp, 10 predicted proteins | sample 729681 | NCBI WGS metagenome assembly LUMI01 (sample SAMN03860267, study PRJNA289734) | marine metagenome | biome: seawater column; feature: ocean; material: water; isolation source: Red Sea water column Station 34 - depth 10m | place: Saudi Arabia: Red Sea | collected 2011-10-15 | depth 10 m
TCTGACGCTCTACGCCTTCATCGTTCTTCGCGGCTTTTCCCGGGCGATGTCGGATGAAGGGCTGTTCTGCCTGATCGCCAGCTCCAGCCTGCTGCTGCAGTTCGGTGTGCAGGCGGCCATTCATATGGCCTCTTCGGTCGATCTGATCCCGACCAAGGGCATGACCCTGCCGCTGATCAGCTATGGCGGCTCGTCGCTTGTCGCGAGCGGGCTGACGATGGGGCTGATCCTCGCCCTGACGAGGCGTCGCGCGCCCTATGTGCTTCCCGGCCGGCGCAATCTGCAGGAGGCGTCGTCATGACCGCGCCTTCCCGTCCATTGATCGCGCTTGCCGCAGGCGGCACCGGCGGCCACGTGTTCCCGGCCGTTGCCGTGGCCGAGGCGCTGGCGCGTCGCGGCGCCGACACGATGGTGATGACCGACCGGCGCGGCGCTCGCCTGCTGACGGGAACATCCTTCAGCGTGCTGCCGGCGGGCTCGCCCTTCCAGCGCGGCCTGATCCGCAAGGTCCGGGCGGCGCTGCAGCTCGGCGCCGGTGTGGTCATGGCGCTTGCCATGCTGCGGCGCCGGCGGCCGGCCGCGATGGTCGGGTTCGGCGGCTATCCGTCCTTTGCGCCGATGCTGGCCGCGCGCCTGACCGGCATTCCGGCCGTGCTGCATGAACAGAATGCCCATCTCGGGCGTGCCAACCATCTGCTGGCCCGCTGGTGCGGCCATCTCGCGCTGAGCTGGAAAGGCACCCGAAACCTTCCCGACAAGGTCATGCATTTCGTTTCCGGCATGCCGGTTCGCGCGGCCTTCCTCGAGATCGACGAGCTGCCGGACGCGGATCGCGAGGCGCTGGAGCTGACGATTGTCGGCGGATCGCTTGGCGCGGCCGTGTTCGCAACCATGGTTCCCGATGCGCTGGCACAGGTCGATCCGGCGTTGCGCACGCGTCTGCGGGTCACCCAGCAATGCCGCGCCGAACAGGTGGATATGCTGCAGGCCCGCTATCGCGAAATCGGCATCGACGCCGAAATCCGCACCTTCTTCGACGACATGCCCGACAGGTTTGCCAAAAGCGACCTTGTGATCAGCCGCGCCGGCGCCTCCAGCGTCGCCGAACTGGCCGCATCGGGACGCCCCGCCATCCTGATCCCCTTTGCCGGCGCGATGGACGACCACCAGACGGCGAATGCGCGCCAGCTCGAAGCTGCCGGCGGCGGCATCTGCCTTGCCGAGGCAGAGCTGGATGCGGCCGCACTGGCGGCGCGGATCACAACGTTTCTGTCGGATTTGCCGACACTTGCCGCGATGGGACGCGGCGGACGCGGCCTCGCCGCCGCGGATGCCGCCGACACCATTGCCGGCTATGCCCTCGACCTTGCCGCCAGCGGCGGCAGCAGGAGCGCCCGATGAGTGAACTTCCCCTGTCCATCGGCACCCTGCATTTCACCGGCATCGGCGGCATCGGCATGAGCGGCATCGCCGAAATCCTGTTCGAGCTCGGCTATCAAGTGCAGGGAAGCGACAGCTCGGAAAACGCCAATGTGCGCCGCCTTCGCGACAAGGGCATCAAGGTCATCTGCGGCCAGGCCGCCGAGAATGTGGCCGATGCCTCGATCGTGGTGATCTCGACCGCGATCAAGCCCGACAATCCCGAAGTCATGGCCGCGCGCGAGCGGTTCATTCCGATCGTGCACCGCGCCGAGATGCTTGGCGAGCTGATGCGGCTTCGCTGGTCAGTCGCCGTTGCCGGCCGACGAGAGCGACGGTTCGTTCGCCAAGCTGAACCCGACCGTCGCCGTGGTCACCAATATCGATCCGGAGCATCTCGACCATCACGGCACCTATGATGCGCTAGAACAGGCTTTCCTGAATTTCGTCGCCTCCATTCCCTTTTACGGCTTTGCCACCCTGTGCATCGACCATCCGGCGGTGCAGCGCCTGATGGCCGGGATCAAGGACCGGCGGATCATCACCTACGGCATGTCGGCGAACGCCGATGTGCGCGCCGTCAACCTGCGTGTCGACGGGGCGGCGATGCTGTTCGATGTGATGCTGTCCGACCGCACCGCCGGCGGGTTCGAGATGATGCCGAGCGTGCGCTTCCCGATGCTTGGCGAGCATAATGTCCAGAACTGCCTCGCCGCGATCGCGGTGGCGCTGGAGATGGGTGTCGTTCCCGACCGCATCGCGGCGGCCCTTGACGGCTTCGGCGGGGTCGGCAGGCGCTTCGAGACCAAGGGGGTCAGCGGCGGCGTGACCGTGATCGACGATTACGGGCACCACCCTGTGGAAATCCGCGCCGCCCTGCAGGCAGGCCGCATGCTGTGCGGCACCAACAAGCTGGTCGCCGTCGTGCAACCGCACCGCTACAGCCGCCTTGCCGACCTGTTCGATGATTTCTGCGGCTGTTTCAATGACGCCGACGAGGTTCTCGTCGCCGATGTCTATGCCGCGGGCGAGACGCCGATCCCCGGAGTGAGCCGCGATGATCTGGTGAACGGGTTGCGCGACCGCGGGCACAGGGGCCCGGCCGCGCTGCAGGGGCCGGAGGCGCTTGCCGCCGAGATCATCTCGCGCACCGGCGAGGGCGATCTGGTGATGTGCCTCGGCGCCGGAGACATCACCGGCTGGGCGGCGCGCCTTCCTGAAGAGATGGACGCATTGCGGGAGGCGGGATCATGACCGGCCCGTTGATCGAACGTCTTCCCGCCGTTCGCGGCGACTATGGCGAGGCCGTGCCGATGGCGCGCCACACCTGGTTCGGTGTCGGCGGCCCGGCGGATATCATTTTCAGCCCGGCTGATGCCGCCGATCTTGGCGCCTTCCTCGCCGCCTGCCCGGCAGAGATACCGGTGCTGCCCGTCGGCGCCGGATCCAACCTGCTGGTGCGTGACGGCGGCATTCCGGGCGTCGTCGTCAGGCTTGGCGCGCATATGACCGCCATCAGCCACGAAGGCGAGATTGTCACCGCCGGATCCGGTGCCACCGATACCGACGTCGCGCGATATGCCGCGCGCAACGGCCTGGCCGGGCTGGAATTCCTTATCGGCATTCCGGGAACGGTCGGCGGCGGCCTGCGGATGAATGCTGGCGCCTATGGCGGCGAATTCCGCGACATCACCATCCGCGCCCACGGCTTTGACCGGCAGGGACAGCCCGTCAGCGCGACCCCGGCGGAGATGGGCATGGCCTATCGCCATACAGATGCCCCGGCCGACTGGATCTTCACCCATGCCGAACTGCAGGCGCGCCCCGGCGAGACAGCCGCCATCAAGGCGCGCATGAAGAAAATCGTCGCCAGCCGCGGCGATGCGCAGCCTCGCGGCGTGCGCACCGGCGGCAGCACCTTTGCCAATCCGCCGGGCGGCAAGGCCTGGCAGGAAATCGATGCGGCCGGATGCCGGGGCCTTGTGGTCGGCGGCGCCCAGGTTTCGGAAAAGCACTGCAATTTCCTGATCAATACCGGCGATGCCTCGGCACATGACATCGAAATGCTTGGCGAGACCGTGCGCCGCCGGGTGAGCGCCCGCGGCGGGCCCGCCCTTCGCTGGGAAATCCGCCGGGTCGGTGCGCTTGCCGACGGCCAGCCCGATCCGCAACAGAATTCAGCAGAGGGAGGCAGCGCATGACTGGTGACCGCGTCGCCGTCCTGATGGGCGGCTGGACATCCGAGGCGCGCGTCAGCCGTGTCACCGCCAGCTTCTGCGGCCAGGCGGCGCGCAATGCCGGATGGGATGCCGTCGAGATCGAGGTCGACCGGAATATCGCCGCCACCCTTGCCGAGATGAAGCCGGCGCGCGTGTTCAACGCGCTGCACGGCCAGATCGGCGAGGATGGCAACATCCAGGGGCTGCTCAACATCATGAACATCCCCTACACCCACAGCGGCCTTCTCGCCTCGGCCAACGCCATGGACAAGGTCCGTGCCAAGCGCATGCTCGCCGAGGTCGGCATCGCCGTGCCTGCCGACCTGCTGCTGGTCGAGGACAGCCATGTATATCCCGCCGACTTTACCGGCGCGCATGTGATCAAGCCGCGCAATGACGGCTCCAGCGTCGGCGTCGTCATCGTCGAGGCCGACAGCAAGAGCCCGCCGGCGCGAAGCCAGTGGGACATCGATACCGAACTGATCGCCGAGCCCTATATCCCGGGGCGCGAGCTTACCGTGTCGGTTCTCGACGGCACCGCGCTCTGCGTCACCGAGATCAAGCCGAAGGTCGCCTTCTATGATTTCGACGCGAAATACGCGCCAGGCGGCTCCGAGCATGTGCTGCCGGCCGATATTCCGCAGGACGTCACGCTTCAGGCCTGCGACTGGGCCGAACGCGCCTATCGCCATTTTGGATGCCGCGGCGTGATCCGCGCCGACTACCGCTGGGACGAGGATCGCGGCCAGCTCTTCATGCTCGAGATCAACACCGTGCCCGGCATGACCGCCACCTCGCTTGTGCCGGAACAGGCCCGCTTTGTCGGCCTGTCCGGAGAAGAACTCGTCAATCATCTGCTGGAGACTGCGCAATGCGACGATTGATCCCGTTCATGCGCCCCGGCAAGGGGACAGCCGCCGCGGCGAACTCCGGTGCAAGGCGCACCACAGACCTGCAGCCGCCAGAGCGGACGGCCGAGGCAGGCATGACGCGGCCGGCCAGGCGGCCGAGCCTGCGGATCATCGTCACCGGCGCGATGATGGCCGGACTGCTTGCCACCGGTATTTTCGCCTATGCAGAGCGTGGCCGCCTGTCGACCGGTTTCGTGACCGCCAGCGCCGATGCCGGCCTTCGCCTTCAGACCATCGAGGTTCAGGGGCGCGCGCATACGCCGAAAGAAGTGCTGATCGCCGCGAGCGAGCTCACCCTCGGACAACCGATGCTGACAATCTCGCTGCCCGCGCTGCATGAACGGCTTGCCACCATCGGCTGGGTGCGCGAGATCGCCGTCGAGCGCCGCATGCCGTCAACCATCCGCCTGATCCTGACCGAGAGGGTTCCGATGGCGCTGCTGCAGACCGAAGCAGGACATCGCGTGATCGACGAGCATGGAGACATCATTTCCGGCGCCGACCCGGCTGCCTTCGGCCATCTCACCGTGGTCGCGGGAAGCAGCGCCGCGCCAAACGCCGCTCCGTTGCTGAACATCCTGCGGACCGAGCCGGAGCTGTTCGCCGAGGTCTGGGCCGTCACCTACCAGTCCGAGCGCCGCTGGGACGTCCATCTTCGCAACGGCATCCGGGTCCGCCTTCCCGAGACCGACCCGCGCACGGCATGGTCGCGCCTCGCGGTGATCGACCACAGCAAGAGGATTATCGACCGCGACCTTGCGGTGATCGACATGCGTGTGCCCGACCAGATGATCGTCGAGCCGAATATTCCGGTTCGCGGCAAGGGGAGAGAGACATGAGGCTCGGAACCCGGCGCAACAGCCACAAGCCGTTTGCTATTCTCGACATCGGCAGCTCGAAGATTTGCTGCATGATCGGCGAGATCGACAAGCTCGGCACGTTGAGCCTGATCGGCCAGGGAACCCACGCATCTGCAGGGATGCGCGCCGGCGAGGTGAATGTGCTGTCGGAATTCAGCGATGCCATCGGCAATTGCGTGCAGAGCGCCGAGCGCGCCGCCGGCCTGTCCATTACCTCGGTCAGCGTCGTGATGCCGGGGGGCCGGCCACATTCTGCCTTTGGCACACAGCACATGACACTGTCGGACAGCACTGTCAGCCGCCGTGACATCCGCAGGCTTCTGGACCGCTGCGGCGCACAGGCGCTGGACCCGGCGCTGCAGCTGATGCAGTTCCACCCGCTTCACTACAGCCTCGACGAGATGCGCGGCATCGCCGATCCGGCCGGCATGCGCGGCAACAAGCTGTCGGTCGATTACCTGACCGTCGCCGCCTCGCGCACCAGCCTGTCCAACATCATCGAGGCGCTGGCCCTGAACCATTTGCGTGTCGACCGGTTCATCCATGCCGGATATGCCGCCGGACTTGCCTGCCTTGGCGAGGAAGAGCGCGAGCTGGGCTGCACAGTCATCGATCTTGGCGGCGGAACATCCTCTGCCGCGATCTTCATGGACGGCAAGCTGATCTATGTCGACACGGTGCCGGTTGGCGGCCAGCACGTGACCACGGACATCGCCAGGATCCTGTCCACGCCGCTTGGCGAGGCCGAGCGGCTGAAAGCGGTCCACGGCTCGATCACACCGGTCGATGCCATGGCCAAGGCCCCCTCGCCCGTGCGCCAGGCCGTCCAGCTCGGCATGTCGGACAATATCACCATCCCCGGTCTGGGCGATGTGATCGAGGCCGGCGGCAAGACCATCGAGCGCAGCCTGCTGAGCGCCGTGATCAAGCCCCGCATCGAAGAGGTGGTCGAGCTCCTGACAGACCGCATGCGCGCCGCGCGGATGGAATATGCCGCCGGCAACAGGTTTGTGCTGACCGGCGGTGCCAGCCAGCTTACCGGCATCGCAGATTTCTGTGCCCAGCTCGCCGGCCGCAACGTGGTTCTCGGCCAGCCGTCGGGGATCAGCAATCTTGCGGTCGAGGAAACAAGCCGGTCCAACGCCGCCGCCGTCGGCGCCCTCATCCATGTCAGCAGGCTGACAGCGGATGATCCGGCAGAACGACAGACACGAACCCTGCCTCACGGGCCGATGGAACGGCTCGGCGCATGGTTCCGGGACAATCTGTGAGAAAGGAGCAGATCAGATGACAGCCAGTTTGACTGATTTCCGGACACGTTTTTCCAGCACCCTTTCAAGGGGGCCGGCCATCGCTGCGGGGGCGCCCGGCCCTGCCAATACCCCGCACCCAACCGCTGCCAGGCCATGTGTGTTTCCGGCACAGGCAGCCACATGGTCAACCACCACAACAGGGAGACAATCATGACCATCAATCTGTCCGTTCCGCAAACCATGCAGGAACTTCGCCCGCGTATCACCGTGGTCGGTGTCGGCGGCGCCGGCGGCAATGCCGTCAACAACATGATCAGTGCCGATCTCGACGGCGTTGATTTCCTGGTGGCGAACACCGACGGCCAGGCGCTGGCGCATTCGCTCGCGCCGCGCAAGATCCAGCTCGGATCGGCGATCACCCAGGGCCTCGGCGCCGGCTCCAAGCCCGATGTCGGCCGCGCCGCCGCCGAAGAAAGCATTGAAGCCGTGATGAGCGAGCTCGCCGACTGCAACATGGTCTTCATCACCGCCGGCATGGGTGGTGGTACCGGCACCGGCGCGGCTCCTGTCATCGCCCGCGCCGCGCGCGAGCGTGGCATCCTGACGGTGGGCGTCGTGACCAAGCCGTTCGACTTCGAAGGCCAGCGCCGCATGGGGCAGGCCGAGACCGGCATCGAGGAGATGCAGGCTCATGTCGATACGCTGATCGTGATCCCGAACCAGAACCTGTTCCGGATCGCCAACGAGCGTACCACCTTCGCCGATGCGTTCCACATGGCCGACACGGTGCTTCACCAGGGCGTGGCAGGCGTCACCGACCTGATGATCAAGCCCGGCCAGATCAATCTCGACTTCGCCGATATCCGTTCAGTGATGTGCGAGATGGGCAAGGCGATGATGGGAACAGGCGAGGCATCCGGCGAGGGCCGGGCCACTCAGGCAGCCGAAGCCGCGATCAACAACCCGCTTCTGGATGACATCTCGATGGCCGGCGCGCGCGCCGTGCTGATCAATGTCACCGGCGGCATGGACATGACGCTGTTCGAGGTAGACGAGGCCGCCAACCGCATCCGCGACGAGATCGACAGTGACTCCGTGATCATCTTCGGCTCAACCTTCGACGAGAAGCTGGATGGCATCATGCGGGTCTCGATCGTCGCCACCGGCATCGAGACAGCTGCCGCGCGCCGCGAGGCACCGACCTTCATCAAAGCGCCGACCTCGCGTCCCTCGACAGTGATCTCGGCACCGACGGATATCGCGGAAAGCGCGACGACAGCTGTTCCGGAGGTCGCGGAGCTGCCGGAGCCGCCCGCCCTGCCGCAAACCCCGGCACCAGCTGAAGAGACAGCATCTGCCGAGGCAGAACCTTCGCAAGGCGCGGCAACCGGCCTGCCTGAAACAATCGAGGCACCAGTCGCCGCAGAACCGCAGCCAAGCCCGCGCCTGGCCTTCCTGGCCATCGGCAAGGGCGGCTCACGCGAGCTGCCACTGGCGCGCGAGCACGAGACGGCCGCGGAGGCCCCGATCCGGCGGACCGGGAAGCGGCCGCCGAAAGCGCCGGGGACACGGTGATGGTGGCAGACACGCCGGAGGAACTGACCGCACCACGCCGCGCCTTTGTGCCGGCGGAACCGGTGGCCATGCCCGAAAGCGAGTCCGTGCCGGAAACCGGACCTGCCGCCGGGAAGACCAGCCTGATCAACAAGATCTCGAACCTGTGGACGGCAAAGCCTGCGGACGAGGCTGTGTCGCAGCGGCGTGAGCCCGAGGTCGAAACACCGGCGGAAGCCGCGGCCGAGGAGCCGGTGGCGCCAGACGCGCCGTCAATCCTTGATCTGCCGCGTGCCGACGTGATGAGCCGTATGCCCAAGCCTGCAGCGCTTGACCGGCAGTCGGACGATCTTGAAATTCCGGCGTTCCTGCGCCGGCAGGCAAACTAGCGCGTTTCATCCTGAGCTGGCGGTTTATGCCGCCGCAATGGTGTGAAACCAGGACAGGGCCCGGTGTAATGCCGGGCCTTTTTCTATGTCATGCAATGGTTAGCGGCTGCTGTTGTTGTAACAACCAGTAACCAAATGTGATTTGATTGTGGTGGCCCGGCGTTTATTAATTCATTCGTGGTCTTTTGCACAGCAACCGGCCATTACCGCGGAACCAACCGCGGAAAGATAAAAATACCAGCCGGGACCATCTCGTCTATGCACAGTGAACAGTCGATGCAGACCACAGTAGGCAATGTCATCTCCTTCGATGGCATAGGGCTGCACTCCGGCCGTTTCGTCCGGGTCGAGATTCACCCGGCAGCTCCGAACTCCGGCATCCAGTTCCGCCGCATCGACATCACCGAAAGCCGTCAGACCATCAACGCGCATCCCGACAACGTCGAGCAGGCGCGGTTGTGCACGCGGATCTCCAACGAGGACGGCGTGCGCCTCGAGACTGTCGAGCATATCATGGCCGCCTTTGCCGGTCTCGGCATCGACAACGCCATCGTCCAGATCGACTCCGGGGAGGCTCCCATTCTGGATGGCAGCAGCCTGCCGGTCGTCGAGGCGATCCTGCGCGCGGGCATCACCACACTTCCGGTGCGCCGTCGTACACTGGTCGTCACGGCTCCGGTCAGCGTCGAGCATGCTGGCGGATGGGCGAGGATCGAGCCTGCAAACGGCCTCGAAATCGAGGCCGAGATTGATTTCGAGGATTCGGCCATCGGTCGCCAGAGCTTCCACTATTTCCACGGCAATGGCAGCTTCGTCCGCGATCTCGCCGCGGCGCGCACTTTCTGCCAGATGCGTGATGTCGAAGCGATGCAGAATGCGGGCCTTGCCCTTGGCGGGTCGCTGAGCAATGCGGTGGTTGTGAAGGACGGCGAAATTCTGAACGAGGGCGGCCTTCGCATGCCGCGTGAATTCGTTCGCCACAAAATCCTTGATTGCCTTGGCGATCTCTATCTCCTCGGCATGATGACGCGCGGCAAGGTCACGGCGTCACGCCCCGGCCATGCCATGTGCGCCAAGCTGATCCGCACCCTGTGGAATTCCCCGGCCTGCTACCAGATCATCGAAGAAGGCGTTGCCAGCGATCATTCGGACGGCTACGCGCTTCCCGAGGTTGCCGCCGCCGCTGCCGTCTAGGCCGTTTACCCCCCTCAACACGTCGACGAACGCGTCCGAGCGATGGCCCTCGCGCCTGTCATCTCGAAGCCAACTGGCGTCTTTTCACCCGACGCGCTTGCGGCTATTGTCATTCCTTACGGTGACCGGGCAGCGTGACGCCCCTGCCGGTAAAACCCTCGTCCTGCTGGAGAGCCGCCTTGGCCCATCACTCGATCTCCCGTTATTCTCTTGCGATTGCCGTTCTTGCTGTTTTTCTTGCCGGTTGTGCCTCACCCGACTTTCCCGAACAGGTAGAGCGTCCGGCCGACAAGCTATATGACGAGGCGTTGTCCCTGGTGCTTCAGGGCGATGCGGAAAAGGCTGCGCCACAATTTGAGGAAGTCGAGCGCCAACACCCCTATTCCGACCTTGCAGTGCGCGCGCAGATCATGGCCGCCTGGTCGTTCTATCAGGATAACAATTATCCGCGTGCCGTTGCTGCGCTGGACAGGTTCATCGAACTCAATCCGGCTGATGGCATGGTGGAATATGCCTATTATCTGAAGGCCCTGTCATATTACGAGCAGATCGCCGATGTCGAACGCGACGCCGAGATGACACTCCTTGCGCTGAATGCCTTTGACGACCTGCTGCTTCGCTATCCGGAAGGCACTTACAGCCGCGACGCCAGGCTGAAGGCCGACCTTGCGCGCTCGCATCTTGCCGGAAAGGAAATGGCGGTCGGGCGGTTCTATATCGAGCGTCGGCACTACGCGGCCGCCCTTCGCAGGTTCGAGCGCGTGGTGCGCGAATACCAGACAAGCAATCAGGTGCCCGAAGCGCTGTACCGTATGGTCGAGGCCTATCTGGCGCTGGGTCTGATCGAAGAGGCGGACCGGGTCGGGTCGGTCGCGGTCTATAACTATCCCGATTCCTTCTGGACGAGCGAGCTTCTGGCCCTTGCCGAGGACCCGGAAAGGTCGCTTCCGCAAGGTATATTCCAGCGCACGGTCGATTCCGTCGCCTCGCTTTTTGATGTCGAGTGATGCTGCACAGCCTGACCGTATCCAACATCGTCCTGATCGAACGTCTGACGCTTTCCTTTGAAGGTGGCCTGACGGTCCTGACCGGCGAGACCGGAGCAGGCAAATCCATCCTTCTCGACGCGCTGGGCCTCGCCCTTGGCAGCCGGGCGGATTTCCGCCTGATCCGCGAGGGTGCCGACGCGGCGCACGTCTCGGCGGTCTTTCGCCTTGATGCGTCCCATCCGGTCTGGGCC
>LUMI01000977.1_pt1 | contig 11000 bp, 9 predicted proteins | sample 729681 | NCBI WGS metagenome assembly LUMI01 (sample SAMN03860267, study PRJNA289734) | marine metagenome | biome: seawater column; feature: ocean; material: water; isolation source: Red Sea water column Station 34 - depth 10m | place: Saudi Arabia: Red Sea | collected 2011-10-15 | depth 10 m
ATACTAGAGTTAAGGTTGCAACGTTTGACAGCTCTAGGTAAAGATGAGATCAAGTCAGAGTTATCAGATCTTTCCAATCAAATAAACAAATTCCTCTCAATATTAAGGGATTCTGAGGTATTGAATGATGTAATAAATGTTGAGCTAAATGAAATTAAAAAGCAATTTGCAATACCAAGAAGAACAGAAATTAATGAGGGCGAGGCTACAGATATTGATCAAGAAGACCTAGTTCAAAGAAGTGATATGGTCGTAAGTGTAACAAACTCAGGTTATATAAAAAGGGTTCCTTTAAATATGTACAGAGCACAGAAAAGAGGTGGCAAAGGAAGAGCGGGAATGAAAACCAATGAAGAAGATTTTGTAACTCAAGTTTTTACATCAAGTACTCATGACAATATGTTGTTTTTCTCGTCTGGAGGAATAGCTTACAAACTTAAGACATGGAAGATTCCTGAGTCATCACCCCAAGCTAAGGGCAAAGCAATAATCAATCTCTTAAATCTTAAAGACACTGAAAGTCTATCAAGTATCCTTGTGTTGCCAGAAAATAAACAATCAAATGGAAATGAGTATTTAATATTTGCTACATCAGACGGCAGCATCAGAAAAAATAGTTTAGAAGATTTCAAAAGGATTCAAGCAAATGGTAAAATTGCAATGAAATTAGATAATAATAATGCAATCGTAGGTGTAAAACTTTGTAGTGATGAAGACGATATTTTACTATCAACAAAACATGGAAAGTGTATTCGAACTCCTGTTTCAAAACTGAGAACAACTAAAAGTAGAAGTTCGGTAGGTGTAAGGGGTATCAGGCTAACAAAAGATGATAAAATTATTTCAATTTCTGTCATTTCTCATACTGATGTATCGTCAGCAGAAGCAAAAGCTTACTTAAAAATGATTTCAAAGGAAAAAGGAATGCAAGAAGAAACCGAGAGTGACGATAATGATACTGATAACTCTGTTTCTGACATTGAAATATCTAAGGATCGATATGATGAATTAAAAGCGAGAGAACAATTCATTTTAACCGTTACTGAAAATGGCTTTGGCAAAAGATCTTCATCTTACCAGTTTAGAGTTTCTAACCGCGGTGGATCGGGCATTATGTGTATTGCGACATCAGATAGAAATGGCGATGTTCTAGCTTCTTTTCCAGTCAATAATGATGATGATATAATGCTGATAACTAAAACAGGTCAATTAATTCGCTGCCCGGTAAAAGATGTTCGCGTAGCTGGTAGAAATACGCAGGGAGTAAGTATATTTAAAACAACAAAAGAAGAAAAAGTTGTTTCTGCAAGCAGAGTTGAGCTAGATAGCTAATAAATTACTAGAGGTCTTTAAATAATCATTATATATTCCCAAATATGAGTAGAACTGGCATATATCCTGGAAGCTTCGATCCCATTCATAAAGGGCACATTGATATTATCAATAGGGCTACAAAACTTGTTGATAAATTATATATCGCAGTTGCTGACAGCCCGCATAAATCACCTTTATTTGATTTAGATGAAAGAAAAGAAATGATAGAAAATGAGTTTTCATCAAATGATAAAATTGAAGTAATTGCATTTGATAATTTATTGATTGATTTAGCTAATTCGCTAGATGCAAAGATACTCATAAGGGGTCTTCGTGTTGTTTCTGATTTTGAATATGAGTTTCAGATGTTGGGTATGAATAGACAATTAGATAATAATATTGAAACAGTATTCTTGATGGCAGACGCTCAACGGCAATCAATTTCCTCTAATTTTGTAAAAGAAATTGCACGTTTGGGAGGAAATATCAGTAATTTTACAAATAAATTTGTTGAGCAAAAATTAAAAGATAAATTCAAATAAATAAAATGAAATTAATAAGAACTTTAATCTTTGTATTTTCATTTTTTATAGCGTTAATCGCAGAAGGAGTTGTCATGGCAAATGATCCAGAAAATTCAATCCAAATAGAGCTGAAAGATGGTAATGTAATAATAGAATTACTACCTGATATTGCTCCAAATCACGTAAATAGAATTAAAGAACTTGCAAGAGAAGGCTTTTATGATGGAGTACCCTTTCACCGTGTTATAGAGGGCTTTATGGCTCAAACTGGTGATGGCGAAAATAGAAACGGAACAGGCGGATCAACCAAACCTGATTTGAAAAATGAATTTGGTGATACACCTCATCTTCGTGGAACAGTATCAATGGCAAGAACAGCCGACCCGGATTCAGCTAATAGTCAATTTTTTATATGTTTTGCCGAGGCTCCACATCTAGACGGCCAGTATACTGTTTTTGGTCAAGTCGTAGAAGGGATGGAGTTTGTTGACAAGATTAAACGAGGAGAACCAGGCTCTGGAAGTGTAGATGACCCAGATGAAATGATAACTTGGTTTATAAAAATGAGATATCTGATACGAACTTCAGTAAATTTAATGATTATGTTGGCCATAATGACTTGGTTGTAATTAATAACACAAAAGTTATCCCTATTTTCCTTGAGGGATTTCACTCAAAAAAAAACATTAAGGTTACGCTTCATAAAAAACTATCAAGCAATAAGTGGCTTGCATTTTTGAAACCTGCAAAGAATGTAAGTGAAAACAGTATAATCAGTTTCAATAATGAGATCTCTTGTACAATTAGAAAAAAATTAGATTATGGTGAGGTTGAATTAGAATTTAATTGTAGCGAGGAAGAATTTGATAATTATTTGAACCAATTTGGACTTATGCCGTTACCACCATATATTCAAAAAAAAAGGAAAAGTGATAAAAAGGATTTTACTGATTATCAAACTGTATATGCAAAAGAAAAAGGTTCTGTAGCAGCTCCTACTGCTGGTTTACATTTTAATGATGAAATAATAAACAAACTGGTTGAGAGTGATCAATTAGCTGAGATTACTTTACATGTTGGGGCCGGTACGTTCTTGCCTATAAGAAACGAGGATGTTGATAATCATGTAATGCATTCTGAGTACGGTATAATTGATGAAAAAACTGCACTGAAAATTAATCAATGTAAGAAAAAAGGTGGAAAAATTATTGCTGTTGGAACAACGACACTAAGACTTTTAGAAAGTGCCGCAAAAAATAATGTAGTAGAGAAATTTAATACAGAAACTAATATATTTATAAAGCCTGGATATAAGTTTCAAATTGTTGATATGCTATTGACTAACTTTCATTTACCAAAATCTACTTTATTGCTATTAGTCTCCGCATTTGCAGGCACTGAAGAAATATTTAAAATTTATAAACATGCCGTAACAAATAAATACCGTTTCTTTTCATACGGTGATGTTAGTTTACTATTTAAGAAATGAGCGATTTTAAAATACTTAAAACAGATGGAAATGCCAGAAGGGGTAAATTAATAACCTCTCATGGGGAGATAAATACGCCTGCTTTTATGCCAGTTGGTACAGCTGCAACCGTCAAAGGTGTCTTTACAAAGGACCTAATTGAAACAGGCTCAGAAATCCTTTTAGGCAATACTTACCATCTAATGCTCAGACCAGGATCCGAACTAATAAAAGAATTCGGCGGGCTTCACAAGTTTATGAATTGGGACAAACCTATACTCACAGATTCTGGTGGATACCAAGTATTTTCTCTATCTAAACTAAGAAAGATTAGTGAGGAAGGTGTTAAGTTTTCATCACATATAGATGGAAAAGAAGTAATGCTTACTCCAGAAAGTTCAATGGAAATACAAACTAACTTAAAATCAGATATTGTAATGGCGTTTGATGAATGTACAGCTTTTCCTTGTACCCATGATCAAGCAAAAAACTCAATGGAATTATCTATGAGATGGGCAAAAAGATGTAAAGATTATTTCATAGAAAGAAATAACAACAAATTATTTGGCATCGTTCAGGGAAGCGTATTTGAGGATTTAAGAAAAGAGTCTGTAAAAACTCTAGAAGCAATAAATTTTGATGGTTATGCAGTAGGGGGTCTTGCAGTAGGTGAAAGCCAAGCTCAAATGTTTGAGGTACTTGAATTTACTTCGCCTCATCTACCTGACGACAAACCACATTATTTAATGGGTGTGGGCAAGCCTGATGATATTCTTGGTAGTGTTGCTAGAGGAATTGATATGTTTGATTGCGTATTGCCAACTAGAAGTGGTAGGAATGGACAAGCCTTTACTCGTCATGGACCAATTAATATTAGAAATGCAAAATACAAAAATTTAGATGATCCAATTGATAAAAACTCAGATAATCCTGTATGTAAAAATTACTCTGCTGGGTATATACATCATTTATTTAATGCAAAGGAGATGCTAGGTGGCATGTTGCTTTCTTTGCACAATATATATTTTTATCAGAGTCTTATGGCAGATATTAGAAAATCTATAGAGGAGGATCGCTTTATGTCTTTTTCAAAAGAATTTCTTGAAAGCTATAAATCTTAGTTACTTACCTTTGAATTCAGCTTTTTTCTTTTGAATGAACGACATTACTCCAATTTTGCTATCCTCAGTTTTGCCAGCAATTGTTTGTGCTGAGCTTTCCGCAGCAAGCTGACCTTCAAAGTTATTCGAAAAACTATCCCAATATAATTGTTTAATTAATTTTAAAGCTACAGTAGGTCCTGAAGCTAATGTTCTTGCTGTACTCATTACTTCTTCCATTAGTTTGTCATCTTCAACAACATGATTTACAAGACCCCATTCAAGAGCTTTATCAGCTAAAACTTTTTCACCAATTAATGAAAATTCCATTGCTCTTGCCATACCTATTTTTCGAGGAATTACGTACGTAGAGCTAGCATCTGGTACAAGCCCTATAAATTTAAACGCTTGATAAAAGTATGCAGATTTAGAGGCATAAACTAAATCTCCAAATACACCCAATGAACAACCTGCGCCAGCAGCCACTCCATTAACAGCCGTAATTAATGGAACATTTAGATTTTTTAAATCTATTAAAAAAGGATGGTAAACTTTTTCTAAGGTTTCTCCCGGATCTATATTATCACCTAAGCTTGCTCCTTCAACAAGGTTTGCGCCCGCACAAAAACCTCTTCCAGCTCCTGTTAGAACGGCACATCGAACTTTTAATTCTCCACTATTTATAGATTTTACTTGCTTATGAAGCTCTGAAATCATGTCCATAGAAAGTGCGTTTAGCCTTTCAGGGTCATTTAGCGTTAAAATAGCTATATCATCAACGATTTCAGTTTTTAAAACATTGGTCATTTATTAACTATTACATGCATATGAGAAAACAAAAAAGTATATTTTTTTGTTATTTTGGATTAGTTTATAAAACTTGTTTAATAAAGGATAAAATATGGGGTTAGGAAACGTATCTATAGGGAGCACTTATCCAGAGGTAAGTAGAGAAGAAATGCTCTTAAAATTAAATAAATTAAAACAACCATTTTTAAAAAACTTCAACCCAGATTTAAATGTACGTATTGATCGTATAAAAAGAATACAAACTTTAGTTGAGGAAAATATAGATGCTTTTCACGACGCGTTAAGATCTGATTTTGGCACACGACATGAGCAGTTAAGCTTAATGGCTGACACAATGCCTGTAATTAATAATGCAAAAGACGCCTTAAAAAATATTAAAAGATGGGTTAAGCCTGATAAGCGAAAACCTAACTTCCCATTAGGATTACTTGGCGCAAAAGCTTATGTTCAATTCCAGCCTTATGGAGTAGTTGGTGTTATTTCTCCTTGGAACTTCCCACTAACTCTAAGTATTGCGCCTTTAATAGAAATATTTGCGGCTGGAAATAATGCAATGATGAAGCTCTCAGAGTTCGTTCCAGCAACCTCTGAATTAACTGAAGAACTTATTAATAAATTTTTTAGCGATGAAGAAGTTGTTATAGTAAATGGAGGTCCTCAAACCTCGCAAGATTTTGCAGGATTACCATTTGATCATCTGCTTTTCACTGGATCAACAAATGTAGCTAAAAAAGTTGCATCTGAGGCAGCATCAAATTTAGTACCGCTTACTCTTGAATTAGGTGGCAAGTCACCAGTAATAGTTGGTCCAAATGCCAAAATGAAAAAAAGTGTTGATAAGATAATGATGGGAAAGCTCTTAAATGGAGGGCAAATTTGCATATCACCTGATTATGTAATGGTTCCTGAGGGACAAACAGATGAATTTGTTGATCATGCAAAATCCCATGTTAGTGAAAATTATCCAACGATAAAAAATAATCCAGATTATACATCCATAATTCATTTGAATCACTACGAGAGACTTCGTGAATTAGTAAAAGATGCTGAGTCAAAGGGAGCTACTATTGTAGAAATAAACCCTGCAAACGAAGACCTTTCGCAACAAGAGCATCATAAAATATTACCTACTTTAGTTTTAAATCCAACGGATGATATGAAGATTATGCAAGAAGAAATATTTGGACCTTTATTGCCAGTAAAAACATACAAAAGCTTTGATGAAACAATAGAGTTCATAAATAAGAACCCTAAAGCGCTTGCAATATATTATTTTGGCGATGACAAAAAAGAAATTGATACTGTGTTAAACAATACTTCATCTGGTCAAGCGGTTATAAACGATGTCTTATTCCAATTTTCTATGCATGATCTACCTTTTGGAGGGGTTGGTCCTAGTGGAATGGGCTCTTATCATGGTTACGATGGCTTTAAGAACTTTAGTCATAAGAGATCAGTTTTGAAGGGTCAAAATATCTTAGATGCGGGTAAGATGATTACAGCTCCATTTACTGAATCTACGGAAAAAAATATAAAAAGGTTATCTTAGAGAATACTCTCAGCTGCTATTTTTTTTGAGTTTTCGACAATAAACTTAAATCTCAACTCAGGTTTTTTGCCCATTAAAGAATCTACAGATTTATGAGTTTTCTTTTTGTCTTTTGATGCAATTTGAACTTTTAATAAGGTTCTATTTTCCTGCGACATAGTTGTCTCTTTCAATTGAGCAGGCATCATCTCACCCAATCCTTTAAATCTATTAATGGTAACGTCTGAATTTTTAAATTCTTTTTTTATTATTTCATCTTTATGCTTATCATTTACAGCGTAATACGTTTTAGCTCCTTTAGATATTTTGTATAAAGGAGGCACGGATAAGTACAGATGCCCTTCATCAATTAGTTTTGGAAATTCTTTATAGAAGAATGCCATCAATAAGGTGGATATATGAGCACCGTCAACATCAGCATCTGTCATAATTATAATTTTTTCGTATCTAATATCTTTGCTATTAAATTTATCTCCTCGCTTACATCCAATAGCTTGCATTAAATCAGTAATTTCTTGGTTTGCATTTATTTTATCTCTTCCAGCACTGATCACATTTAAAATCTTACCCCTTAAAGGTAAAATGGCCTGTGTTTGACGATCTCTTGCCTGTTTTGCCGATCCACCAGCCGAGTCTCCTTCAACAAGAAAAATTTCAGTTCCTTTATTTCCATCAATTGAACAATCAGCAAGTTTACCTGGTAAGGTTGTTTTTTTTCTTTTTATATTTTTTTCTATGATTTGATTTGACTTGGATTGCAGTCTTAACTGTGATCGATTAAATGCGTATTGAAATAATTCTTCTGCAGACCTAGTTTTTTTTGTAAGCCATTGTTCAAATAGTTGTCGTGCTTTCATTTCAATTTTACGACCAGGCTCTATACTTGATAACTTTTCTTTTGTCTGACCTTGAAACTCAGGGTTTTCTATAAAAGCAGATAAGATTGATCCAGATGAACCAAAGAGATCCTCTTGATTAATTTGAGATGATTTCTTTTCGTATTTAATTTTTGAAAAATCTTTAAATGCCTTATAAATTCCTGACTTGAAACCGCTTTCATGAGTACCGCCCAATGGGGTTTTAATAGTGTTACAATAAGATTCATTTATGGGTTCCATCACATCATACCAATTTATAATTCCCTCGATTTTACCACTATCAACATCTATCTCGGTGTTGAAATAAAATGGATCTTCAAAAATAGGGTCATTGGGCGTACAAAGATTATTTAAATAATCTTTAATTCCATCGGAGTAATGTAGTTTATCTGATAATGGAATATTTTTTTTGGCGGTTGCCTTACTGCATGACCAATGAATTTCAACATCTGGTATAAGATAGGCTTTAGCTTTTGCCATATTATATATAATTGAAGCATCAAATTCTATTTCTTTGCCAAAAATTTCTGGGTCCGGTGAAAATACTATTTTTGTACCCTTTTTAAGAGGACCTTTTGCGGATGCTTTTAATTTATTTTTAGGAGAACCTTGACTATAAGTTTGTACAAAATATTTTTTATCTCTTGCAATTTCAAGAGTAAGTTTTTTAGATAGCGCGTTTACAACAGAAATTCCAACGCCATGCAAACCGCCAGAAGTTTTGTAATTATTTTTTGAAAACTTGCCCCCAGAATGTAGTGTTGTCATAATGACTTCAACTGCAGGTATTTTAAATTTTGGATGCTTATCAACAGGAATACCTCGCCCATTATCAGAGATTTCAATCGTGTCCTGGGAAACAAGCTTAATTTCTACCTTATTTGCAAAACCAGCAACAACTTCATCCATTGAATTATCAAGTACCTCGCTTACCAGGTGATGCATTGCCATTATATCTGTTCCCCCAATGTACATTCCGGGTCGCTTTCTAACCGGTTCTAAACCTTCAAGGACTTCAATATCTTTTGCGGTGTAAGATGTGTTTGAATTTTTTATTGTCTTTTTGGATGAACTCTTCTTTTTAATTGATTTATTTTTCTTTGATTTCTTTCTCATAACAAACAATACAACTAATAATAGATTCTTTACATTGTGTAATATTTATTTACTCTAACAGCATGAATTTATTAGGATTTTAGTATGCCGGTTATTGAATCAAAAATAATGATTAATTCAGAGTCCTTCAAAAAAAATCAGGAGGACCATCAAAAGCTTATTGATGAAAATAAGCATCTCAATGCCTTCATTACATTAAATGAAGAAAACTCTCTAAAAAAAAGGTAGTTTTTGGCTTCCATTATCCACCCTTGCTGGTTACAAGATTGGCGATGATGATGGCGATAAAAATATTGGATGGGGAAACTCTATTAGCGGTATTGGTTATGTTGCAGGCGTTCGTTGCATGATTGGTGTTTCAGATGCGGGTATTAAAGGGGGAAGTGCATCTGCGATGGGCACTGAAAAGGCGTTAAGAGGCGCTCAAATAATTTTTGAAAATAAATTACCTTTTATTCAGTTAATAGAGAGTGCTGGTGCAAATCTACTGAGACAGACCGATATGTTTATTAAAGGCGGTAGAAGTTTTGCCAATCTTTCTAAAATGTCAGCAATGGGAATTCCGACAATTGGCGTAGTTCACGGTTCATCAACTGCAGGTGGCGCTTACCAGACAGGCTTATCAGACTATATAATTGTAGTTAAAGAAAGATCAAAAATATTTTTAGCTGGTCCTCCTTTATTAAGAGCTTCGCTTGGTGAGATTGCTACTGACGAAGAAATTGGTGGAGCAGATTTACATTTTGCAGTTTCCGGACTTGCTGAATATATGGCAAACGATGATGCACATGCAATCGAGATTGCAAGAGATGTCATGAAGAATATTGGATGGAATAATGATTTTATTTCTACTCAAAAGTCTGAGTATGATGAGCCCGTTTATTCACCTGATGAGTTAACAGGAGTTGTTCCAGTTGATTATAAAACCCCGTATGATTGCCGGGAAGTGATTGCAAGAATTGTTGATGGTTCTGATTTTTTAGAGTTTAAAGAAGGCTGGGGTAAAACTCTCATAACAGGACATGCAACTATTCAAGGTTATAAAGTTGGAATTTTAGGGAACAATGGACCGATATTTTCTGAGAGTGCAAACAAAGCTACTCAATTTATACAAATTTGTTCTCAATCAAATACGCCGCTAATTTTTCTTCAAAATATAACTGGTTTTATGGTGGGAACTAAAGAGGAAGCAAAAGGAATGATAAGACACGGATCAAAGATGATACAGGCGGTTACTAATTGCACCGTTCCTAAAATAACACTTAGGATTGGAGCCTCTTTTGGTGCGGGAGAATATGGAATGGCGGGAAGATCTTACGATCCAAGATTTTTATTCTCATGGCCAAATGCAAAAATGAGTGTAATGGGAGGGGAACAGGCCGCTAGAACAATGGCTCAAGTAGCTCTTGAAGGCGCCGAACGAAAAGGTCAAGACCCCAAAAAAATTTACGGAGAGAACCTTGAAATGCTTGAAGGTATGAAGCAGAAAATAATTGATCAGTACCGTGAGGAGGGTGAAGCAATATTTTGCTCAGCAAGATTATGGGATGATGGAATAATTGATCCAAAAGATACAAGAAAGATTTTAGGTGAATGCTTAAACATCATCAGTGATGGCGATAAAAGAGAATTAAAGCCAAACACTTTCGGCGTTGCAAGAATGTAATTAATTTTTTCCTGGAAGAATGTCGAGATATTTTGAAATAATGCCTAGCATTACTTCATCTGATCCACCGCCAATCGAACCTAAACGTCCATCTCTATATGCTCTCGAAATAGGTGACTCATCCATATAACCCATTCCACCCCAATATTGTAAGCACTCATCATTAACTTTTCTAGAAAGTCGTGTCGCCTTTAGCTTTGACATTGAAGCTAGCTTTGTACAATCACCACCATTTACATGTATCTCAATTCCTTTCCATGTAAGAGCCTTTAGAGCTTCAACTTCTGTCATAAGCTCAGATAGTTTATAATGAACAATCTGATTATCTAGAATTGGCTTGCCAAATGTTTTTCTTTGTCTTGTATAATTAATAGTTTCATTAATAGCTAACTCACAGCCAGTATAGCCAGCAATAGCTGCATAAAGTCTTTCCTCTTGAAATTGCATCATTTGATAAATAAAGCCTTTACCTTCTTCTCCGACTAAATTTTTTTGTGGCACTCTTACATCATCAAAAAATATTTCAGCAGTATCAGACGAATGCATACCCATTTTTTTTAGTTTACGATTAATTG
>LUMI01001002.1_pt1 | contig 10972 bp, 9 predicted proteins | sample 729681 | NCBI WGS metagenome assembly LUMI01 (sample SAMN03860267, study PRJNA289734) | marine metagenome | biome: seawater column; feature: ocean; material: water; isolation source: Red Sea water column Station 34 - depth 10m | place: Saudi Arabia: Red Sea | collected 2011-10-15 | depth 10 m
TGTAGTTGACCAAACCCGCTCTCAATCCCTACTTGAGGGTATCGAAATTCTAGATCTTGCCAAAGAGCATTACCCCGATATTCCCGCATTTTTTGTTGTGAACAAAACCGACCTTCCTACAAGCTGGCATTGGAGTGAGGAAGAGTTAAATAACTACGCACAGAGGTTTTCTTCACTTACCAAAACAAGTGCGAAGACCGGTGAAAATGTAGAAAACTTATTCAGTACAATTGCGTTTTGGTAGGAGAATGCCATGGATATCCATTTATTAAATGCGTTGGGCATAACTAACTGCGCGTTGTTTAAGTGCAGTTCTGAAAAAGACATTACGTGTTTAACACCGGAACTTCCATGGTTGGCAGACGTGGTTTCACTTGACGACAACAACAAACTGCAAAGAAAGCACATACCCTCTATTTTTTTAGACGACTTCTTTATTGACGTTGATGAAGTATGGAAAGGCGACACCTCGTTTACACTTTCTTCAGGCTTTTGGACCGAGCAAACCGAAGATGAAGTTTTGCGTCTTGAAGCCTTGGCTATAAATAGCGCATCAGGCTTTCGCTATCTTGTAGTGAAGAACGTTGAAGAGCAGTTCGATGAAAAACAACAAACGCTGCAAGCTGCTAGAGAATTACTGCTAAGCCACCATGAAATTGTGGGGCAGCACGAATATATTAGGCATAGATTGAATAGTGTACTGCGCAAGAATACCCGCCTGCAAAAGTTAGTACCGCCCATCCAGCAAGCTATTCATAATATAGAAACTGGCGTTGTTATTTTAGATAGCGAGGGCGCGTTAATTCTCGACAACAAAGCTTCTCACAGACTACTGCTTTGCAATAGCACTACCCCAAGCTCTATTCGCATAGGAGAACTGATAGAAGACATTGATGCTCCATCGACTTTCCTGCCTGCATTAGTTCAACGAAAAGCGCCGTGGCAGGGAGAGATATACTGGCAACCGGTAGATGATTATAAAGTTTGGCTTCAGGTAACAATCCATCCGGTACTGCATGGAGATGAACTCACTCACTGGGTTTACTTGTTTACCGATATTACGCACATACACAATAGAGAAGAAAGCGTATTGACTGCAAGCGGCATGGATTCACTAACAAAAGTGGCCAACCGCAATTTATTTACCGATACGGTAAGGCGACTAGTACAAGAAGACACCCCGTTTAAGTTATTTATTATTGATATCTGTGACTTTAAAAAGATAAACGAAACACTTAGCTATCAATCCGGGGACGAAATATTAAAGTCTTTTGCATTACGCCTACAGACCTTTATTGGTAACAGCGGGTTTATTGCAAGGATAGGCAGCAACGAGTTCGCGCTTGTAAAACGACTAGATACCTTTACAGATGTAAATGGCGCTGACTACGTCCACCAGCTGCAGAGCAAAGTGACTCAGACATACACCGTACTTAACGGTAGCGAGCCAAATTTAGGCGTAAATATTGGCGAAGCAAGTTTTCCTGAACACTGTTCTTCAGCGGAAACGTTACTTCAGTGTGCAGATATTGCTCTTCAAGCGGCTAAATATCAAGGTCGAAATGTTGCGCTGGTATACAGTGACGAATTGCACAAGCAGCATCATGCCATTCACGAGCTTGAAACAGAGCTTCGCAATGCCATTAAAAATAATGAACTTAAACTATTCTTACAGCCCATTGTCGACCTATCTTCTGGGAAAGTAGTGAAATGTGAAGCACTGGCAAGATGGATAACACCTGAGGGTAAGTTTATTTCACCGGAAATATTCATCCCTCTAGCGGAAAAAAGCGAGCTCATTTTCTCTTTTGGCGAGTGGCTTATAAATGAAGCTTGTGATGCCATTGAAGCGCTAAAGGCATCTAATTTGGATATTAGATTGGCAATTAATATATCGGGCCGTCAAGTATCAGATTTAGCCCTACTTACACAAATAAAAAATGCGCTAGAGGATCACCAGCTACCTGGGTCCAATCTGTCTATAGAATTAACAGAGAGCGTTTTTGTCGAGAGCCTAGACACAGTGTCTGTCTTGCTTAATGAGCTAAGAGCTATGGGTATAACTGTGTCGATTGACGATTTCGGTACAGGTTTTAGTTCACTTGTTTATCTAAAGAAACTGCCAATTGATGAACTTAAAATTGATCGCTCTTTTGTGAGTGAACTTGAGAACAACACCGACGACCAGGCAATTGTGCAGGCTATTCTTGGGTTGGCAAGTAATTTGAACATCAAAATTATCGCCGAAGGCATTGAAACTCAACAGCAGCAGCAATTTTTACAAAACCATCACTGCACATACGGACAAGGTTATTTATATCAGCGTCCTGTGGAGATTTCTGAATTTATCTCGCTTGCACAGAAGCTCAGGTAAGCTCAGGGCCTTCTTTTTTTACAAACAAAAAAGCCGGAGCAATTTCCGGCTTTCTTCCACCTACACTTGGCGCTTAAATCAAGCCCATATGCCCAGCATGAAACTCTAAATGTTCTTCAATAAATGATGCAATAAAGAAATAACTGTGGTCATAACCTTCATGCATATTGAGCGTAAGTTGCGTATCTGATTGCTGCGCAGCATGAACCAGAGACTGAGGCTTTAGCTGTTCGTGCAAGAACTCATCCTTTGTTCCCTGCTCAACCAACAAAGGCACGCTATGGGTTTTGCTCGCTAATAGCAGAGATGCGTCGTAATCTTTCCACGTTGTCTTGTCTTCACCCAAGTAACGCCCTAATGCTTTCTCACCCCAAGGACAATCTGACGGATTTGATATAGGGCTAAATGCCGATACCGATACAAATTTATTGGGGTTTCGCATACCAATGACGAGCGCGCCATGCCCGCCCATTGAATGTCCGCTAATCGCACGCTCTTTGGTTACGGGGAATTCGCTTTCGATAAGCGCTGGCAGTTCATCAACAATGTAGCTATACATGTTGTAGTGTTTGTTCCACGGAGCTTGAGTTGCGTCTACATAAAAGCCAGCTCCTAAACCGAAATCGTAAGACCCTTCTTCATCATCTGCTACACCATCACCACGAGGAGAAGTATCCGGTGCAACAATGGCCATCACCAATTCTGCTGCAAGCTTCATTGCCCCCGCTTTCTGCATAAAGTTTTGGTCGGTACAGGTTAGCCCTGATAGCCAATATAATACCGGCACCGGCTTTTCTTTAGAGGCAAATGGGGGAAGAAAAATTGCAAAAGTCATATCGCATTGAGTGGATTCCGCTTTGTGGGTATAGCGCAAATGCTGTCCCCCAAATGCTTTATTTTCGCCAATAAGCTCCATTTCAGCTCCTTAAATTCATAAATTTGCACCTTTATTGTGGAATCAGTAAAGGCTCTATCGGATTTTAGATCAAGTTCGTTTACACTAAGCCCCTAATTTTTGAGGTAAGTACAATGGTAAAAGCCCTGTTGCATCATATTGTTGGCACTATTTCGGTTATCTGCTATTTCCTGAATACAGTTTTGTGGTCAACGCCTATATTCATACTAGCAATTTTTAAGTTAATCCCTTTTGCCCCATGGCGTCGCTTCATCTCCTATTTGCTTGATGCATGTGCCACTGCGTGGATTGGTGTTAATAATCTTAATCAGCGCATAAGTGGGCGTACCAAGTGGCAAGTTAACGGACTTGAAAAGCTTACTCGAGATGACTGGTACCTCGTTGTTGCTAATCATCAATCTTGGGTCGATATCCTCGTTCTTCAACGTGTTTTTAATCGAAAGATACCTTTCTTAAAGTTTTTTCTTAAAAAAGAACTGATCTATGTACCAATACTAGGCCTTGCTTGGTGGGCGCTGGACTTCCCATTTATGCGCCGTTATTCAAAATCATTTTTGGCTAAGAACCCTCATTTAAAAGGGAAGGATATGGAAACCACACGCAAAGCGTGTGAAAAATTCCGGAATAAACCAGTAAGCATAATGAATTTCGTTGAAGGTACCCGTTTCACGCAGGCAAAGCACGATAAACAAGCTTCACCTTTCAATCACTTACTAAAACCAAAAGCAGGCGGCGTTGCTTTTGTTTTATCGGCCATGGGAGAGCATTTACATAAGCTTATCGATGTAACCATAGACTATCCGAACGGCGTACCATCTTACTGGGACTTCGTATGCGGTAAAGTACGCGACATTCGGGTGAACATTAAGGTTATGCCTATCAAAGACATTATGGAAAATGGGGTATTTAACGACAGTTATTTTGACGACCCACAAGTTCGTGCCCGTTTTCAAGCATGGCTCAATGAGCAATGGCACGCCAAAGATCAACTATTAGATTCACTTAACGCAACTCAGAAACCATTATGATACGTGTAGTACTCGCGCCCTTTATTTTTATATTGCACACCACGCTGCAAATTCTTAATCTCGCCCTATGGGGCGGCCTTATCATTGTTTTAGGCTTGGTAAAACTGCTGTTACCAAATGGAAAAATACGGACTGCATGGAACAAAGTAATGCATGCGCTTATGTTTAGCTTTGGCCGTATTAGCGTGATATTGATTAGGTTGTTCAATAAAGTTGATATTGAGTGTTCGGTTCACGGTGAGCTTTCAAAGAACAGTTGGTATTTGATTATCGCCAACCATCTGAGTTATTTAGATATTATTCTGCTCATCGAGTTCGCCACACACCGCATTCCAGCACCAAAATTCTTTCTTAAAAAAGAGCTTATATGGCTGCCATTTGTAGGACTTGGAGCATGGGCTCTCGATATGCCATTTATGCATAGATACACCCGTGCCTATCTAGAAAAACACCCAGACAAAAAAGGTAAAGATTTAGAGACGACTAAAGCCTATTGTGAGAAATTCCGAACGGTTCCGACTACCGTAATAAACTTCGTTGAAGGAACCCGCTTTACTACGCAAAAACACTTGTCTAAGCAAAGCCCGTACGAAAATCTACTTCCACCAAAAGCCGGTGGGGTCTCTTTTACACTGTCTGCTATGGGTGAACTCTTTACTAATGTGTTAGATATCTCGCTGCTTTACCCGGAAAATAGACGTCACCCGATGATGGCAATGCTTAGCGGTCAAATGACTAAAATCGTCATCGACGTGAACGTAACTCCTGTACCCGAGCTGCAACAAGAATCAGAACGCACTGAGTCTGAGTTTCGTCTTTATTTTCAAAATTGGTTAAATGGTCTATGGGAAAATAAAGACAACCGTATTAAGAAACTGTTGGAGTCGTAAATAATGGAAGTTAGTGCTTCAGTACGCGATCACTTCATACATTTGGTAAAAGACATTTTTCCAAATTTAACCACCGAAGATCCGCTTTACAGTGTCATTGCACTGGGGTCTATTTTGTTCGTTGCCGCACTTATTTACATTGTAGCGCGCCTGTTAGTGCGCCCTCAAATTGCTAACTGGGTGTATAAGTCGAACAATAAGTGGGATAACGCGCTGCAAGAACATGGCTTCTTTAGACGCTTAATGCACCTCTTCCCTGCTCTCTTTATTTACATTGCCACCCCGGTACTTATTGATAACGAAGCTGTGATGCACGGAATGGTGATTAAAAGTGCTCAATTGTACATGCTGTATAGCGGGTTATTGGCCCTGTACGCCATGCTGAGCACGGTAGAAGACGTATACAATGCATCTGCGCTTTCACGGCGCGCACCAATAACAGGCTTCATTCAGGTTACTAAGTTAGCATTTGCTATTGTCACCATACTATTAAGTATTTCCTTAATTGTAGACAGAAGCCCACTACTTATTGTGTCTGGCTTGACCGCCATTGCCGCTGTTTTACTATTGATATTTAGAGACACCATTCTAGGCTTTGTTGCCGGCATTCAAATAGCCGCTAACCGCATGTTTAATACGGGCGACTGGATTGCCATGCCTAAGTATGAAGTAGATGGTGAAATACTCGAGATAGGCCTTACCAACGTCAAAGTACAGAACTGGGATAAAACCATTTCTACGCTGCCGACTTACAGCCTTACTACAGAAGCAGTTAAGAACTGGCGCGGTATGCAAGAGTCTGGCGGACGCAGAATTAAGCGCGCCATTTATATTGATGTGCACTCTATTAAGCTTTGTGACAACGATATGCTAGAGCGCTTTTCGAAAATTCGCTATATCAACGAATATATCGATAAGAAAAAAAATGAGCTCCGCGCTTATCACCGAGATTACTCCATTGATGAGTCGGATCTGCTAAACAGCCGCCGCCTTACCAACATCGGCACTTTTAGAGCTTACTTAGAGGCTTACCTGCGCAAGCACCCGGATATTAACCAAGAACTAACCCTAATGGTTAGGCAGCTACCGCCCAACGAGCTTGGTTTACCTTTAGAAATTTACTGCTTCAGTGCACAAAAGGAATGGGTGAGGTACGAAAAAGTGCAGGCGGATATTTTCGACCACGTTATGGCTATGCTGGATTTGTTCGATTTACGCGCTTATCAACGTGATGGACATTTGTCGCTGCTTGCCCATCGCGAACAAAGCGCTTATAGTAATAGTCCCGAAAGCGACAATGCGCCTGAAGATGCTCAGGAGAAGAGCGAACCTAATCGATAAGGCAGTGATGAATAAAGACTTGTTCAAGACGAAAAAAAAACCGGCTGAGATAGCCGGTTTTTTTAATGCAAAAAACCGTACTCGATTTTTTCCTGCATACCTTCAGCACCTGCTTTAGCAGTCATAAAGCCCATAACGATGCTGCTTAGCCCTAGCGTAAAGGCAATTAGCGCAACACCAAACATAATTGCATTAATCCAATCAGCCATTGTGATAACCCCTTAAAAATATTGGCGGTATTATGCACCAATAAATAAGATTTAACCATGCTTGGATTGGCTTTAATGTACCGCTATTGGTATTAATTGATCTTAGTCAAAACTACTAATTAGTTGGTAATCTCACTAAATAGTGTATTTAACAGAGCATAAAGAAATCACCAAATATAACTAACTATTTGAAAGATATAAACTTTAAATATTGGCAAGGCCATTGCTCTACCTTAGGTATAACAGCGAGTATCGTTAACGTCTATCTGACAGTGACACTACAACGCATTGCAGTTTGCTTCGAGCACTTTCGTTAACGCGTCACACGTAAATTAAGGAATGAACAATGTCTAAGAAACTATTACTTTCAGTTACCCTTACCAGTGCTTTAATGAGCGGCCATGCATTTGCGCATGACAGCAGCTATCAAAACAACAGTTGTGACATGGAGCTTGATGGTCATATTCAATATTACCAAGGTGATCTAACGGTACAGATGGACAATGGCTCAGTGATGACGATTGACTCCCATCACAATATGACCATTAACGGCGAATCAGTATCGCTTGACAGCGAACAACAGCGCTGGGTAAGTGAATATTACAACAACATTGATATTGCCATCCCTATGACCTTGAATATCGCCAGTGAAGGGCTGCAAATTGCCAACGTGGCAGTAACTGAAGTATTTACTGAACTGTTAGGCGGCGATCAAATGGGTGACGATTTTCGTGAACTGTTCGACTCCCTTGAGACCAAACTAAACACTTCATTCTATGAAGACGCAGGCAATATTCGCGTTGATTCAACTAAATTCGATGAGCCAGGTTGGTTTGACGAAAGCTGGGAGCAAGAATTCGAAGCACAAATTGAGTCTTTAATCAGTGAGTCTATGGGTAGAATACTTATTGCCGTAGGAACACAAATGTTGTGGGAAGGCGGTGATATGTCTGAGTTTGAGCAAAAGATGGAGCGCTGGGGTGAAGATTTAGAATATCGCTTAGAAAACCAAGCGGCTGCGCTAGAAGAAAAAGGTGATGCATTGTGTAAGGTACTAAAAAAAGCGGATTATGCCGAAGGCAAGATGCAGGCATCCATATCGGGGCTAGATGACTTGAACCTGCTAGATATTGATCAAGACAACCACCATGACCACAACGACGAAATGAAAATGTAGTTGGAGCATTTAGCTAACTAAACGCGCAAAACGAAACGACTTACTACTCTAACCACTCACCTTAGAAAACCGACTGTAACCCAGTCGGTTTTTCATTTTTACAGTTAACGACAACCGCCCTCCAATTAATGTACTCTTAAGCCCTAAACAAAGGGGTATTTAATCGATGACTCAAAATGTAGTAATTAGTGGCTACGGCTGGTTAGCCAGCTATGTGGGCAAAGCACTTTCAGGTAAGGTCAATATTGTTGGCACCACTCGAAGCCAACAGAAACGTCTCGCGTTACAAGACCAAGGTATCACCGCAATTGAATATGCCCTGGGCGAAGATACATCAGCGCTTTGTAACCATTTGCCAAACGCTACCTTGTTGCTAAATATTCCCCCTGGCAGGAGAAACAAAGATCTCGCGTCATACACCAACAATATGCTGCAGTTGATAGACGCAGCCATCAGCGTAAAGGTGGCGCATATCGTGTTTATCAGCACCACGTCGGTTTACGGCGATGCAACAAATGAGGTAGTGTCCGAAGTCAGCACTACACAGCCGCAAACAGCCTCGGCCAAAGCCCACGTGACTATTGAAGACTATTTATTGTCTAAGCGAGGTCAGGTTGATATCAGTATTGTTCGCCTAGCCGGTTTAGTAGGCCCAGACCGTCACCCCGCCCGCTCGTTAAGTGGAAAACAGTTAGATGCAGGAAATAAGCGAATAAACCTTGTACATGTGTACGATATTGTATCTGCGCTGACGACCATCATTTGTGGCAAGCCGCTTAACGATGTTATTCACCTTTGCAGCTTGTCTCATCCTAAGCGCGGTATTTATTACGTGGATGCAGCGAAGGCGATGGATATTGATGCTCCTCGCTTTTCTGATACTGAAGCGGAACCTGCTGGCAAAGTGATTGACGCCGCACAAAGCTGGGCAAGGCTAAATATTACACCAGAGTATAGCGACCCCTATCGCATGTTTTAGGCTTTACACCTAGTGAAAATACATACTCTGACACAAGCAAAAACGGCAAGCTTTAGGCTTGCCGTTTTTAAGTTGAGCTCACTGCTAGCTCACGTCATTGCTTGTAAAACCTGACTATCCGAATAGGCTCAACCCGAAGTATTTTACCGCTACCGTGTTTACAAAAATTACAAGTAGAATAAGCGGAATAAAGGTTTTCAACGATACATCCACGTACTTTTCAAACCAGCTACCTTTGTAACCACTGCTGCCCTCTTCCAAAGAAGCATTGAAGTTTGCACTCTTCCAACGATAAATAACAAACAAACAAATTAGCAAGCCGTTTAAAGGCAAAATCGTGTCGTAGAACACATCGTAAATGACATCAAATAGTGATTTATCTGCGCCAGCGTAGTGCATAAACGACGTAAGCATATCAACTTTACCGAATGACAACGCACTTAGGATGGCTAGCAAAATCATAATGCTTCCTAGCGACCCAAGCGCCCATTTACGGCTTACACCTTTTTCATCCATAAGCGCCGCAACAGGTACTTCAAAAATAGACACTAGCGACGTAATTGCCGCAAAGAACACTAATAAGAAAAACAAGCTAGCGACAATCGATGCGCCCATATATCCAATAGAGTCTTGTAATGCTAGAAAGATACTAGGCAGATAAGTAAAAATCATGCCCACTGACGATTCACTTAAATCATCAGGGTTAATGTCTGGGTTAAAAGAGAAGATGGCAGGAAGGATCATCAAACCCGCTGTGAACGCCACGGCCGTGTCTGTTAACGCCACCAGCTTGGCAGCGCTCGGTACATCTGCACGCTTATCAATGTAGCTACCATAGGTAATAAGAATACCCATACCCAAAGATAGAGAGAAAAAGGCCTGCGATAGCGCACCATTCACCACTTCAGCAGTAATTTTTGAAAACTCAGGAACGATGTAGAACTCAACACCAGCCATCGCATTTTCGCGGGTTAATACGAAGATAACGAGACCGATTAGCATCACGAAAAGCGCAGGCATGAGCAGCTTTGCCGCTTTTTCTATCCCTTCTTTTACACCGCCTTGAAGGATGAGGTAGACCACACCAACAACGGCTGCCATGTATACAAAGATGGCTTCTGAGTTAATAAACAGCCCAAAGGTTTCTGGGTTAGCTAACTTATCTAGATTCCCGCTTACTGCTTCGAACAAATAGCCGAAAAGCCACACGGTAATAACCATGTAGAAAACGGCAATCATGAATGGCGTAGCAATAGCTAGCCACCCGGCGACTTTCCATTTCTTTTCATTACCGCTTATATCACTGTATGCACCAAGCGGGTCTTTTTTAGCATGGCGACCCACTGACATTTCCGCCAACATTACTGGTAAACAAATGGCAAAAACGAAAATAGCGTACATTAAAAGAAATGCACCACCGCCATTTTTAGCTGCACCGACAGGAAACCCCACCAAATTACCTATGCCTACCGCAGAACCTGCAGCAGCCAAAATAAAACCTATGCGCGATCCGAACTGTTCTCTGGCCCCGCTCATACCCATTTCCTCATAGTGATTCTTATTATTTTAATATCGGGGAAACCGTGAATGGTAGCTTTTTTCTTGTCGTTAGCTTACCTGGCCCCTGGATCCGAATTCGCCATGGTATCAATACCTTTGCCAAATGTCTTGAATTTAGGCGCGTCAGGCTTGCTGCCCGACGCGCGTTGTATTGCTACCTCTATGGGCTTATCAATACGCTGCACCATTCCCAAAATAGCATGGTAACAGCAGTGAAATGAAAAGTCTTGATGTTGAACTTGCTGAAATGATGTTAGACCGTATCACCAAGTTACCACTTCGCCATTCCAGTCGATAAAATGACAAGCTTGGTCTCGATTAAGCGCCGAAAGGTGGTGAATGAGCTGTTTAGCGGTAAACTCAGGCGTGAACAGTTTCTTGGCGGCGACGTTCTTTTGAAAAGGCTTAGAAAGCCCCGTATCAACCGTCCCAGGGTGATAACAAACAAGCATCACGTCTTTCAATCTGCGCTTGTATTCTACCGACGCCGTTTTAACC
>LUMI01001757.1_pt1 | contig 10962 bp, 10 predicted proteins | sample 729681 | NCBI WGS metagenome assembly LUMI01 (sample SAMN03860267, study PRJNA289734) | marine metagenome | biome: seawater column; feature: ocean; material: water; isolation source: Red Sea water column Station 34 - depth 10m | place: Saudi Arabia: Red Sea | collected 2011-10-15 | depth 10 m
CGTTGAAAGCGAGTTAGATGTAGGAACTAGTTTCCCTTTTCATATTCCAGCCACAATCTGTTGGGGCGGCATTCAACAGCAGCGTGAAGCGCCTCCATCCTTACCTAGTGCAATTCGTGTACTACTTGCAGAAGACAATGACATAAACGCAGACATCGTTATAGAAATGCTTAAGTCAGAGAATATCAAGTGCATTCGAACTAAGAATGGGCTAGACGCGGTGGCCGCAGAAAAAAAACACGACTTTGATGTGATTTTAATGGATTGCCAAATGCCGATCATGGATGGTCATACAGCATCGAAACTTATTCGAAGTGAAGGCAGGAATAAGGACACGGTCAGGATCATCGCCTTAACCGCCAATGCGTTTATCGAAGACAAAAATGCCTGCTTAGAAGCAGGCATGAATGCGCATTTAAGTAAGCCTATTCGCAAGCAGGTTCTATTTGACTGTATTGCCCGTGAACTTGCTCGCGTTTGAGGCTACATCAGTGTTATCGCTCGGCGCTTCGCTAACGAATCGCAGTACAATATATCCTAAGCACGCCGAGACAAGAGAGCCGGTTAAAATGCCCACACGCTCGTCAAAAATTTGATTGATGCCTGTCTGTGCAAAGGCCAGTCCCCCAATGAATAAGCTCATTGTAAAGCCAACACCGCAAAGTAGCGCACAGCCATAGATATGCTTGAAGTTAAGATCCTCTGGTAACTTAGCCAGCTTTAACTTCACCATTAAGTAGCAAAAACCGAATACGCCAATTTGTTTACCCACAACCAAGCCAAGAAAGATCCCAAAGGTAACAGGATGGAAAATACCCTCCGGACTGATGTTACCAAAACTTATGCCGGCGTTAGCGAAGGCGAATAAAGGTAGGATCGCGAAACTCACCGAGCCATTCAAACCGTGCTCTAGTCGCGTTACCGGAGAATAAGATTCGTCTTTCTCATCCCGCATAGGAATAAAGCCAGCAAGTACGCATAAGGCGGAATATCTACCACATTGCGTTTATTCATTTGCCACAACAGCAATAAACAACCTGCAGCAATATACAGCGCACCCGCGGTAATGTGCTCGGTGTAAAACAGGGCAATAATTACGATAGCACCGATATCGTCAATAATAGCCAGGGTGACTAAGAAAACTTTCAGGCTCGTAGGTACTCGACTACCTAGTAGCGCCAAAATACCTAACGCAAACGCGATGTCAGTAGCGGCGGGAATTGCCCACCCTGCAATGGCTACGGGGTTGTCCCAGTTGATGCCTACATATATCAAGGCGGGTAGTGCCATACCACCAACAGCACCCGCTGCGGGTAAAATAATATCTTTAGGATTGGCCAATTCACCTTCGCAGATTTCCCGCTTCAGTTCCAGACCCACGTGAAAAAAGAACACCGCCATTAACCCGTCGTTAATCCACAGCAATAATGGCTTATCGATAGCCCACGTACCGGCTGATATTTGTACCGGCATACTGATTAAATGATCGTAAAGCGTATCTAGGGGAGAATTAGCAATAATGAGCGCAAGAATCGTTGCACCCATTAACAATATGCCGGGAGCGGCTTCGCGATTTAAGAAGTCAGAGACCACGTCTTGTACTTCTTCTATCACCTCATCAAGTACGTCGGGTTCGTGTTTATCTGTCATCAATAACCTCTAACGCCCGTTCATGGTCAACGTCGCAAAATGTGGAAATAAAAGCGTTCGTTAATCCGTGTAGTCAGGCAACTTTTCTACATAAATTAATTATAGTTAATACGACTGACAGCGAAGAGATAGATCACCCTTATAAGAGAGTAGCCTCAACAACCCTTAAGCGAGTGGCGCTATAATTGACGCCATTTACGGTGGGATTTTGAACGGTTTTACGCTACAATCGCGGCCTTTCCAAGGTTGTCCACTTTACCTACCCCGAGGATCTCTAGATGGCAAAAGTCGCGATTGTAATGGGTTCAACTTCAGACTGGCCTACTATGCAGCAGGCCGCAAAAATGCTGAAGTCGTTTGGTGTTGAATTTGAAGCGAAGGTGGTGTCGGCGCACCGTACACCCAACTTGCTAGTAGAGTTTGCAGAAAGCGCTGCAGATGAAGGTTTTAGCGCAATCATTGCAGGCGCAGGCGGCGCAGCTCACTTACCGGGTATGATTGCTGCACACACCCATTTACCTGTGTTTGGCTGCCCGGTTAAATCAAAAGCGCTCAATGGATTAGACTCACTGCTTTCTATCGTTCAAATGCCGAAAGGTGTTGCGGTAGGTACACTGGCAATAGGTGAGGCTGGTGCAGCAAATGCGGGTCTTCTCGCGGCACAAGTTGTTGCGCTGCAAGACGAAAGCGTACGCAATGCCGTTATCGCTTTTAGAAAATCGCAAACTGATACGGTACTTGCTTCAAGCAATACGTTGGAGCTAGATGAATGAGAGTAGTCGTTTACGGCGCAGGCCAACTTGCTCAAATGATGTACCTGGCGGGAAGCCCGTTAGGTATTGACGTTCAAGCTGTGGACGTAAACAACGATACCGTTGTACATCCAGTTAGCAAAACCCCTCTTGAAATCTCACTTGCTCAAGCACTAGAAGGTGCAGATGCTCTTACCGTAGAGTTTGAGCATGTACCTGAAAGGCTTCTTGAAGACGCGGCGAAAACAAACAAGTTGATGCCTAATATTGACAGCATTCTTGTTGGTGCCGATCGCGTACGTGAGAAAAAGCTGCTTGAAAGCATGCAGGTGGCAAATTGTGAGCACCAAATAGTTACCGACCTTGCCCAGTTAGACGATTGCGTAAAGCAGTTGGGTAGCAAACTCATTCTTAAGGCTAGCCGCGATGGCTATGACGGATATGGTCAATGGCGTCTAAGTGATGAGTCTGATTTACCTGAACTAAAAAATGCCCTTCAGGGATTGGATTTGCAGACCGTGCCTTTAGTGGTCGAAAAAATGGTGGCTTTCGACAGAGAGTTGTCATTAATCGGTGTACGCAATGCTAATGGCGACGTACGCACCTATCCACTTGCTGAAAATTTGCATCACCAAGGTCAACTTCACGTGTCGGTTGCACCAGCGACTAACGTTGATGATGCACTTCAGGCCCAGGCTCACGATATTTTTGTGAAACTTGCTGAGGGTATGAACTACGTCGGTGTGCTGGCTGTGGAACTATTCCAAGTAGGCGACAAGCTGCTTGTTAATGAACTGGCTCCCCGCGTGCACAACTCTGGTCACTGGAGTCAATCAGGCGCTGTAACCAGTCAGTTTGAAAATCACTTACGTGCAGTCTGTGGATTGCCTCTTGGTGACACGTCAGCCATTGGCCCAAGTGCAATGGTCAACATCATTGGTTGCAGTAGCTTCTCAAGAGATTTGCTAAGCATTGATGGTAGCCATCTTCACTGGTACGGAAAATCTGTGCGTGAAAAGCGCAAGATGGGACACATTAACGTCACCACTAATTCTTATGAAAACTTAGGTGAAAAGCTCATGGCTTTGAGTAAATATTTACCACTTGAGTACTTCCCAAAATTAGTTGGTGAAGCAACGCGATTAAAAGGTTGACACCCACGCGTTTATCGCTAGAATACGCATCCGCTGTCTAGGCAGCGGTTTTTAAAGTGTGCCGACTTAGCTCAGTTGGTAGAGCAACTGACTTGTAATCAGTAGGTCGCCAGTTCGATTCCGGCAGTCGGCACCATTTTTCTTTTTTCCTATGCCAATCTTACGTACACTTGCTTACGAGTATTCATTCGGAGCAGACTGTATGTCACTTTTTTCCAAATCATTTAAACCATTAGTTATCGTAACTGGCTTATTTTCTTTAAGCATGTCTGCGACTATTTACGCGCATGGCAATGACCATGAAAATCATCACTTGCCGAAAGAGCAGCACAAGCACGCCAGTAAGCAATCAGATGTAATGGTTATGGATGGTTATGCCAGAGCAACATTTGCTTTGGCAAAAACCGGCGCAGTGTACTTTACTTTGCATAATCATAGTGACAGCGATAAAACACTGACGTCTGTTTCAGTATCAAACGATGTAGCAAGTGAAGCGCAAATCCACACAACGGTGATGGAGGAAGACGTGATGAAAATGCGTGAGCTAACTGACGGCGTTATAATAAAAGCGGGCGAAATGGTCTCTTTTGAATCAGGCGGCCGTCATATCATGTTGATGGGGCTGACCAAAGGATTAGAAGAGGGCAGCGAAGTAGCACTAACCCTCACATTTAGCGATGGGAGTGAACTACCGGTTTTGCTACCTGTTAAAAAAGAAGCGGGCGAAAGCCACCATCACCACCATTAATAGTGTCTGTATTTCCATTACCTTTTAAGGTATCATCACCAGATAGTCCTGTTAACGTGTATGCACCTGTTATAGATTGGCCGACTCTTACACTTTGTACCTTCAAACGCATAATTTTCACTGGAACGTAGAAGGGCCGCAGTTCCGTGAATTGCACCTAATGTTTGAAGAGCATTACACAGAGCTTGCCGAAGCGGTAGACGAAATTGCAGAGCGTATTCGTACTCTAGGTGTTGCTGCACCGGGCACATATAAGTCGTTCGCTGAGCTTAGTTCAATTGAAGAAGTGGAAGGTGTGCCTGAAGCGACGGAAATGGTGAGATTGTTAACTCACGGTCATGAGCAAGTTGTGAAAACCTGCCGTGAATCGTTAAAGCTAGCGCAAGACGCAGACGATGAGTCATCTGCAGCGTTAATTGGCGATCGTATGCGCGTTCATGAAAAAACTGCGTGGATGCTTCGTGCAACATTACCGAAGTAAATCGCTAAATAAGTGCGGTGACAGTGATTTAACATAGGCTTAATCGGCCAGTCACCTTTATCGCATAAGCAAGTAAAATTATCACAAAGGGTACAGCAGCGCTGTGCCCTTTTTTGTATACTGCCTTCCACTAAAAATAATAGAAGAAGCCTGTGTCAACGCTTACACGGCTTTTTAAAATGAGGCTCCTAGCGATGAAACCATCAACTATTTTAGCTGTACCATCCAAACCTGTGAGCGCGCTAGCGCATTCACTTACTTGTGTATTGGCGCTTACGATCAGCCAATCCGCTTTAGCTCACGGAGATCATAAACATGGCGAAGCGCATGAAATCACCGACAGCGATATTACCGTAACCACGCTCGCTGAAGGGCTTGTTCATCCTTGGGGAATGGCATTTTTGCCAAATGGCGATCTGCTAGTTACGGAACGTGAAGGTGGCATTCAGCGTTTATCAAAAGACGGTAAGTTATCAGGACGTCTAGGTAATGTGCCTAAGGTGGTTGCGCAAAACCAAGGTGGTATGTTGGACATCGCTATCGACCCGGATTTTGCCAGCAACAACACTATCTACTTCTGTTACAGCAAAGCGAGTGAGGTTGAGGGCAAGCCGGGCAGCAGTAGCAGTGTTGCAAAGGCTAAGCTTACCGACTCAGGCCTTGAAAATGTTGACGTTATCTTTAGTGCCGACTCAATCGTCGATAACGGCTTTCACTTTGGCTGTCGTCTAGCGTTCGATGCTAAAAAGCACTTGTACATCACCATGGGCGACCGCTACAAGTACATGAAAGAAGCGCAGAACACCGATAACCACTTCGGTAAAATTGTACGCATAAAGCGTGACGGCAGCGCAGTAGAAGATAACCCTTTCACAGACGGCAAAGCCCCTGAAATATTCAGCTATGGTCACCGCAACGTGCAAGGCGTTACTATTCATCCTGAAACTGGTGCGGTATGGGCGATGGAGCATGGCCCGAAAGGTGGTGATGAAATCAATATCCTTGAGCGCGGTGCAAACTACGGTTGGCCTGTGATTACCTATGGCGTTGACTATAGTGGCGACATTATCAGTGACAAAACCCATATGGATGGCATGAAGCAGCCTTGGGTATATTGGGACCCATCAATTGCGCCAAGCGGCCTAACTTTCTACCAAGGCGAAATGTTCAAAGAATGGAACGGAGATGTACTGGTGGGGTCGTTGAAGTTTACTCACCTTCGTCGCATAAAAGTAGAAGATGGAAAGCCCGGAGAGCAGTTTGAATATGTTCGAGACAATCACGCCCGTATTCGCGACGTTGAAGTTGGCCCAGAAGGTGCCATTTACTTACTGACCGATGCACCGAACGGCAAAGTATTAAAGCTAACCAAATAGCATAATACCAGTCCGCATAGATAAGTGCTCACTCAGAAGGCGCTGGCAAGCTTCATAGCGAAGCGTGGGAATGCAGGAATGGCTGTTCCCTTTCAAATTCTGGTATAAGACGTAGAATGAGAAAAGGCGCCGCTTCATTGCTATTGTAAAATGAAGTAAGCGCCTTTTTTATTTATAAGGACATCGGGTCTCGTATTGACTTATTCGCTGTCGTTACCCTTTTTGTAACGTTCAAACCACGCCACAATATTTCCTACTTTCTGTATTAAGCGAGAAGGGCGGCTTGCAATGCCGTGTGAAGCCCCTGGAATTCGCACCATTGCAGCATCTACGCCTTGTAACTTCAAGGCTTGATAATACTGCTCTGTTTCGCTAATTGGCGTACGGTGATCGGCTTCACCGGTTAGCAACATGGTTGGTGTTACCACGTTGCCCACCAGACTTAGCGGACTGCGCTGCCATAACTTATCGGCAATATTCCATGGCATATCTGCCATCCAGTAGTTGCTAAAGTACGGGTATGCGTCGGCAGTCAATGAAAAGCTCATCCAGTTAATAACCGGCTTCGCCACAACAGCTGCACTAAAGCGGTCTGTTTTACCAATGGACCATGCGGTAAGGGTTCCGCCGCCTGAGCCACCAGTAATAAACAAGTTCTCTGAATCTATATAGCCTTGCTTAACAACCGCGTCTACCACATCCATTAGGTCGTTATAATCTTCTGATGGGTAGTTATGGTGGATCAAATTACCAAAGTCTTCACCGTAAGAGCTACTGCCCCTTGGGTTGGACCATACAACCACATAACCTTGCGCGGCCATTAGCTGAATTTCCATGGCAAAGTGAGGGCCGTAGGCTGCATGTGGGCCGCCGTGAATTTCTAATATAAGCGGGTATTTTTTGCTGCTATCAAATCCAGGAGGCAATGCAATCCATGCGTCGATAGGTAGCTCGTCAACACTTGATACTACGGAAAGGTCTTGTACTTCTGCCAGCGTTTTATGACCAAGTGCATCGCTGTTTAAATCGGTGAGTTGCGTATCGTCTTTACCTTTTCTATAAAGCGCTAGGTCGCCAGGCACAGTGCGGCTTGCCGTGGTGTAAACAATGTCGCCTTTATCACTAACGGCGAAGTCGCCCGACGTGTAAGGGCGTCCAAACGCTTGTCCACCTATGCTAACGTCGATCGGTTTCACATCGCCTTTCAGGTTCACCGCAGCAAGTTTAGTTTCGCCATGATCAAGGTAAGAAAAGATTAATCCTCGGCTGTCTTTGCGCCATTCAAATTTGCCTAGGCTTCTATCTAGTGACGTGGTTAATCGAGTGATGTCACCACTTTCAAGCTCAAGTACAACTAGGTCGCCATTCTGATAAGAAAGCTTTCTGTCGTTGAGCTGAGTAAACGCCAAGTATTGTCCGTTGGGACTCAAGGTTGGTCTACCTTCAGGCCCTTCAATATCGGTAACTTGTTCAACTGCCGCTGTATTCACATTCACTTTATAGATGTCGCTAAACAAAGGGTGCAGCGCGTAGTCTTCTCGTTGTGGTGTGGCAAAATAAATCCAGTCATTCTCTTTAGAAAAAGAAAGGGTGCCGCCGCTAGGGAATTTCCCCGTTGTTAATTGACGCGGCGTACCGCCTTCAACAGGCAGAACAAATATTTGGTCAAAGCCTTCACGCAAGTAGCCTCTTCCGTCACCTCTATACTGCACCGCACCAATAAAGGTGCCTTGGTCAGCCCACTTTGCTCCTTTAGGCTTGCTCGGCATGCCGGTAAACAATGGCTTTTGCTTTTCTTCGGTAAACTGGGTGAAGGCTAAGGTTTTGCTGTCATGAGACCAGGTTAACTGACGAGGTGCTTCGCTGGTGTTGGTCAAGCGCACAGACTGCTTGGTATCTAAGTAATAGAGATGGATTTGTGCGCGGCCGTTGACCGATTTTGTATATGCCACCATTTTACCGTTGGGCGATAAGGTAGCCTGTGACAAGTTTTCATCTACACCAATAAACGGGCGATGCTCACCGGATTTAATATTTACTTGCCAAAGTCGGCTTTGTCTTCCGTCAGTCATGACATCCATGCTCTGACGAGAATAAATTACCGTATCCTTATTAAGAAACTGTGGGTTGGCCACAAATTCTAAGTTAAAGGTGTCATCGTATGTCAGCGCATTTAAGCTAGTCGAATCAGAGGCAGATTCCTGCAATGCATTGGCCTGACTTATACCTAAAACCAATAGTGATACTGCAGTCGAGGTAACACATAAGCCTTTCCGTACTGGTCGAAAGGCGAAACGAGACGCAAACATAGTTGTTCCTTTTGTTATTGTTTTTTGCGCTGAGCGCGATAGGTAGAATGTTCGCTGTCGTGTGCTTAGCGTAAATCCTAACGCAAATGTAGCAACCTGCGAACCTTGTCTCTAACCATATCGCTTTCGTTTCTTTTATGTAAAGCGTGTGCGGTGAAGAGGCTGGATTGTCCGTTAAAAGTACATATCCAACATTAAGCGGAACGTTTAACAACGCAGGGCGCTAGCAATGGCGGTTGTCATTATTAATAGAGGGCTGGCCGTCCTTTAAGTCATTTGAGCTTTATTCGCCTTTAAGGCTAATTTTGCCTACAAGAATATCTTTAAACATGACCCAGTCGCCCAATAGGCTGTAAAGCGGGTGCTTAAATGTTGCAGGGCAACGGGTAAAACTCTTTGAATGAAGAAAAATGCGTGTCAGCGCTTGTTTGTGTAGACATAAAACCCTCTCGGCCATAAGCATGTATTTTATAGAAGTAGAGTGACTTAGTAGCAGTAGTTTACACTACGTTAACACTCTATTCTGAAATATATTGTCGTGAATACGACAAAAAGAGAATGAGTTTTTCCAAACATGCGTGCTCACTGGCGCGGATCCAACAAAGTGGCGAATTAAGAGGCGCTTCCTAGTGCAAGGCGCGGTGAACAAAGATAGCCTACCTTAACCTTGTAATTTCAGGCCGTCTGCCCCATATTCCTCTCAATACAAGAAATTAAAGGCCTGCGTTATGGAACATCACGTTGCGAATAGCCAAGCAACCATCGTAGATATTACGGTAGAAAACTTTCAACAAATCATCATTGAAGCGTCGCAAGATAAGCTGGTGCTAATCGATTTTTGGGCAGATTGGTGCGAGCCCTGTAAAGATCTTATGCCTATTTTGGAAAAGCTGGCGGGTGAATATAGTCAGCATCTGATTTTGGCCAAAGTTGATTGCGAAGCCCAGCAAGAAGTGGCTGCACAGTTTGGTATTAGAAGTCTGCCAACGGTGATGGTGGTGCAAAATGGTCAGCCTGTTGACGGCTTTGCTGGCGTACAGCCTGAGCAGCAAATTCGCGAAATGCTCGCTAAATATACCCAGATAACGTAAACGCTAAATATATGCTTATTGATTGCTACGTTGAAACCGGTTCTATTGATACAGCTAAAGCTTTGCTTGAAGAGATTAAGCTGGTGGATCAAGACTCTCGCTATAAAAGTTTGGCAGGGAAAATTGAACTGGCAGAGCAAGCGGCAGACACCCCTGAAATTCGTCAGCTTCAAGCAGCGGTAGAAGCAAACCCAGACGACTTGCAGCTTAAAGTTGATTTAGCGGTACAGTTGCAGCAAGCGAACAAAGCACAAGATGCACTAGAACTTCTTTATAGTGTGTTAAAGAAAGAACTTGGGTTTGGCGATGCTAGAAAGCTAATGATGGATATGATGAATGCATTAGCCGACGGCGACCCACTTAAGTCGGAATACCGCCGTAAAGTATACAGTTTATTGTATTAAGCTTTAAAAGCGCTTTAAAAGTAGTTAAAGCGTGAAAACGGTCATTTTGACTTCAATAAATGGGGCGTGCGACTTTGTGCTGGTGAACAAAAAATTGTAACTATGCGCTTTTATTTTTCACCAGCGCATTGATAAACCCATTTACTAAGGCTGAACAATAGGGGAAAAACCTTCTTTGTGCAGCCAGTTTAGAGCTTGAAAGTACTTTTGAAAATATTCTCGTTCGTAGTTGCTAGTTTCAAACTCCCGTTGCTTAGAGGTGCCTCGGCTAACCGAGTTTGGCAATCTGGAGTAGATAACACCCAGCGGCGACCGTCCATTAGGGCAGCCCAAGGCTTATTGTCGAACTTAGCGATAAGTTCATGCATTTCTTCTATAAAAAACTCTGTCGTTTTCAGGTTCCACGCCCCGGTTGCAAACACCTCAAGTACGTTACCTGAGACATCCAATGAATAATTTCCGTATTTAGGAAAACGCATAAAATACCTTTAATGTTTGTCTGCGTGGAACAGACGGAGCTTGCTAACTCAGCTAACAAAAACATCTTGCCTCTTTAGGGTATAGCAGAGTTCTTAAAATTTGCTGTGATTGTGTTTATATAAGAAATATCACTAAGCACGTCGATTTGGGCAAAACAATTTACACTTAATTTGTAAATAAATGTTTTGTTGCAGGCGCAGAATCATGCGAAAAATAAAGAAGTCTGTTAGGGTTTACGCAGTTTTTATATTGGGCAATAGAGCATGGCATATCAGCATTTTTATACGGGTTTTCTTAATGCGAACAAAGGTAAACAGCATTATGCGTGTCACAGCCACTACTTTTGGCCCGACTGCACGCGTGATGCAATGCTCAACTACTGGGATGACAGCGCTAAGTATGTTGACGAAAAATGGGGATATTTCTTCCAAACTTTGGTGCCAGAGCTACAGCAGCGCATTAGCAACATACTGAACACGGGTGCACCACAGCAAATCGTTTTTGCGCCCAATACCCA
>LUMI01000882.1_pt1 | contig 10961 bp, 11 predicted proteins | sample 729681 | NCBI WGS metagenome assembly LUMI01 (sample SAMN03860267, study PRJNA289734) | marine metagenome | biome: seawater column; feature: ocean; material: water; isolation source: Red Sea water column Station 34 - depth 10m | place: Saudi Arabia: Red Sea | collected 2011-10-15 | depth 10 m
TTTGGTGGAAATTTAAAAAAATTATCTACAACAACTTTATCAAGTGCAGCATCTGCAATTTCATTCACATCAGGAATCGATAGCACTTATAAAGAATACATTTTTATCGCTAACAATATGCACCCAGAAACAAATCAACAAAGTTTTAGAGTAGACTTTAAAGATAGCGGTGGTAACAGTCTTACAAAAACTACTTCTTTTTTTATGGCCTATAATAATGAGTCTGGAACAAGTGATGTTAGTTTAGAGTATGATGTTACAATTGATTTAGCACAAAGCACTAGTGGTGCACTAATAAATCAATTTGGATTTGGTGGTGAAAACGCTGATGAGTGTGGTGTATTTATAGTTCATTTATTTGAACCATCATCAACAACTTTTCAAAAACATTTTCTTGTCACTGCAAGAGGTATGGGTTATGCCAGTGATGAATATACCACAACTAATTATACAGGTGGTTATGTAAATTCAACATCTGCTGTTACACAAGCCTCATTCTTTTTTAATTCAGGTAACATAGATGCTGGAACTATAACAATGTACGGAGTGTTATAATGGCTTTAAATTTTTGTAACAATAATTCTTTATCAGCTATAACTTCGATACCTGCAGCTATTAGTGGTGGTTCTTTAAATTTAATATCTACACAAACAGCTAGTAGTAGTTCCAATTTATCTTTTACAACAGGAATAGACAGCACTTATAAAGAGTATATTTTTAAAATGTATAATCTTCACCCATCAACACACGCAGCAGAAGTTCAATTTAATTTAAGTGTTGATAGTGGTAGTAATTATAACGTAACTAAAACATCTTCATATTTTCACGCAGAACATAAAGAAGATGGTAGTGTAACAGATTTAACTTATTTAACCTCAAGAGATTTAGCACAAGGAACAGGTTATCAAACTTTACATCAAGGCACAGGTACAGATAACGATCAGAGTATTTCAGGTTTTTTACATTTATTTGACCCATCAAATACAACTTTTGTAAAACATTTTTTAAGTCAAGTATCATCTTATAAAGATGATGATTTAAATCAAAATACATTCGTTGGTGGTTATGGTAATACCACAAGTGCAGTTGACGCAGTAGATTTTAAATTTTCATCAGGAACAATAGATAGTGGAGTTATAAAATTATATGGCGTTAGTTAAATATAATAATAGATCTATATTAAATGTAACTGCTTTAGATAGTATAACAAGTGGTAGTATGAATTTAATTACTACGAAGATACTTATTTATTTAAGTTTATAAATATGCACCCAGCAACAGATGATCAAAAATTTACTTTTAATCTTTCTATTGATGGTGGTAGTAATTATAATGTAACAAAAACAACTACTGCATTTAGAGCTTATCACACTGAAGATGATAGTGCTACAAGTTTGTCTTATAGAACAGGTGATGATTTAGCTCAATCAACAAGTTATCAAGGTCTTACAGGTTCAGTTGGAAATGATAATGATCAATCTTGTTCAGGTGAATTATTTTTATTTAGCCCCAGTAATACAACTTTTGTAAAACATTTTATTACAAATGTACAAAACGCTTTAGGTGGTAATTCATCAAGACAAGATTTTATTGCTGGTTATGCAAACACTACATCAGCAATCAACGCAATAGATTTTAAATTTGCTAGCGGAAACATAGATAGCGGTGTTATCAAAATGTATGGATTGAGTAAATCATAATGAGTTTAGTAACTTTAAATAATAGAGCATTAAAAGATGCAACAGCAGTTGGAACAACAACAGGACTTGGTAATTTAGTTTTTATATTTCAATTTAATGGTACTGATGATACCTCTAGCCACTCTTTCGATATTACAAAAACCACAACTGCTTTTCAAGCATATCATAGTGAAAGTGATTCTGAAGCGTCTTTAGGATATAGAGGTAATGATGATGTTGCACAAGGAACAGGTTATCATACTTTGATGAATCAAGTAAGTAATGATGCTGACGCAAATATAGCGGGATATTTACATTTATTTGAAACTAGTAACACAACATTTGTAAAACATTTTCTTGCAAGAATTAGTGGAAACAATGAAGATAACCACGCACAAGATGGTTTGTCTGCTGGATACTTTAATACAACAGCCGCAATCACAGGGTTAGATTTTAAGTTTAGTTCAGGAAATATAGATTCAGGTACAATAGATATGTACGGAGTAAATTAATAACAACAAATAGGAGAAACAAACATGCCAAGATATAAAATGGTCAACGGTGAAAGAATCCAACTAACTGCTGAAGAAGAAGCAGCTAGAGATGCTGAAGAAGCAGCTTGGGAAGCTGGTGCTTTAGGAAGAGCACAAGCTAACTTAAGAGCTAAAAGAAATAGGCTTTTAGCAGAGACAGACTTTTATGCTTTATCTGATGTTACTATGTCAGCTGACATGGAAACATACAGACAAGACTTAAGAGACCTGCCTGAAGGAAAAGACACTGTTGAAAAATGTGATAACGTTGTATGGCCAACTAAACCATAGTTAAATGGCTAAACGCAAATCCCTCATAGGCGTTAACAATTTTGTAAAACAAACTAAAAAAAGACGACCTGGGAGACACAATAAAAAATATAATAAACGAGTGCCCAAGAGATCAAAATATAGAGGACAAGGAAAATAATAAATGGCAACGACATTACCAACAGGTGCATTAGCACCACAACAAACAGAACAGACTAGCACTAAAAAATCTGTTAGTCTAATAGATAGTTTATTAAGTACACCTACATTACCTCAAGGTACAACTATTACACCTCAAGCTCAAAACGTTCAACAAACTGAATTATTAGCTACACCTGGTGTAACAGGCACACTATCCGCTACAGCCGCACAGGCTACAGCACCAACTGCTGCTATGGGAACTGCTGCAACTTCACAACAAGTTGCTGGGGTAACTCCACAAGCAGCTGGACAATTTAATGCTGCTACAATAGGAACAGCACCTACAATGACAGCTGCACAAGGAACTGTAACAGCTCCTATGACTGCAGCACAACAATCATTAGCAAGTATAGATTCAAGAGCAACTGTACAAGGCCAACTAGAAAATATTTCTAGTGATATACAGCAATCATTACAGCAAGGTACACCATTACCTGCATTTGCTAGAGGGGCTGCTGAAGCTGCAAAAGCAACTATGCAAGCTAGAGGATTAGGTTCTTCTACAATGTTAGCTGAAGCATTAGCAGAAGGTATTTTAAAATCTTCTATACCTATAGCACAACAAGATGCTGAAACTTATAAAGCTGTTATATTTCAAAACTTAGCTAATAACCAACAAGCTGCTGTTATAAACGCACAGGCATATCTACAAATGGATATGGCTAATCTGTCTAATCAACAGCAATCTAATTTACAAAATTTACAAGCAAGACAACAAACTCTATTAACTGATAACGCTGCTAGAAATGCAGCATTACAATTTAATGCAACTAGCCAAAATCAAGTTAATCAGTTTTATGATACTCTTAGCACTAATATACAAACTCAAAATGCACAAAGAGCAGATTCAATTGCACAATTTAATTTAGCAGAAACAAATAAAATAGAAGCACTAAATGCTAAAAATGAAACAGCTTTAGCTGATGCAAATGCACAAAGAACTACTGCTATATCACAGTATAATAAAACATTAGAAAATGCAAGAGAAAGATTTAATGTAGAGAATCAAAGAATTATAGATCAATCTAATGCAACTTGGAGACGATCAATTAATACTGCTAATACACAAGCAGTTAATGCAGCTAATGAAGCTAATGCTGCAAACTTATTAAATTTATCTAACTTTGGTATGTCAGCACTTTGGCAACAATGGAGAGATGAAGCCTCGTGGGTAAATACAGCTTCACAAAATGATTTAAATAGAAATCATAATTTAGCAATAGCAGCATTAGAAAGAACAACTGCTTTTGATTTACAAAATGAAGCACAGAAAGCTGCCCTATATGGATTACTAGGTCAGTTTGGTATGGAAATATTTGCAGAATTTTAAGGAGATATAAATGTCATTAAATTTAAAAAAATTATTTAATCAAAATAGTGAAAAAAATTTAGGGTTTGTAACTGAAGCTACAAATCTTGAATTTGATGCAGGAAAAGTTTTTGAAAAAGCAAAACAAGCACAAGAAGCTAAAATGCAAGATAAAGCAGCTTATAGGCAAAGACAACTCCAAAATTATTTAGCAACAATTGATAGACTAAATAAAGGTTTTAGAATTAGAGGTGCAAGAGTATCTGCAGGTCTTGGAACAAGAACAGGATCACCTACAGGAAGAATAGCAGGAGTGGGTAGGAATGTTGCAAAAACTGCAGTTCAACTAAATGATATACTAAGTAAATATCAAAACAGATTTTTAAAATTAGCACAAGCTAAATACTATCAGAGAACTACAAGAGCATAATATGAAAAACAAAAATAATTTAACTGAAGTAGAATATAGCCCATTTGATACACCAATTCCAGGTCAGTCATTAACTGATGAGCCTGGTAATTATCCATGGGAACATGCACCACAATTTACAGATGTAGAAGAAGTTATAGATAATATTTATGATAGTTTGACTACGCCTAAAAATGCACAACAACTAATAGCTATGTTAGATGCAGGGGTTCCTGTTGAAGCGATTGTTAGAGTGATAACATTTGCTGGTTTTATGGAAGGTAAATTTAATCCTGATGTAGGATTTACAATTATAGAACCTTTAATGAACTTAGTATCTGCAATAGGTATTAGAGCAGGAGTTGACAAATTAAAATTATCTTTAGAAGATTTAAGTAATCAAGAATTTATAAGTGATATGGCTGATCTTAAAGATGCTAATGAGGAGATAGCTAAGATAAGTAAAGATATTGCTACTGATGCACCAGAAGCAAAAAAACCTCAAGGACTATTAGCAAAACCACAAACACAAGAGGAGAAAACAAATGGCAATTAATATGTTATTTCCATTTTTAGCAGGAGCTTTAAAAGCTAGAAGTGATATAAAAGCTATAAATGAAGATGAGTATGATGATATTACTGGTCAATTTATAGATGCAGCTTCAGCAGAATATCTTAGATCTCAAGCAGATGAAAAGAAAAGAATTGAAAAAAATAAAAAAGCATATGAATTTATATCTGCAGATTCTAGATTTGGAACTCCAACTGCAGAATACTTTGCTAAAACAGGTGTGTATGATGTATTTGACACTCCTAAAGAAGTTTTAAATTATGCAGAAACAAAATTAAAAACTGATCCAAATTTATTTACACAATTAAAAAATTTTGATAAAGATAATCCAGAAACATTTAAAAATGTTTTTGCTGAAAATCAACAAATTGCACAATCAAAGTTAGAGAATAAAGCAGCGTTTGCATCTCAAAATTTAAACAAAGGTGCAACTAAATTTTTATCTGATACATTCTTAGAACCTGGACAAAGTAAATTTAGTAAAGTTATGTTTGGTCCAAGGGTTGATGACCAAGGAGCCTTTAAAGCTACAACAGCATTAACAAAAGGTTTTGATACTGCAGAAGAAGAAGCTGAAAAAGTAATACCTAGTTTAGATGCAGATAGAAAAACTAGAATTGAAGCAGCTGCTAAAGAAAGGCAGAAAGCAGAAGGAACAGCAACAATAGATGATACTGTTGTTCAAAAATTTGAATACACACCTATACAATCTCTAGGAAATATGAGAATTGTAGATGAATCTATTGCCTCAGTGCTTGGTTATAAACCAGATGCAAGTAATATTACGGCAGGGGGTACAATACTTTTTCCTGGAGCTTTTAAAACAGATGCAGAAGCAATAAAAGAACGTTCACAAATATTAGTAAATACTGGTGCATATAAAAATGTAGATGGTTCTGTTAATGAAAATAACCATGTACAAGATGCAAATAGGCTGATAGAATTAGAAATTAAACAACCTATTCAAAGTGTTTTTAATGTAGATTATTCTAGAGCTAGTCAGGCAGAAGGAAAACCATTTAACCCAAATGATAAAACAGTAATTGCAGGTGCTAAAGTATTAGATACTCCTATAACTATTGATGGACAACAATATGATTTTACTTTTGATAAAGATACATTTAACGAAGTATTTGGTAAACATGTTTCAGAAGTACTAACAGATAATGATTTAGTTATTAGATCAACTAGACCAGCTGTTGTACTTCCTGATAGATTTAAAAGACCACAGCGGGGTGGTACGCAAGCAAGAGATAAAGCAACTAAAGAACAAAAAGCAGGATCTAAAGATGCAGGGTATTTAATAACCAACGCAGCATTTAAAGCTATACAAAGCACTATTAATAATGAAACTGTAAATACTTTTGAAAGAAAATTATTTATAGAAAGTTTACCAGATAATTATAATTATACTAATAAGTTTGGTGTTTCTAGACCTTTAAAAAGTGATTTATTAAAATTATTTAAATACCCAGTATCATAATGACTAATAAGGGTGACGTAATTGTTAATAACCAAGCATTAGATAATGAAACGCTTGTTGCTTCAGAGAAAAAATATTCTCAAGAAGAATTAGATAACAGATTAGATGTTATATATAATACTGGCCCATCTAAAGTTCAACAACCACCAACTAATATAAAATCTATAATTGCCTTAGATGAAAATAAAGATGGAACTGTTAAATATACTTTTGATAATATTTATGAAAATAAAGATTTAGCAAAAGTAGCACAAGATTATTATGGAACTAAAAATGATAGATCTTATACAGAAAAAGAAGCAATTGATAAATTTATATCAGATAGAATATGGAAACAATCAAATACTTTTTCTATAGGTAAAGAATTTAAATATATTACAGGAACAAATGTAGGTGAAGATCAAAAAGCAAGACTAGCATACTTAACAAGAGAATGGAATGCTTTACCAAATTTTTATCAAGAAGGTGGTATGGGTCTTGAAGGACTTGCTAGAAATATAGGTGTTGCTTTGCTTGATCCATTAAATATTTTTGGTGGTGTTGTTGGTGGACTTGCGGGTAAAGCTGTTGTAAAAAAAGCTGCTGGTAAAGCAGTGCAAAAAGCAACAGAAAAAAAGATTAAGAAAGATATCATATCAGATCCTGAAACATTAGCAGAATTATCAACTAAAGTTAAATCATCACAATTACTTACAACTGCAGGAACAGTTGGTGCTATAGATACAGTAGGATTTGCTGCGGCTGATATTGCAGCACAAACTACAGAAAAAGAACTTGGGCTAAGAGAAAAGTTAGATCCAACTAGAACAGCTTTAGTTTCTATTGGTGCATTTGGGACTAGTTTTCTTACAACAGGTGGTATAGGTGGTGGAATTAGAGCACTTAGAAATAGTTCTTTAGAAAAAGAAGCTACAAATTTATCACCATTAATTAAAAAAGGTGAGAAGTTAACTGATGAAGCTCTAAGAACAAAAGAAGGAATAGCAAAAAGTGGGTTTCTTAGAAGACAATTAGCTGATCAATATGACTTTGTTAAAGTATTACAAAAAAATATATTAGGTGTAGAAGGTTCAGCAGCAGGATTAAAAGCTGCAATTAAAAGTAAAAAGTTTGATATTGATCCAGTATTAATGCCATACTTTCAATTAAGAATGGCTGCAGCTTCATCAACAAGAGCACATGAGTTTATTAAAAAAGGTTTTTACATGCCTCCTTCTAATGCATCAGGTAAAGCATCTTATATAAAAGGTAATAGTAAAGGTCTAAATGAATTACTAAAACCATTTGATGATGTTTCAGAAGTTAATTCTTTTTTATTCTATGCAATGGCTAAAAGACAGCAGTTTATTTTAAAAGCTAAACCAGGATTAAAAGAAGATTTACCACTAACAATAAAAGAAATGAAAGAGGCGTTAGATTATGGAGAACTTACACCAGCACAATATCAGGCAAAATATAACCAAAAATTAAAAAGAAAATTAAACGTTGAAGATTATCAAAAAGGTTTAGAAGATTTAAAAATATTTACTGATGAAGCATTAGATTATTCTGTTGCAAAAGGTTTATTAAGCACAGAAGATGCTGTAAGAATTAAAAAAGTTAATCCATACTTTGTGCCTTTTACAAGAAAAACTAAAGGTATTACTAAAAGAATAATTGGTGGAATAGATGAGCAAACAGATACAATTATTAGAACAGCAAGACCTGGTGCTAAAAAATTAGCTGAAAAAAGATTAGAAGGTGAAATAAATTTATATGATAACCTAGTTGATTATGTATACAAAACAGTAAATGGTGGTGATAGAAACGCTGCAAAACTAGCATTGTATGATATGATTGAACAAGGTAAAAAATTAGGACAACTTGATAAAAATGCAGTAGTTAGAAAAGTAAATCCTATAACTTATAAAAAAGCAATAGGTGCTTCAATAGAAAAAAAATATGCTGAAGCAGGTTTTAAAATTGCTAACCCTGATAAAAAAACTTTACCTAATTTAGATGTTGCAGTTTTTTCTGGAACACTTAAAACAAGAATAAAAGAAACGGGTCAAGACGGTTTAATTGATATAGTTTATAGAAATGGTAAACAAGAGGCCTACGAGATTATATCACCAGAATTACAAGAAGCGTTTGTATCTTTTGGTAGTAGAACCCCTAATGCATTTGATGGTGCAGGCACAAGCCCAGGGCGTTTTTTCTTTAAAGCTCTTAACTGGACATCAAGATTTTCTTCAAGAGCTATAACATATTCACCACCCTTTGTTGCATTTAACATTATAAGAGATTCCAGGATGGACTACAGTTGGTGGATTAATTAATTCATATAAACAAAACGATGCTTATAGAAAAGGTTTAATAAATGGATTAGGTTATTCTAACAGAGCAGAATCAGAAGCTATATTAGGAAAATCAACTGAAGAGATACTAAAGTATGGTGTAGGTAGAGAGGCAAAATTATATACTGGATCTTTAAAGTATATGAAAAATAAATTTGCTGCTGGATGGAGAGGATATACAGATTTTGTTTCTAGAATAGAATATGCAACACGACTAGGTGAATACAACTTAGCAAAAGCATCAGGATTTAGTGATGAAGCAGCTGCATTTTTAGGAAGAGAAATAGCAACAGATTTTGGTATGAAAGGTTCAAGTAGAGCCTTAAATATATTTAGTAGAAATACTATGTTCTTAAATGCAAGTATTCAAGGTTTATACAGAACAGGTAGATTAGCATTTGAAGGTAATGCTTTAGATAAAGCTAGAGTAGCAGCAACAATTGGAAGTACTATTGTTTTACCTGAAATATATTTATATTATGCTAATAGAGATATTGAAGAATACAAACAGCTTGATGAAAGAATAAAACAATTAAATTATGTTATTCCAATATTTGATGATAATGGTCAGTGGGAAAGATTTATTTACATTCCAAAACCATACGACTTAGGATTTTTTGCAAATACAGGTGTTGCTTTAGTAAAAAGTATTGAGGAAAATTCTGATGGATTAGCTACAAGATATTTTTTATCATCTTTATCTAATATTTTACCAGGAGCACCAATACCACAAGCATTAAGACCAGCATTTGAATTATATTTTAATAAAAATTTTTACACAGGCTCACCTGTATTAGGTTATTACGAAAGACCTCTTATAGAATCTTTACAAGCTAGACCTAAAACAAGAAAAATAGCAATAGCTACTGCAAATTTGTTATCTAATATTAGAGGTCCTAAATTAGATTTAACAGGAGACGACCCTGAAGGTAGACAAAAAGATGGCTTTAGTCCAGTTAAAATAGATTACTTACTAGGAGCTTATGCAACTGGGTTACTACAGTATCCTATTGATATTCTAAATACTATAGCTTTTGAAACTGCAGATTTACCAGTACAAGAAACAACTTTAGTAGATTTATTAAGAGGTCCAGATCCAGGAACTAGAAAACCTGGTGATAAAGGATTTAAAGATCAAAGAACTAGATCAGATATTTGGTTTGATCTTGCAAATACAAATATAAATAAATTACAAAAATTTTTAGATGAGAAAGATATTGTAAACAAAAAAGGTTTTAATATAGCAAAACCTGCAGCTGATATTGATCAAGCAGATATAGTAAGAAGACCATGGTCTATAGTTACTAGAAGATTTACAAGTAGTAAAACTATCAAACAATCTGCGTATCATCAGGAATGGTATAGAATAGGGCAAAGAGCTAAAGAATTAGGTGTTTTAAATCTTGCAGACTTAAATGTAGCAAAATTAGCTAACTCTAAATTAATAAGCGTATTTGATAGAATTAAAACTAATGTAGATAATAATGAACCATTAATGCCTAAAGAAGTTTATGTATACACTGAATGGTTAGGTGGTACTTTTAATGAAGTTTTACAATTAATGGGAACTTATAGAGAGCTTAGAAAAAGCACAGAATTAGAACCTGGCCTAGATTCTAAAACAAAAAGAATAAGAATTAATGAGTTATATGCTGCAGAAAATATATTATTAAAACAATACTTAGATTTAGTCGCTAGTATTGAAATAGATGGAAAACCAATACCATATGTTTTTGAAGATAGATTAGAAAAAGAGTTTCCAGCTGTTCCAAAATTTTTAAAACCAAGATTACCTACAAGAAAACGTGGTCAAAAAACAAAAAAAGAATTAACAATTGAAGACTTTAAATTTTAATTATGGCTAAGCAACCCAAAACAACTAGTGAACACTTAATATCCATCTACGGATATATAACAGGGTTGAAAAGAGAAGTTTCCTCAATAAAGAATAATCACCTCAAACACTTGCATCAGGACATAGAAGGATTACATACAAAAGTAGATAGAATTTTATATGCAATTTTAGGTGGTCTAGGTGCTACAATATTAACACTACTAGGACTATTTACATAATGGACAAAAGACAAATAACTGATACAATAGTAATACATTGTACACAAACTCCAAAAGATATGGATATTGATGTAGCTAAAGTTACAGAATGGCATAC
>LUMI01001635.1_pt1 | contig 10950 bp, 11 predicted proteins | sample 729681 | NCBI WGS metagenome assembly LUMI01 (sample SAMN03860267, study PRJNA289734) | marine metagenome | biome: seawater column; feature: ocean; material: water; isolation source: Red Sea water column Station 34 - depth 10m | place: Saudi Arabia: Red Sea | collected 2011-10-15 | depth 10 m
CTAGCTTACCTGGCAATGAACCAATGTAAGTACGACGGTGACCACGGATTTCAGCTTCGTCACGTACGCCACCTAGTGCCATACGCACATATTTGCGACCTGTCGCTTTAGCAATTGACTGGCCTAGTGAAGTTTTACCTACACCTGGAGGGCCAACAAGACACAGAATTGGGCCTTTTAGCTTCTTAACACGCTGCTGAACGGCTAAATACTCAAGAATGCGCTCTTTCACTTTCTCAAGGCCGTAGTGGTCTTCGTTAAGCACACCTTCTGCGCGGGAAAGATCTTTCTTCACCGGCGAGCGCTTGTTCCACGGCACGTTAGTCAGCCATTCAATGTAGCTTCGAAGTACGGTAGCTTCTGCAGACATTGGTGACATCATCTTTAGCTTTTGAAGTTCAGCTTTCGCTTTATCTTCCGCTTCTTTAGGCATTTTAGCGTCTGCTATCTTTTTAGATAACGCTTCAAATTCGTCAGGTGCGTCATCCAGTTCACCCAACTCTTTCTGAATAGCCTTCATCTGCTCATTCAAGTAGTACTCGCGCTGGCTCTTTTCCATTTGCTTTTTAACGCGGGTACGAATTTTCTTTTCGACCTGCAGCAAATCAATTTCGCCTTCCATCAGCGCCATCAGATATTCAAGACGCTCATTAACGCCCTGCATCTCTAACACTTTTTGCTTTTCAGTAAGCTTAAGTGGCATATGGGCAGCCATGGTGTCTGCCAAGCGGGCCGCGTCTTCAATACCATTTAGTGACGTAAGCACTTCTGGTGGAATTTTCTTATTCAGTTTCACGTAACCTTCAAACTGCGAAACTGCTGAGCGAATCAAGACTTCTTGTTCGCTCTCATCAATCTCTTCATCAGTTAGTTTGTCTACATTAGCAACAAAGAACGGCTCTGATTGCTTATAGCTTTCAATTTCGCCGCGTACACTACCTTCTACCAGCACTTTCACCGTACCGTCAGGTAGTTTCAGAAGTTGAAGAATAGTAGCAATAGTACCGACGGTATAGATGTCGTCCGCTTCAGGCTCATCTACGCCAGCGTCTTTTTGTGCTACTAGAAAAATTTGTTTGTCATTATCCATTGCCGCTTCTAGACAACGAATTGATTTCTCACGCCCAACAAATAGGGGTATGACCATATGCGGGTAAACAACCACGTCCCGCAAGGCAAGCACAGGAATTTCAATGCGATTTTCACGCTCAACTGTCATACTTGTTCTCAATTAGTTTGAAATGTCATTTTTATATGGGGATGCAAGAGCAAAGTTCAATCGAAACTTATTAAAGTGCGTTAATTCCTTAACCTTACCTTCCCTGCTCTAGGGCCTATTGACCTTAATATAACCATTATCGATTTTGCTTTGAATGGCAACAGTAAACTCAAAAATCTAGTAGAAAGGATAGCATGAGACGCATTAATTGCTTAAATATCGTCCGCTTCAAGGTAAGCGAACGGGCAAGCAACTCGATAATCAAAAAATTATATGTATTTCACGCTAAAAACAAAAAAGGTCCCGGAGGACCTTTTTTTATAGAAAACAGCGACTATTCAGAGGCGGCTTTCTTTTCATTGCTGTCGTAAATCAAGATAGGTTTTGATTCACCGCGAATAACGGTTTCATCAATAACAACTTTGCTCACGTCTTCCATTGAAGGAAGGTCGTACATAGTATCAAGCAAAACCGCTTCAACGATTGAGCGAAGACCACGTGCACCTGTCTTACGATCCATTGCCTTTTTAGCAATAGCATTAAGTGCATCGTCACGGAACTCTAGCTCTACATCTTCCATTGAGAACAGTGCACCATATTGCTTGGTGATTGCATTCTTTGGCTCGCGTAAAATTTGAATTAATGCTTCTTCATTCAACTCTTCGAGGCTTGTTACAACCGGTAGACGACCAATGAACTCTGGTATCAAACCATATTTCACTAAGTCTTCAGGCTCAACTTGCTTAAACAGTTCACTGATTTGTTTGCTATTGTCTTTCGACTTAACCGTAGCACCAAATCCAATACCCGTGTCTTTTTGTGCGCGTTGCTCAATAACTTTATCAAGACCAGCAAACGCACCACCACAGATGAACAATATCTTAGAGGTATCAACCTGCAAGAATTCCTGCTGTGGATGTTTACGCCCACCCTGCGGAGGAACAGACGCAACCGTACCTTCGATTAACTTAAGCAGTGCTTGCTGAACACCTTCACCCGATACATCTCGAGTAATAGATGGATTGTCTGACTTACGAGAAATCTTATCGATTTCATCTATGTAAACAATTCCGCGCTGCGCTTTCTCAACGTCATAGTCGCACTTCTGCAGTAACTTTTGGATGATGTTCTCAACATCTTCGCCCACGTAGCCAGCTTCAGTTAGCGTGGTTGCGTCAGCCATGGTAAATGGAACGTCGAGTAAACGCGCTAGGGTTTCCGCTACCAGCGTTTTACCACTACCAGTAGGTCCTATTAACAAAATATTACTTTTCCCAAGTTCTACGCCTTCGTGAACATCGCCATTGCGCAAGCGCTTGTAGTGGTTATACACCGCTACTGATAATACCTTCTTTGCATGTTCTTGCCCAATAACGTAATCGTCTAGGTGAGCGTGAATTTCACTTGGTTTAGGTAAAGCGTCCTGCTTTTGCTTAGGCGCGATTTCCTTAATTTCTTCGCGAATGATATCGTTACATAACTCAACACACTCGTCGCAAATGAAAACCGACGGGCCTGCTATTAACTTTCTTACTTCGTGTTGGCTTTTGCCACAAAACGAACAGTACAGTAGCTTGTTATCACCGTCACCGCTTTGCTTATCACTCATTACTTTTGCCTCTGCCTTGCCTGAGCCGAAAACCAAAACGTGCTATGCACTGGCTCAGGTCTACTATAACTATGCTACTTAGTTGCGGCTACGTCAGATCGATTTGCTAAAACTTGGTCAGCAAGGCCATATTCTTTTGCCTCAGTTGCACTCAAGAAGTTATCACGGTCTGTGTCACGCGCGACTTTTTCATAGTCTTGACCAGTATGGTCCGCCATAAGGCGATTCAATTTCTCTTTAATAGACAGAATCTCTTTCGCGTGTATTTCAAAATCAGATGCCTGACCTTGGAAGCCACCAAGCGGTTGGTGAATCATTACGCGCGAGTTAGGTAGACAGTAGCGCTTACCTTTTGCTCCTGCAGATAGTAGAAATGCGCCCATGCTTGCAGCTTGGCCCATACATACTGTACTCACGTCTGGCTTGATAAACTTCATCGTATCGTAAATTGCCATGCCAGCAGTTACCGAACCGCCTGGGGAGTTAATGTATAAGAAAATATCTTTCTCTGGGTTTTCAGCTTCTAAGAACAACATTTGAGCAACGATGAGGTTGGCCATGTGATCTTCAACTTGTCCTACCAAGAAAATTACGTTTTCTTTCAATAGGCGAGAATAAATGTCGTATGAGCGCTCACCTTTAGAGGTTTGCTCAACAACCATAGGAACAAGTGCATTCATTGGGTCAAACGGGGTATTAGTCATAGCTACCTTGATTATCTAGCGTTAAAAACAAAAATGCTCGGAAGGCTCCGAGCATTTAAGCAGTTGCTGACAAGTAATGTCAATCAGACAGTAAAAAATTACGCCTGTTTGTTCATAACCTCGTCAAAAGCTTTAGTTACTTCGGTAACTTTTGCTTGCTCAAGAACCCACTCAATAGCTTGTTCTTCTAGTGCAACGTTTTGCATTTGTTGCATAAGCTCTTGGTTGTTGTTGTAGTAATCAACAACTTCTTGCGGATCTTCATACGCTGAAGCAGCAGTTTCGATCATCTCGTTAACTTTAGCTTCGTCTGCTTTAAGTTCGTTCTGCTTGATCACTTCACCTAGAAGAAGACCAATAGATACGCGACGTTTAGCGTTGTCAGTAAACAATTCAGCAGGTAGGTCTGGAAGGTTCTGACCACCGCCTTGTTGGCTGAAACGTTGTTTAGCTTGCTCGCGAAGTGCGTTCACTTCTTGATCGATAAGCGCTTGAGGAATATCAATCTCGTTAGCTTCAACTAGCTTAGCAATAACGTCTTCTTTAACTTGCGCTTTTAGCGTTTGATTTAGTTCACGCTGCATGTTCTTACGAACTTCTGCTTTAAGCGCGTCAACACCGCCCTCTTCAACACCAAATAGCTTAGCAAACTCTTCGTCAACTTTTGGAAGGTTTAGGCCTTCTACTTTCTTAACGGTAGTTTGGAAAACTGCATCTTTACCTTTTAGGTTTTCTGCGTGGTAGTCTTCAGGGAAAGTTACTTCGATAGTCACTTCTTCACCCGCTTTCGCGCCAACAAGTGGCTTTTCGAAACCTGGGATCATGCGATCTTTACCTAGCTCAAGAGCGAAGTCTTCTGCTTTACCACCTTCAAACTCTTCACCGTCGATAGAACCAACGAAGTCGATGATAACTTTGTCGTCTTTCTTCGCTTTACGCTTAACTTCTTTCCAAGTTGCGTGCTGCTTCTGAAGTGTTTCCATCATGTTATCTAGATCTTCGTCAGTAATTTCTACTACTGGCTTTTCGATTTCGATATCGCTAACACCTTTCACTTCTACTTCTGGGTAAACTTCGAAAGATGCTGTGAATTCTAGGTCCTGACCGTCTTCGTCTTTAGTCTCGCCAATTGCTGTAGACGTGACTTAACTGCTGAATCAACCGTGTCAGCTGGAACGGTGATAGTAAGACGGCGTTCTAAACCCTGGGTCGTCTCGACTGAAACTTGCATTATGTTACCTCAACTATACGCCTTTACAGGCGTTTTGTTCTCAATCCCCTCTCCCGTCATGCATTGATTGCATATCACTCCGGGGTAGAGGTCGTTATTCGACGTTTATAAAATCAAAGTTAGGACACGAAATTGTGTCAAAAAGCCAACCTGAAACAAACGTACTGGTTAAAAAAAGACGCGGTAGTATACAGCCGCATACCACAAGAGTCGAGAGGCAAACACAAGTTTGTAACAACCATTTGAACGCATTTTGACCAAATAGCGAAACTAATAGCCTAAATAGCGAAAAAGACGGAATTTATGCAAATTTATTGAGCAATGAATAAAGAGGAGAGAAAGATAATGGTCGGTGAGACAGGATTTGAACCTGCGACCCCTTGTACCCAAAACAAGTGCGCTACCAAGCTGCGCCACTCACCGACAGATATATCTTTTTGAAAAGCCCTGCGAGAGCTTTAAATATGGTGCGGAAGGAGAGACTTGAACTCTCACGCCGTGAAGCACTGGAACCTAAATCCAGCGTGTCTACCAATACCACCACTTCCGCGAAAAAGTGGGGTGGACGATGGGACTTGAACCCACGACAACCGGAATCACAATCCGGGGCTCTACCAACTGAGCTACGCCCACCATAGGGTGTGTTTGCAATTTACACGCTTTATTTTAGCAGTGTAAATACGAAAATTCAGCCTTGCTATCAGGACCTACCTGACTCGCATGGCGCGCCCGGCAGGATTCGAACCTGCGACCCACGGCTTAGAAGGCCGTTGCTCTATCCAGCTGAGCTACGGGCGCTTGGCGAATCTTCGCTGCAAAAAGTGGTCGGTGAGACAGGATTTGAACCTGCGACCCCTTGTACCCAAAACAAGTGCGCTACCAAGCTGCGCCACTCACCGACTGTCGTACCGACCTTGAAGCGTTAGCCTCTGTGCCGTTACGGGGTGCGAATATTACTGACATCCCCCCACCTCGTCAAACACTTTTTTAAATAAAATCATCAACCGCTCACAAAGCATCCATTCTCACGTTTTTTTGAACAATTACCCTTGTATTTACCTATTTTTAGCCTAGGTTTGCGCTTCTTTTAAGGGTAAGCATCAGGCTTTCCATTAACGGATGTTTACGTTGAACATTTGTGGCGAATAATTGCAGAGCAATAACTACTAGAGTATTAGTCCTATTTTATGAAACAATATAGGGCACTTGTTGACCACCCAACCATATAAGAATCGTACAAGACTATGACCGCCCATCTTATTGACGGCAAACTAATTGCCAAACAAGTTCGCCAACACGTAACCTCCTATGTTGAATCGCTTACGCAAGCAGGTAAAAGACAACCAGGCCTAGCCGTTGTCCTTGTTGGCAGTGATGCAGCTTCTCAAGTTTATGTTTCCAATAAACGTAAAGCGTGCGAAGAAGTGGGGTTCGTTTCTCGCTCTTTCGACCTTCCTTCTGATACCACAGAAGAGACCTTGCTAAATTTAGTGGACGAGCTAAACGAAGATAAAGAGATAGACGGAATTCTGGTACAGCTTCCTTTACCTGCAGGGTTAAATGCAGAAAAGGTACTTGAACGTATTCACCCTCATAAAGATGTCGACGGATTTCATCCATACAATATTGGCCGCCTTGCACAGCGTATTCCTGCACTACGTCCCTGCACGCCAAAAGGCATCATGACCATGATAGAGTCAACCAAGCGCCCTGTAAAAGGCTTGGACGCGGTCATTGTAGGTGCGTCGAATATTGTGGGGCGCCCTATGAGCCTAGAACTGCTTTTAGCAGGCTGCACCGTTACTACCTGTCACAAGTTTACTCAAGACCTTAAAAGTCACGTTCAACGTGCAGACCTACTGGTAGTCGCTGTAGGTAAACCGAACTTTATTCCTGGTGACTGGGTAAAACAGGGCGCAATTGTCATTGATGTAGGTATTAATCGCGTTAATGATGGTTCACTTGTTGGCGATGTTGATTTCGAAAAAGCGAAAGAGCGCGCAGGCTGGATAACCCCCGTTCCAGGCGGTGTTGGGCCGATGACAGTAGCCAGTTTGATAGAGAATACGCTGGAAGCTTACGTAAAATATCATTCTTAAAGCACAAATAGTTCAACCAAAATGTTAGGCAGAAATCAAATTTCTGCCTTTTTATTTTATACTTCGCTCACGTTGAACACAGACTCAAACTGACCTACACCTTTTATGGCAGAACCAACATCTCCTTTATGGGAACAGCACGTAATTGATGCAACGCTTAAATGGGTTGACGACATTGTGATAAAGCACAACTTTTGTCCCTTTGCACGCTATGTAAGAACACCTCACCAAATTCGGTGCGTGGTAATTGAGGGCGATGCGGGAAATGTCGTTCAATCGCTATACGATGAGTTGCGGCATTTAGAAGAGAACGAAACCACCGCTACAACACTAATTGCACTCACGCATTCAACCCTTGCTGATTTCAACGAATATCTCGATGTTTTGGCTATCAGCGATAATATGCTGCACGACTGGGGATACAGCGGCACTTACCAACTTGCCAGCTTCCACCCCAATTATGTATTCGACGGTAGCGACGTAGACGATGCTGAAAACTATACCAATCGTTCACCCTACCCGCTTTTGCATTTGATTCGTGAAGCTGATATCACACGCTACATGAAAAAAGAAGAGGATGCCGAAAAGATATTCAGCCATAACATTGCAAAAGCACGGACGCTTGGGTGCCCTTATTTTGAGGGTGTGTTAGACACGCTTAAAAAAGATAAGCCCGCTCGATAAAACACGTGAAGCTTACCTTTTTTGTGCAATGTAAAAAACACGCACTAAAAAGAGAATAAGCTCGTGATGCGAGCAGGCCCAAAGTATTGGATTACTCCAGGGAACCCAAATAAGCAGCTCCTTATAACAAGCAGGATGTTTATTTGGCTCAAGCTTTCACTTGAAACGTTACTTTACCTGCAAATTATGTGAGTAATATGACAACGTTACACATTTTCGACTTCGTTAAGGCTAAAACGTGAATACCCACAATTCATTTTCTCTCGAGGCGATAGCGACCGTCGCTACGCCTTTCAAGCAAAAGTTTGCTATTCCAAGACAGCCCAACTTGGCTAACGCCCAAGGTGTTATCACCTTCAAAGAAGGCTTTAACGATATCAATATGCTCAAAGGGATAGAGAATTACAGTCACCTGTGGCTGCTTTTTATTTTTCACCAAAACATTGAACGCGGTTGGAAAAATACGGTAAAAGCCCCTCGTCTAGGTGGTAATGCAACTATGGGCGTATTGGCAAGTCGCAGTACCCACCGACCTAATGGGATTGGCATGTCTGTGGTGAAAAACAAAGGTGTGGTTAGCAGTAACGGACAGACACAGTTAGTGGTTGAAGGGATAGATTTAGTCGACGGCACACCACTAGTCGATATCAAGCCCTATATCGCGTACGCTGATAGTGTTCCTAGCGCCAGCGATAATCTTGATGACATTAACCCCATACCCAATCGCGACGTATCATTCGCCGATACAATCCAGCCCACGCTTGCTGAAATAGAGAAAAAGCACCGTGGTTTTTCTGCCTTGGTGACTGCGGTACTGTCCCAAGACCCTCGCCCAGCCTATAAACAGCATATTGAAAATGATGAGAAAACCTACCGCGTGACGTTATACGATATTGATGTGGGGTTCGAAATAAGAGATGCCGCCGTTAAGGTGACCGAACTGGTTCATTTAGGATAATTACACTATTAGTGTTAACAGTCTGTGGCGAAATAGCTCACAGTTAATTAGAATACGCCCAATCGTGTGAAACCTTATCTCGGTTCAAGCACTTCGCAATGCTTTGTTTTGCGAGTTGTCGTTTGCGAAAGAACATCACACTAACCGTCATAAATACATTTATAACAGGATACCTGCTTTACATGCGCACTAGTCAATATTTGCTTGCCACGCAGAAAGAAACACCTGCAGATGCAGAGGTTATCAGCCACCAGCTAATGCTAAGAGCTGGTATGATCAGAAAGCTTGCCTCGGGTCTATACACGTGGCTGCCTTCTGGTCTTCGTGTACTTAATAAAGTAGCCAATATTGTTCGTGAAGAAATGAACAAAGCAGGCGCGATTGAAGTGCTAATGCCCGTTGTTCAACCAGCCGACCTATGGGAAGAGTCTGGTCGCTGGGAAGAATATGGACCAGAGTTACTTCGTATTAAAGACCGCCACCAGCGTGATTTCGTGCTAGGACCAACGCACGAAGAAGTAATTACAGCACTAGTTCGCAATGAAATTAGTAGCTACAAGCAGCTTCCACTTAATCTGTACCAAATTCAGACTAAATTCCGTGACGAGGTGCGCCCTCGTTTTGGCATTATGCGCGGTCGTGAATTCACCATGAAAGATGCATATAGCTTCCACATAGAAGACAGCTGCCTTGAAGAAACCTACCAAAAAATGTACGACGCATACTGCAACATATTTTCGCGTATGGACTTAGACTTCAGAGCAGTTATTGCCGACTCTGGCTCTATTGGTGGTAATCATTCTCATGAATTCCACGTGTTGGCTGCATCAGGTGAAGACGATATTGCGTTTTCAAGCGAAAGTGATTATGCGGCAAACGTTGAAATGGCTGAAGCTGTTGCGCCTGAAAAAGCTGTCGCATCGGGCGCTGCAGTTGAGTGAGAAAGGCGAAGAAGTACAAGAAGACAATTGGGTCGCTCTGGTACTACGTGCAGATCACGAACTTAACGACGTTAAGGCAGAGAAAATACAAGCAGTGGCTGCTCCGCTGGTTGAAGCGTCATTCGAAAAAGCTAAGGAAGTGCTTGGTGTAGTCCCCTACTTTGCAGATGCAACTAACCTTCCCATTCCAGCTTACATCGATGCAAGTGCAGCGGCCCTTGCGGACTTTACTACAGGCGCTGGCGCAGGTGGTAAAATGAACATCAACGTAAACTGGTCTGAAGATGTCACTGGCGTTGATATTCGCAACGTTGTAGCTGGCGATGCGTCTCCTGACGGAAAAGGTACCCTTGATATTAAGCGCGGTATCGAAGTGGGTCATATATTCCAGCTTGGCAGCAAGTATTCAGAAGCCATGAATTGCGGTGTACTGAGCGAATCAGGTAAACACCAAACCTTAACAATGGGTTGTTACGGCATTGGGGTGTCTCGAATTGTTGCGGCAGCTATCGAGCAAAATCACGATAAGTTTGGCATAAAGTGGCCAGATCCTATTGCACCGTTTAAAATTGCATTAATACCTATGAATATGCACAAGTCTCACCGTATTAAAGAAGCAGCAGAGGCGCTTTACGAAGAACTTGTTTCCCTTGGCGTAGAAGTATTATTTGACGATAGAAAAGAACGCCCAGGTGTTATGTTCAATGATATGGAATTAATTGGCATACCTCACAGCATTGTCATTGGTGAAAGAAACTTGGATAATCAACAGGTTGAATACAAGAATAGACGTACTGGCGAGAAACAGTTATTAGACCTTAGCGCAGCAAAAGACTTTGTAGCCGCTCTCTAAAACCTGAACTTGCCCATTAGATAAGAAAAAGAGGGCGTATGCGGTTAACATTTTATGGCGTAAGGGGCTCAATTCCCACTCCGGGGGCCGCTTACGTTCGTTATGGTGGCAACACTGCATGCGTTCACATTGAGCTTGAGGATGGTACTGATATCATCCTCGACTCAGGCACAGGCATTCGCTTACTTGGCGACAGCTTGATTAAGAAAAATTCGCCAATCTACCTCTTATTGAGCCACAACCATTGGGACCACATTCAAGGCTTCCCTTTCTTCGCACCCATTTACCAAGAATCACGGGAAATAAACATTTACCCGGGGCTAACCCAACTTAACGAGCCCGATCAAATTTTAAACCAAATGGAAGGTTCTTTATTTCCTGTCCCCAAAAGCGCGTTAAAATCGGCCATTAACCTTATAGAACTTCCGGCAGCACAAAATAGGTTTACTATTGGAAGCGCTACGATTACCCGATTAGCCATGAATCATCCTGGCAGCGGAAGCGCCTATTGTATTAAGGCCGACGGTGTCAAAATTGCTTATATCACCGATAACGAGCTTTACCCTCCTTATAAAAAAGAAACAGACTTTCTAGATTTTGCTAAGTTTGCTGATAATGCAGACTTGCTTATTCACGACGCACAGTACATGTT
>LUMI01001940.1_pt1 | contig 10950 bp, 11 predicted proteins | sample 729681 | NCBI WGS metagenome assembly LUMI01 (sample SAMN03860267, study PRJNA289734) | marine metagenome | biome: seawater column; feature: ocean; material: water; isolation source: Red Sea water column Station 34 - depth 10m | place: Saudi Arabia: Red Sea | collected 2011-10-15 | depth 10 m
AAAGTTTTATTAGGAAAGAAATTGATTTGCTTGTTTGCACAACGATTATTGAAAGTGGGATTGATATAGAGAACGCAAATACCTTAATTGTAGAGGAATCGGAAAATTATGGATTGTCTCAACTTCACCAAATAAGAGGAAGGGTTGGAAGATCTAAAAGAGAGGCTTATGCCTATTTTTTCCTTAATGAAAATAAAGAATTAAAAAATAAGGCGTCAGAAAGAATTGAAGCTCTGCAAGAGAACGAATCACTTTTATCTGGATTTAGCTTAGCAATGAGAGATTTAGAAATAAGAGGAGCCGGTGAGTTGTTAGGAGAAAAGCAAAGCGGGCCTATAGATGTAGTAGGTTTAACTTTATTTTCAAAAATGATTGAAAGTGCTATTAAGATTTTAAAAGGAGAAAAGATTATAGATCAAGCCGATATTGACATTGATATTGGTATCTATGGATTCATTCCAGAAGAAATCATTCCTCAAGCAGAATTAAGACTTAGTATTTACAAAGAAATATCTTCTATAAAGGAAAATAAAAATCTAGAACAAAATAAAAAGGATTTTATTGATCGTTTTGGCGATGTAACTTCAGAAATCACTAATCTTTATGAATTATCAAAACTAAAAAATATTGCCAGAAAGCTAAATATTTTAGGCATCAAGTATCGGGATGAAAATTTTTCTTTAAAACTAGCAGATGACTCGAGACTCATTCCCCCATCCTCAAAAATAAGGGAGATCAAAGTAAGTGCTAAAGATATTAAAAGTGATCGTCTAACCTTTATAATGTCAAAGTTAGAAAGTTTCCTTGATAAGAATGAAATATAAACTATCTTTATTGCTAACGCTTCTTTCAATAAATTTATTATCTGAAGAGCAGCTTTATTTGGTTGATTTAATTTTGATTAAATATCTTCCTGATTTTGAAACTAATGAAAAGTTTTTCCCTCCTGAACTCGATATCCCAGAAAATATTACTTTTCTTACTGAGTTTCCTTATCCCAAGTTAGAGATTAATTCACTACCGTTTAATCTTGAATATAAATTTCAAGATTTATTTATGTCAGTAAAAATTGAAGAAGACTCAGATTTATCTATTTCTGAAGATGACACTCCAAGTGATATTGGATCTATTCCAACCTTAGAAGTAAATAAATCTGTATTTGAAATTGATTCTGCGAGAGAATTTTCTTTATCAGCTGAAGTTTCCAAAATTGCAAGAAGTAGAGACTTTAGGGTTATTTCTACAAAATCATGGTTCCAAAACATTAAGGATAAAGATGCAGCTGAGCTTATTTTTATCGATAGTGATTTTTTTAAAGGAACTAGGATATTTGGTTTTTTTCAACTCTATAAAGAACGGTTTTTACACTTCAATACAAAACTATATCTTTCTGAGTTAGATCCTTTATTCACGCAAGACGAAAGATTGATGGTTGGAAAAAATGTTTTCAATGAAGAAAAAGAGCTAGATATATATGAAGAAAAAAACCAAAAAGTTCTTTACGAAGTTGTGCACTCAAAAAAATTTCGTAGTGGCGAACTTCATTACGTAGATCATCCAAAATTTGGGATGCTTATAATGCTTACTAAAGCTCAGAAAAAGATTTCTTCTCCTGATAATGGTTTAACAAAGAATTAATAATTTCTAATTTCTCCTGTTCTTTATTTGAGGAAAATTCTGGTTTTAAATAATTTATGAGTCTTTGAGAAAGCTCTCTATACCTTTCATCTTCAAACCCGTTTAGGAGTTTTGCTTTTTCTGCCCAAGTAGATATTTCAAATCTTTCCATCCAAAGTTTGTCGCTATTTGAGGGAAATCTTTCATATACCTTTTGTTCTAAGTATTTGTTGGGGGGATATTCTCTTTGGTTGATAGATAGTAGTTCGCAAATTCTATTTTGAAAGTCTGTATTCTCATTAACTTGCTGAGCCCTTGATTCTAATAATTTTAGTGGCGAGTCAAGAAATTCTTCGATATTTGATATTTTGTTTGCTGGCATTAAAGGAATGCTTTTATTTATTGAAATTGTTTTAAGTCCTCCACCTGCTCCAAATATGCTTCAGGAGCATGTTTTTTAATTTTTTTCATCAAATTAACCATCAAAATGCAATCAACAATTGCATCATGAGCATTTTCTACGGAAATATTATTCTCCTCAGCTAAATCAGTTAATTTCAAACTGATATTTTTATCCTCATCCTGAGGAACTTTTATTTTTGAACTATAAAAATTCCCAATTATCTGAAATAGACTCATGAGATCAAGTCTACGATTACCATTTGTGTTGGTTATATAGGGTTCAAAAAGATTCCAATAAAACTGCCTTCTAACAAGTTCTTCGTCAAATCGATGACCATTATATGAGACAAATATTAAATTTTTCTCTTTCCCCCATGACAACCATTTATCTCTTAATGATTTCATCATCTCAAAATGAGACTGACCTGATTCTAGACATTCGGTTTGTTTATGTACCAAAAATGCATCTGGGGAAGGAACTATCCATGGAAGAACTTTAGAACTCAAATTAAGCTCTTCGAGTACGTTGAAATTACTATCTGTTAATACACATCCAATTTGAATGATTTGAGAGAAATTAATATCCAGCCCAGTTGTCTCCGTATCATAGAAAACATAAAGATCGTCTGAAGCAACCATCTCTAAATTATAAGGGAAACAAACGTCAAATTTAGACGTTATTTGTAAAACGCATTGTCTTTAAAAGAATGATCTGTAGAGTCAACTATTTCTGTTATCTCAGGAATGTTGTCTTTTAAAGTCTTTTCAACACCATTTTTAAGAGTAAGGTCAACCATCCCGCAACCTTGACAGCCACCACCAAATCTCAAAACGGCTTTGCTTGAGTCTATTACCTCTACAAGGCTTACTTCACCTCCATGAGATGCAAGCGAAGGATTTATCTCACTATATAAATAATAATTAATTTTTTCTTCTATAGAACTATCTTCTTTTAGGCTCGGTACTTTTGCGTTGGGAGCTCTGATTGTAAGTTGTCCTCCAAATTTATCAGGATGATAATCAACCTTACAATCTTCTAAAAAAGGAAGACTTTCATTTTCTAGATAAACAGAAAGATCATCAACTTCCATTAAGACATCATCTTCTTCTTCTTCAAAATCTTGAAGATAAGTTACAGCAGAATCTGAGATTGTAACCAGAGACATATTTATATTTTTGACTCCATTTCAGGTAAAGCTGTAAATAAGTCTGCAACTAATCCATAATCTGCAACTTGAAAGATAGGTGCATCTTCATCTTTGTTAATTGCAACAATAACTTTACTGTCTTTCATTCCTGCTAAGTGCTGAATTGCACCTGAAATACCAACAGCGATATATAGATTAGGAGCTACTATTTTTCCAGTTTGACCAACCTGATAGTCGTTAGGAACAAATCCTGAGTCAACTGCAGCCCTTGAAGCTCCTATAGCTGCTCCCAATTTATCTGCTATTCCTTCAAGCAAAGTGAAGTTATCCCCGTTTTGCATACCTCTCCCGCCAGAAATAACCACCTCGGCAGCTGTCAATTCAGGTCGATCTGATTTAGCCAACTCTTCTTTAATAAATTCTGATATACCAGCGTCATTTACTTCTTCTAATTTTAAAATTTCAGCACTGTTAGAGCCTTTAGCTACTGCATCGAATGCAGTAGTCCTGACAGTGATTACTTTTTTTGAATCCGATGATTGAACAGTAGCAATACAATTTCCAGCATAAATCGGTCTTTGAAAGGTATCTTCTGACTCAACTGAGCTGATATCTGAAATTTGAGCCACATCCAATAGAGCAGCAACTCTTGGCATATAATTTTTACCGTTAGTAGTTGCAGGAGCCAAAATCGAAGAATAATCATCACTAACGTTTTTGATTAGGTTTGCGATGTTTTCTGCAAGAAAATTCTCGTACTCTTTTGAATCAACATACAAAACTTTTGTAACTCCTTCACAAGTAGCTGCTTCTTCAGCAACTGAGTTACATTCTGAACCGGCGACTAGCACATGAATATCGCCATCAAGCTTGGAGGCTGCGCTTATTGTGTTTTGTGTTGAGACTTTTAGCTCATTATTATCGTGTTCTGCTATTACTAATGCTGTCATGAAATCACCTTTGCTTCATTTTTTAATTTTTCGACCAATTGGTCAACAGATTCTACAATTATACCCGCCTCTCTTTCTGGAGGAGGAGAAACTTTCAAAGTAGAAATTCTTGGATTTAAATCTACCCCAAGATCGTCAGATTTAATTATTTCTAAGGGCTTTTGTTTTGCTTTCATTATGTTCGGTAACGAAGCATATCTTGGTTCGTTAAGTCTGAGATCTGATGTAACTACTGCAGGTAAATTGATGGAAATAGTTTGAAGACCACCATCCACTTCTCTGGTAACCACTGCTTTTTCTCCCTCAATTTTGAGTTCCGAAGCAAAAGTTGCTTGAGGATAATTCATTAAGGCAGCTAACATTTGTCCTGTTTGATTATTATCGCCATCAATAGCCTGCTTACCCATAACAATTAGGTTTGGAGATTCTTTTTCAACGATAGCCTTGAGAACTTTTGAGATGCCCAGAGGTTCAACTTCCAAGTCAGTTTCTACTAAAATTGCTCTATCTGCTCCTAAAGCAAGTGCCGTTCTAAGTTGTTCTTGTGCATTTTCTGCTCCAACAGTGACTGCGATTATTTCAGTAGCTGAGCCCGCCTCTTTAAGTCTTACAGCTTCTTCAACTGCAATTTCACAGAAAGGATTAATGGCCATTTTTACATTGTTTAGGTCCACACCCGATTCGTCAGCTTTTGGCCTAACTTTAACGTTGTAATCTACAACTCTCTTTATTGGTACTAAAATTTTCATATATTACCCTTATAATGGTTAGTGGAATAACTCAAGAAGGATATATTCTATAGGATGATGACTTTTCATCAAAGTATTAAAATAATGCTAAAAAAATGGGTTATAACTTAATAATTTGCCCTAAAGAGATGAATTATGGATGAACAAGTTGAAAGAGACGTCATGGAATATGACGTTCTTATTATTGGCGGAGGCCCTTCTGGCCTATCTTCTGCGATTAAAGTTAAACAATTAGCTAGTGCCGAAGGAAAAGACGTTTCCGTTTGCGTTCTTGAAAAAGGCTCAGAAATTGGCGCTCATATCCTCTCCGGAAATGTATTCGAGCCCACTGCATTAAATGAGTTAATCCCTGATTGGAAAGAAAAAGAAGCTCCCTTAAATTCGCCTGCAACTAAAGATATCGTCAAATTTATGATTTCTGAAAATTCTTCTTTCAACATACCATTTCCTAGTTTTTTGATTCCAACATTTAATAATCATGGAAATTACGTTATGAGTCTAGCTAACTTTACAAGGTGGTTAGCAACACAGGCTGAATCCCTAGGAGTTGAAATTTTTCCGGGATTTACAGCAGCCGAAGTAATTTTTGAAGAGAATGTTGTCAAAGGAGTTCTTACAGGTGAAATGGGAATATCTAAAGATGGTGAAAAGAAACCTTCTTATCAGCCATCTATGGAACTTAGAGGTAAATACACTGTTTTTGCAGAAGGCTGCAGAGGACATTTAGGTAAACAATTAATTAAAAAGTTTAATCTAGATGAAAACAGAGACCCTCAACATTACGGTATAGGTTTTAAAGAAATATGGGATATTTCTCCTGAGGACCATAAGGAAGGAACTGTAATGCATACTATGGGTTGGCCAAGTAATGGAACTATTTCAGGATCTTATTTTTATCATGGAGAAAATAATCAAGTTTACTTAGGTTATGTTGTTCCTCTAGATTATGAAAATCCGCATTTAAGTCCGTTCGATGAATTCCAACAATGGAAACAGCATAAAGATATTAAAAAGATTCTCGAAAAAGGTAAAAGAGTTGCCTATGGAGCTAGAGCATTAATAAAAGGTGGCTATCAATCTAGACCAAAAATGTCTTTCCCAGGAGGGTTGTTGGTTGGAGATAACGCTGGCACTCTGAACTTTCCAAAAATTAAAGGTACACATACGGCAATGAAGTCAGGAATGATTGCAGCTGAAACGATTTATGAAGCTCTTCAAAATGATTCGGTTGGTGAAGATTTGATTTCTTATGAAGAGAAATTTACTAATTCTTGGGTGGATAAAGAATTGCATAAAGCAAGAAATTGGGGTCCCTTTTTACATAATGGATTGAAATGGGGTTTTAAAGGTCTATTAGGAGTTGCATTAGCTGCAATAGATCAATTTATCTTTAGAGGCAAACTACCTTTTACTTTAAACCACCCCACTCCTGATTACGCTTGTTTAAAGAAAGCTTCTGAATCTAAGAAAATTGATTATCCAAAACCTGACGGTGTTGTAAGTTTTGATAAATTATCTTCTGTTTTTCTCTCGAATACTAATCATGAAGAAGATCAGCCTTGCCATTTAACTCTAAAAGATGCTTCCGTTCCTATTTCCGTAAATCTTCCCGAATACGACGAACCAGCACAAAGATATTGTCCTGCTGGTGTATATGAAGTTGTTGAAAAAGATGGCGAACAGAAGTTTCAGATCAATGCTCAAAATTGTGTTCATTGCAAGACATGTGATATCAAGGATCCGAGTCAGAACATTGTTTGGGTAACCCCTGAAGGAAGTAGTTATAAAGGTCATAAAAGATTCCTGACAAGTATATACAGACTGATACAACTCACCAAAAGCTTGCCCATCTTTAGACGAAGTAAACCATTCTATAGCTTTCCCATAGTCCTCTGCAGTAGGTGAAATTCCTATCCAATTTACAGAGCCTGGTTTTATAGGAATTTGTTGAAAGCCAGCATGAGCTTTGTAAGAATCAGATAAGCCAGCTTTCTTTAAATATGCAGAAAAAGTATCCATCATGTCGGATAGGTCTTCTAAAGTTTTACCTTTATTGATTTGGCATTCATAAATTTCAACAACTGGACCACTAAAACCGATTGTTGACAATCCCAACATTACAAAAAAAATTAATTTTTTCATTTTCTCTCCTAATGTAGTTAAATAAATAATGATATTAATACAGTTAAAAACATATGAAAAATTTAGTAATCGTTGAATTCCCAGCAAAAGAAGATAAGTTTAATGAATTAAAAAATACTCTCAAAGAAGCATTAGTTGATACCAGAGCTTTTGAAGGATGTATTTCTATAGATACCTACGAAGATTTCTCGGCAAGTACTATTTATTTGATAGAGGATTGGGAATCATTAGACAATCATACTAACTATGCAAATTGGCGAGCAGAAACAGGATTAGCTGATGTTCTAGAGCCCTTGCTTGAAGGCGGAGCAGCAAGTTTAAAAATTATTAGATGTGGAGAAAAATTAGATATCTAATCTATATGACTTTGCCCAAAGAAAATACATCACCGCCAGAATTAATCTCCAATTCCTGAGTTTTGGAATTCAATTTCGCCTCCTCGACTAATTGGTAAAAAACATTTCTGCTTATCAAAGCTTCTAGATTCTTTCTTACCAAAATATAAGGCGAAGGTTCTTGGGTCTTTTTATCAATTTCAACTCTCAAAGGATTTGCATTAGTTAGAGTAACAATGTCATCTACATTGGTTTGAAATAAATAAGTTTCTTTACCATCGATTACTTCTTTATTAAAAGTCTTAATTACAAAAGGTTTGTCTTCAACTTTGAGTTTAATTTTTTCAACTGGAGTTACTAGATAATAAAAACCATCATCATCAAATCTGATTACGGTACTAAAAAGCTTAACCATTTTTTCTCTTCCTATCGGAGAGTTTTTAAAAAACCATTTTCCATCTCTTGCAATTTTCATATCGACATTTTCACAAAGAGGCGGATTCCATTTTTCCACTGGAGGCAATTCATTATTTTTTTGCGCCTCTAAAATGGATTGAAACAAGGAAGTTGTATTTATCTCTTTAGTCATTAAATAATTGTAGGCTCTTCTTCCAACCTTATATTGTATTTTTTCGAAACTGTAGTTTTTACTTTATTCTTTAGCTTTAAGATTGAATTTGGAGATTTATCTTCATTAATTAATACTAGAGAATGTTTTTTTGAGACTCGCGCTTTATTAAATTGCATTCCTTTAAGGTTGCATCTTTCAATTAGCCATGCAGCTGAAACTTTTATCAATGCATCATGTTTATAAAATTTTAAATCAGCTTCTTTGGAAAGAAGTTTTTTAAGATCTTTCTTATTGATCAATGGATTTTTAAAGAAACTTCCTACATTTGGTTTTGTTAAATAGTTTTCTAGTTTCTGATTACGAATCCTTAAAACCCTTTTTCTTAACTCAGAGGCTTTCTTAAACCTATAATCTTGTAAATCTTGATATGAATTATTTGCTATAAAATTTTCCTTTAATTTAAAAAAGACGTTTTTAATAAACAAATGTTTGTGTTTTTTAAAAAGTGAATCTCTATAATCAAAATTACAGTTCATATTATTTAGAATTTCAACATTTCCAGTCTTCAAATTAAAAACTTCAATGTGTTCTATGTAATCGGAAATTTCTTCTCCGTAAGCACCAATATTTTGAATTGGGCCTGCTCCGACAGTTCCTGGTATTCCGGATAAATTTTCTAAACCATATAGAGAATTTTTAATACAAAATCTCACAAATCTATCCCAGTTGTAACCACTGGAGACTTTTACTTTATTTTTATAAATCTTTTTTTCTTTTTTAAATGAATTTTTGATAATGAGTCCATCATAAGGTTTCGTAAACACAACATTAGTTCCTTCTCCTAATATTAGGAATTTAATTTTGTTTTTCTTTATAAATTGAAAAGCTTGTTCTATCTCAGAATCTGTTTTGCACTCTAAGTAGTACTTTGCATTTACAGCTATCTGAAGAGAATTAAACTCACTCAGATCTTTATTTGTAACTATCATCTTTTGCAATTTCATTAGCTTTTTTAAGATCGTCTTCTGTATCTACTCCCAAATGAATTTTGGATACCGATTTGATTGCATTTATCTTAATTCCATTATCTAAAGCTCTGAACTGTTCAAGTTTATATTTCTTTTCATTATCGCTTGGCTTCCAAGATACAAAACTTTTCAAAGTCTTATATTTGAATGCATAAACTCCTTGATGAATGAATATATTATTCACTAGAGATGTTTCTCTAAAAAAATTCGATGCAATTCCATCATTAACTAGTATCTTTACTTTATTTGAATCTTCCAATTCGTCTAGAGATTTAAGGTCGCTGTAAAGAGTTCCCATCGCAATTTCTTTTTTGGAAACTAAATCAAAAAGATTATTTATATCCTCTGGATTAATAAATGGCTCATCGCCTTGAATATTAATGATTACATCCTCATCACTCAAATTAAGTTTTGAGACAGCCTCATTCACTCTATCAGTGCCAGAAAGATGACTTGAAGAGGTCATTACAACATTATCGTTTGAAAACAAGTCATAAATTTTCTTTGAATCTGTAGCTACTTGAACTATATCTGCTGATGTTTGCAATCCGGCTTCAAAAGTCCAATTAATCATCGGCTTATTCAATATCAACCTTAAGGGTTTCTCAGGCAATCTCTCAGATTGAATCCTTGCAGGAATTATGACAATTTTGTTCAAATTATTTTTTTAAATAAATCAGTTTTAAAATCTTCACTTATTACAGGTTCAATTTTTAAATACCAACAATTAGGGTTTTTTAAAAACTTACATTTAATTGCATCTTTCTCGGTCATTACAATGGGCAAGTCATTCATCTCAAAGAAATCCGTATCTATGAATTCATGATGATCAGGAAATACTTTTTCAATCACTTGAAAATCAAGACTTCTCAGAAGAGAAAAGAAACTACTAGGATTTCCAATACCAGCTATCCCATAAACAATTCTATCCCTGTTCCAATCATTAATATCAAATGACTCTTGAGTAACTAAGTTAACCCAAGATATGGGTTTGTAGGTCATCAAAAAGGTATTATCTTTGGATTCAGATTCCTTCGAATAAAAAGTATTGGTATTAATAACAAAATCAACTTGATCTAATTTTTTAATGGGCTCTCTTAAGGGGCCGGCAGGAAGCAAAAGATTATTACCAAATTTCCTCATTCCATCAATCATTGCAATTTCTATGTCTCTACCTAGTTTAAAATGTTGAAGACCATCATCGCTTATTAAAACGTTACATTGTCTGTTTTTTATTAAATGCTTTGCAGCACTCACTCTATTGGCTCCTACAACTACTGGACAATTCGTGTTATTGAAGATGATCAATGGCTCATCTCCAACGTCGCTAGGATTTGACGATTGAGTGATTAAAACTGGATTATTTTTGGCTGTGCTCTTATACCCTCTTGAAACAATACCAGGATATAAACCTTCTTTTTTAAGTTCATTGGCAAGCCAAATAACTAAAGGAGTTTTTCCTGTGCCTCCAACTGTAAGATTTCCAATTACGATTGTCTTAAAATCTGGCTTCCATGCCGAAGCTAAATCTCTTTTTCGAAATAATTTAAATAAAAATCTATAAATCCAAGAAAATGGCAGAAGGATTTTTATCCAGTTTTTATTTTCGTACCAAGCTTCTTCAATAAAGTTGCTAGTTTTTTGTTCTGATAAGGCAAATTGAGATTTAAGAATAGGAAGTTTTTTCTTAGCTGGTTCAACTTCATCTTTAAATTGATTCTTATAAAGTTCAAAGTAAGCTTTTTCTAAACTCATTAAGTCATTATGTCTGCCACTTTCTACAATTTTTCCGTCTTTTAAAACAATAATTTTTTCAGCATTCTCAACGGTAGAAAGCCTGTGAGCTATAACGATAGTAGTCTTACCTATTTTTAAGTTATCTATTGCTTGTTGAATTTGATTTTCAGATTCTGAATCTAATGCTGATGTAGCTTCATCTAAAATGATAATTGGCGCATCTTTCAATAGAGCTCTAGCAATTGCAATCCTTTGTTTTTGACCTCCAGAG
>LUMI01001790.1_pt1 | contig 10946 bp, 9 predicted proteins | sample 729681 | NCBI WGS metagenome assembly LUMI01 (sample SAMN03860267, study PRJNA289734) | marine metagenome | biome: seawater column; feature: ocean; material: water; isolation source: Red Sea water column Station 34 - depth 10m | place: Saudi Arabia: Red Sea | collected 2011-10-15 | depth 10 m
TCTTGGTGTAACAGGTAACGTAATCAGTCCTGTAACTATAGGTGGCACAACACCGACTCTTACTATTGGTGATGCAGGAGCAGAGGACACAAAGATAGTCTTTGATGGCAATGCTCAAGATTTCCATATTGGGTTAGACGATAGTGCTGATAGCTTGACTATTGGATTAGGCTCTACATTAGGCACAACATCACATATGGTGTTTGACGCAAATGGTCACATAACTAAACCATTGCAATCTGCTTTTCTAATCAACCTAGCAAATAATACATTAAATGTAACAGGAAATGCAACAGCTTATGGTTTTAGTAGTTTATCAGCAACAGAAGTATTTGATAGAAATGGAGATGTTTCAAACTTTAATTTTACTGCTCCTGTTACTGGTGCTTATCTTTTAAGTGCAACTATAAAGTATGAGGGTATTAATAGCAGTACAAACAGTGGATATGCTAAAATAACAACAAGCAATAGAGATTATGAATTTGCTTTATTTCATCCATACAATTCAGCAAATGCAAATACGAATCATACTGTAGCAGGTAGTATTTTAGCTGATATGGATGCAAATGATACTGCAAGTTTACAGCTTTACATAAATGGTGCAGGTAGTGACACTGTTGACCTTCAAGCTGCACACACAAGAATGAGTGGATTTTTAATGGGATGATTAAAAGGAATAAAACATGAGCAAGGCAGCAGATTTAGCATTACTAGCAGGTGGAGCAGATACATCCACAGATACAAGTAACTCAGGTGATGTGGCACTTGACTTTAGTCAGTTCCAAAACTTCATATTGACATTCACAGGTAATGTAACATTCACCAACCCTACAACAGAAGTGATAGGACAGTCAGGGTTTATTATCTGTATACAAGATGGTACAGGCAGTAGAACACTATCTCTAGGCACAGATTATGAAACAGCAGGTGGTGAAGGTATAACTCTTAGCACTGCAGCTAACGCAGTTGATTTGATACCTTATGTAGTGCAATCAGCAAGTAACATACTATTAGGCAAGGTACAGAAAGCATTTAGTTAATGGCACTTCTTGGTAACTTAAAAGGTTCAGCACAATTATTTCAAGACACTGAATTTTATAATGGTGTTGCTACACAATCTTTGAGATTTGAAGATGGTGATTCGTCTTACTTATACAGAACACCATCAAGTGGTGGAAACAGAAGAACTTTTACTTTTAGTGCGTGGATTAAAAGAGGAAATTTTGATGAAAATAATGTTGGTGGTAGTAGTGATACTACTATTTTTTCAGCAGGAACTAGTAGTGTTTTTGATACTTTAAGATTTGTTTCTCAAAGTTTTACATCAATAAAAAATATATTACAACTTTATACTTTTGATGGTAGTAATGATTATTCAGAAGAAGTGAATAGAGGATTCCGTGATGTTGGAAATTGGTATCACATAGTTTTTGCAGTTGATACAACACAATCAACGGCAAGTAATAGAGTAAAATATTATGTAAATGGTACATTACAAACAAGTGTTGGGCAATATTATGCACAAGTACCTCAAAACTATCAAACGTCATATAATCATACTGAACCACAATGGATTGGCAGAAACATAAATAGCACTGGTAGATATTTTGATGGATATATGGCAGAGGTTAATTTTGTTGATGGTACTCAATATGATGCTTCATATTTTGGTGAAACAAAAAATGGTGTATGGATTGCGAAAGAACCAAACGTAACTTATGGAACAAATGGATTTAGATTACAATTTAAGGAAGTTGGTGGAAGTGCAAATTCAAGTGGCATAGGTGCAGATACAAGTGGCAACGGAAATCATTTTTCCATTAGTGGTTTTACTGGATATGACGTTCTTTAGAGTTTCTTGAAGGTAATTTAAAGTTAACAAGAGGAAGTGTAGACGCTTACAGTTTTGCTATGTCAACATTAGCAGTTAAAACTGGTAAATGGTATGCTGAATTGAGACCTCAAGGAACAATAACATCTAACAATCACATGGTTGGTGTTTGTATCACAAATGTTAAAGACCAATCAAGTGGTGACCCTTACCTTGAAAATGGACAAATAAATTATGTTGCTGCAGGGAATGGTCATGTTGATGATGGAGGAAGTATTAATGCTTCTACTTTTTCTGGTAGTACTTCATTTGGAGCAGGTGATATTATAGGTGTAGCACTTGATTTAGATAGCAGTACTAGAACAGTAAAATTTTATAAAAATAATAGTCTAGTTAATACTAGCTCATATGGCAATTTAAGTTCAGAGTTTGATGATGAACATATAGCATTTATGAGTATTCTTTTTGGTACTAATACTTGTATGTGGAACTTTGGTCAGGATAGCACATTTGCAAATCAGATTACACAAGGTGGAAATTCTGATGGAAATGGTATAGGTGATTTTAAGTATTCACCACCATCAGGTTATTTAGCATTATGTACAGCTAATTTTGATGATGATAACTTTGCAACCATAGGTCCTAATTCTGCCACACAAGCTGATGACCATTTTAATACAGTTCTTTTTAGTGGCACTGGCTCAAGTCCACTTTCAGTAACTGGAGTTGGTTTTCAACCAGATTGGCTTTGGATGAAACGTAGAGATAATGCAACAAATGGACATCACATTCTTTATGATTCAATTCGTGGTGGTACTAATGCTTTGAGAGCAAGTACAAATGGTGCTCCAGCACAGTTCGGTGATATGGTTATAACTTTTGCATCCGATGGTTTTTCATTTACAGGAACAGATGGTTTAAATGCAAGTAGTAGTTATAGTAACGTAGCTTGGAACTGGAAAGCTAGTGGCTCTAGTGTTACTAATAATGATGGGTCTGTAAGCAGTACAGTAAGTGTTAACACAACAGCAGGATTTAGTATTGTAAAAGCAACATCACCTAGTAGTGGTACATGGACAGTTGGACATGGACTTGGAGCAACACCTGATTTTATAATACAAAAATATTTAGCAGCAAATTCAAGATGGACAGTATGGCAAAACACTTTTACATCTGGTCAATATTTGGGATTGAACGAATCAAACGCTATTGCTTCATCAGGCACACCTTTTAACTTTACTTTTAATTCTACTGTTATTGGTGGTAATGCAAATTATGATGGAACAAGTACAGATGTAATTTATTATGTATTTAAGGAGATAGAAGGCTACTCAAAGTTTGGCAGCTATAATGGTAACGGAAATGCAGATGGTACGTTTGTTTATACAGGCTTCAGACCTTCATGGGTTTTAATTAAAAATACTGCAAGAAGTGCTGATTGGAGACTGCATGATATAGCAAGACAACCAACAAATGATGATGGTGGGCATATATTATTACCAAATTCAAGTTCAGCAGAGGTGACTAGTGAGTATGATATTGATTTTTTATCAAATGGATTCAAATTAAGAAGTGGCGATGTGTATGAAAATGGTGATGGTGAATTGTTAATATATGCAACATTTGCCGAAGACCCTTTTAAGTATGCAAATGCAAAATAGGAGACAGTGATGGCTTGGAAACACAATGGTGTTAATATAAAAGAAGGTAAAAGTTGGACAGACAAGGATGGCATAAAACATCCTAGTAATTGGATGATATGGTCTGACGAGGACAAAAAAGGTTTTGGTTTAACATGGGAAGCTGAAGAGGACACAAGTTTTGATGAAAGATTCTATTGGTCAAAAGGTGTTGAAAGAAAACTAGCAGATACAAACGAAGTAGATAAAGATGGCAAAGCAATAATAGACCCTCAGACAGGCAAACAACTTGTTACACTAGGACTAAAATCAAAATGGATTGCAAAGACAAAAGAAACAGCCAATAATATGTTAAGCAAAACAGATTGGTATGTTACACGTAAAGCAGAAACAGGTACAGCTATACCAAGTGATATAAGTAAATATAGAACAGATGTAAGAACTGCAACTGCAACTATAGAAACTAAGATAAACAACTGTACTAATGTAACAGAGTTTATGAAACTGTTTAATGTGCCTGTAGATAGTGATAACAAGCCAACAGGCAATGCACCTATATACGATTTTCCTGACGAGGTATAGATGGAAATAGACCCAATGTTATTTTGGAACATAATATTGACAATGATTGTCGTACCATTCGGTTGGGCATTTAACAAGATGTTTCAAGAGGTCAAACGCATACAGATACTCTTAAACAAGACAAGAGAAGAGTATGCACGTAAGGATGATGTAAAAGAAGATATGCATAATCTTATGGATGCACTCAAAAGATTAGAAGATAAATTAGACAAGATATTAATGGGAAGTAGATAATGGCAATGTTTACAGGATTTAAACCGAGTGGTATGCAGAAGATAGCCAATAGACTTGGTTACAAAGGTGACATGGTAAACTTTGATAATTACCTAGAACAGAACCCTGACAAAAAAAGACAGATGGTTGTCTTTGAAGATGCTGCAAGAAGAATGGCAGAGGGTGGTTATGTTAGAATGGCAGAGGGGGGTATGCAACAGGGCATGACATCTGCACCTAACTATCAAGACTTTTTAAAATCTGATATATATAAACAACAAGTTATGGGTGGAGGTGATAACTTATTTGGTGTTCCTGCACCTGCAGTTATTGACCCTGTTATTGTAGGAGGAAAAACCTATACCTTTTCAAATCCTGTTATAGGAGGTGCATATAGAGATTATATGGAATCTATTGGTGCAGAAAGTTTTAAAAGAGCAGAACCTCAAGATGCAAATAGAATAGATTTTACTAAGGGTCCGGGAATCCCTTCACCTACTCCTGTAGACCCAAGAGATGCAGTAGCACCTGCACCTCAAACAACTGTTGCACAACAAATACCTGCAACCCAAGGAACAGATAGACAACAAGCCTACGTGCCTACTATGGGAGTTGGACAAGGGCAGATACCTGTGTTTGGCACAGAGGGTAGTCCAAAAGGTATACAAGATGCAACTGTAGTAAGAGCACAGACAGGTGCTTTACCTGTAGGTGCAGTCACACAACCTGAACTAACACCCTTTGAACAATCACAGTTAATTGACCCTAGAATAGGTATGGGTCAGGCTAATGTGATTAGTCAAACTGCTCAAGCAGGATTACAACAGGCAGGAGCAACAACAGGAACTGCTGCACAAGTAACACCTGTAGTGGCTCAAGAGTCAGTGCAAAATGCAGTAGCTAGTAATCAAGCTGCTCAAACAGATTTAAGTGATAATGCTCAGATACTCGCAGCACAAGCAACTGCAAGTAGTGTGGCTAATTTAGATGCTGCTCAAGGCAATGCAATACTTATGTCAGGTCCTGCTCAACGAGCTATTCGTGAAGGAGAGTTAGTTGATTCAGTTACTAACGCAGAAGTAGCAAAAACATTTACAGAACAAATAGATGCTGCGACTTCTACTGCAAGTGATCAGGCAACTGTAGCAGGACAACTAGCAAGTTTAACTGCTAACTTTGATGCAACTAATCCACCTGCATGGGCATCAGGTGCAATCAGAGGTGTACAGGCAGTAATGCAACAGAGAGGCTTGGGTGCATCTAGTATTGCAGGACAAGCACTCGTACAGGCTGCGATGGAGTCTGCACTACCTATAGCACAGGCAGATGCAAACACTGTAAGAACATTTGAATTACAAAACTTATCTAATAGACAACAACGTGCTATGTTAGCTGCTCAACAAAGAGCATCATTTATAGGTCAAGAGTTTGATCAGGCATTTCAAGCTAGGGTGCAGAATGCTGCTAAGATAAGTGATATAGCTAATAGAAACTTTACTGCAGAGCAACAAGTACAACTAGAAAATAGTAGGATAGCTAATACATTAAATCTACAAAACTTGTCAAATAGACAAGCTCTTGTATTAGCAGAAGCATCTGCACTTTCAGGTCTAGACACTAGTAACTTAACAAATAGACAACAGGCTGCAGTAGAAAATGCAAAGGCATTCCTACAAGTAGATATGGCAAACTTATCTAATGAGCAACAGTCAGGTATGTTTAATATGCAACAACTAACACAAAGTATATTAACAGATCAGGCTGCCCTAAATGCTGCCCAACAGTTTAATGCAACCTCACAAAACCAAGTAGATCAGTTCTTCGCTAACTTGAGAAGTCAGGTAGAACAGTTTAATGCTACACAATCAAATGCACAGGATCAGTTCAATGCAGGTGAAATGAATACACTTGCAAGATTTAATGCAGAGGTGATGAATGCAAGAGATCAGTTTAATGCACAAAATCAAATAGCTATCGCACAGAACAATGCAGTATGGAGAAGAGAGTTAGCCACTGCAGATACTGCTGCTATCAATCGTGCTAACGAACTAAATGCAAAAGCCAGAGAATGAGCAAGATAGAATCAATGCACTAGGTGTAGCTAACATTAGTAAAGAAGCACAACAATATACTGCAGAACAGACTAAGAAAGCTGCAGGATCAACTGCCATCGGTAGTATGCTAGGCACACTAGGTGCTGCAATTATTAGAGGACCTTTTGGATAATGATTACAAACCCTTCAGCAAATATTTATAATAAGTTTAATAACTTTAAAAAGTTTACTAGAGATATACAAAATCAAACAGAAACACCTACAACCAAAGGTTTACTGTCTAGAGATATGTCTATGAAAAAAAATATGCCTACTATGGAACAAAATGATCCATTTAATGATGCCATGAATTTTTTTGAAGCTATACAAAATGAGAGATTAAATGGTAAAGAAGAAATAGAAACATGAGATACGGAAACAGAGACGAACCTATATTTGAAGCACCCATTCCGGGCATGGCAATGACCCACGAGGTAGGTGCTAGACCTTGGCAAACACCACCACAATACCCAACTGTTAGTCAAGCTGCACAATATTATGTAACAAGTATGCAGGATGAGGCTTTTGTAGAACAAGCTATCAACTTGATGGAAACAGGTATGCCTATTACATTAATGGCAAACAATATACAATTAGCAACTGTGTTACAAGGTAAACACACTATCGATGTAGGTATGTTACTTATACCTGTAATCATGGAAATGCTTATGTTGATTGGCGACAGAGCAGGTATAGAATATACCACAGGTATGGAAAGAGATAAGGATATAGAGATAAATGACTCTGCATCTGAAGCAGCATTTGCTAAGTTCCAAAAAGAATTAAGTGAAGATAAACCACAAGAAGAAAAAGTTGTAGAAGAAGATAAACAGGAAGAAGAGCCTATGGGTTTAATGGCTAGGAGAGATTAATGGCAGAAAAAGAAGTATCATTTTTAACTGATAAAAGTGTTGGTGGTAGATTTAAAAGAGCACTTGCAGTTGCCTTGCCTTCTATTGCATTAGCTAGAAAAGATCCATATCTAGTAAAAGAACTGTATGATAAAGAAGCAGAATTTGGTAAACTAGATAGACAAGATGCTAATGATCTAATTAAAACAACTGCATCTAGTATAACAGATTTAATAACTAAAAATAAAGCAACAAGAAAAAATAGAGTAAATAGCAATCTTGAATCACTAACTGCATTGAAGGGTAAGTTTCCTGAATTAGAAAATGCAGATATAGCTTTAATACAACAGAGAGGGTTAGGTGGTACTTTAGAAAAGATAAAAACTAAATTTAATTTAGACGATTTAAATGGCATAGTAACTATGTTAAAAGAAAATACAGATCTTACTGCAGAAACTCCTACATCTAAAGTGCCTAACATGACATTAAGTGAACTTGCAGAAGCTCTAGCAATCCCTGCAAAAAATATAGATTTACAAATGAAACAAATTCGTTCTCAACCTGCATCAGGACCTATAACCTCTTTTGTATCAGGTGAAATGTTTAGTGATGAAAAAGGTGTAGATTTAACACCAAGAATACAAAACATAGTAAAATCTACAGATGTTAGTCAGGCAGTTGATACTGCAAAAGAAAAAGAACTTAAGGCATACTTTGATACTAAAAAAGATATATTTACAGAGGCAGGTAAAGAAGCTAAAAGAATAGCATCTCTTGGAGCTAAAGAAGACATAGGTGAAGAAAAAATGGCAAAAGTAGCAGAGGCTGCCGTAGCTAAGAGATTAGGATTATCAGTTAGTATTAGCACTCAAGGTGATGTTATCTATGCACAAGATGCTAAAAAATATGAAAAGGTAGTACCAAGAATAGCTCAAATAATAAAACAGAAAGCATTGTCACTAAAAATAGAAGGTCCTAAATTAGATGATCCTAGATTCTATACAAATCAAAGTGCCATAGATCAAGTTATCAATGAAAACTTTAAAGTTGAAGGAGATGTGGCAGAAGGAAAAGGTAAAGATAGACCTCAAGGATTTATATTAAAATCACTACAAGATGTAGGTCTTGAGAAAATATCTGAAAATACAGGTCCTGTTAAAAAAAATAAGAAAGACACTACAGTAGAACCTCTTAGGGGAAGACAAATAAATAAGATGTATAAAGATGAAGTAAAAAATATTAAAGATGCTTATGATAAATTATTAATAGAAATCAACAAAGAAAAAAGACAATCGGTCAAGCAAAGTAGACGTAATGCTGCAAAACAGAAATACCTTCAAGACTTATCAGATGCAAAATCTAAGTATAGACAAATGTTTTTAGATAACAACCTCAAACCCTCAGATTATGGACTCTAAGGAGTTTTAAATGTTACAAGATAATCAAATTAGGGATTACAATAGATTAACTCCTGAAGAACAAAAGAAAGAAAAGCTAACTAAAGATGACGATTTTTTAGATGATGCTTATGACTTTCTAGTGCAGAGAGAGGGGTACAAAGATTCAGAGTTAGATACCCCTGAAAAAATATATGATCAATTCCTAGAGCATTTCAGATATCAAAATGTAAATGAAGTCACTGCTATACGTGACTTAGAGTATGCTCAAAATTCCAACCTTCAAGAAAAAATAAAGTTTGCAAATCTAATACAACTATATGAAAATATGGAAGGTGATAGTTTTAATATTGAAACTATTAAAGATTATGCAGGTGGTATACTTACTGCTCCTTCAACATATGCAGGTTTATTTACTGCAGGTGCAGGTAAACTTGCATCAACAGGAGCTAATCAATTAACTAAGCTAGGCATACGTAAGTTATTAAATCAAGAAATAGCTAAGAGTGCTGCTAAAGGTGCTGCAGTAGAAGGCACAATAGGTGCAGTACAAGGTGGTGCTCAAGAGTTAACTAAAGTAGAAACAACATTAACAGATGAGGTTGATGCAGGTAGAATTGCAACACAAGCAGGTATACAGGCTACATTTGGTGGATTGTTTAATGCAGGTGCAGGATACTATCAAACTAAAAAGGCTATTGATGCCAACATATTATTATCAGAAGCAGAGAAGGCATCTAAAGTTGTAGCAGATGCTGCTAATAAAAAATCAAAAGACTTTTTAAAAAGTGTAAGAGCAGATGAAGATATAGATTTTTTAAATGATGCCTTGAATGAATTAATACCTGATACATATGAAATGACTAAGGCAGGTTTAAAAAGAATTATAAAGAAAAAACCTGTAAAGAAAAGACCACTTGATCCTGATAAAGTTAAGATGGGTAGATCACTAGCTCAAGAAAAAGGTGTAGACAATTTAGATATTGATTTCTATGAAAATTTATCTGCTGCTGCAATCAAAGTAAAGAATAGAATAAAAAGTAATTTAACTAAAGGTGATAGAATCACTGAAGGATTAGCAAGAGCAATAGGAAAAGGTGACTTAAAGTTTGATGAACTTAGCACAATATTAAAAGAACATAACTTAACATACGATCAATTCTCTCTAATATATTTAGCAGACATATCAGATGCAGGTAGAAAATTAGGCTATCATGGCTTTTTAAAAAAACAAATAGATCCTGAAGTATCTAAAGAAAAGGTAAATTCACTATTAAATAGTATAGTTGAGTTAGAGCAAAGAGGATTGACTAAAGTAACTAAAGGTCAAGCCAAAGAAGTAATAGAGAATAAAAGAAAACTAGGATTACTTAAAGACTTAGATAAATTAAGACTAGGTTTAATGACATCACAACCTGCTACTACCATGCGTAACAATGCCAATGCTTTGTTTAGAGTTGTGGTTGATGTAGGAACACGTGGCATATATAATTTACTTAACAAAAAAAATCCTATGGACTCTTTAGATGTGGTTAAATATATGTTAAATCCATATGAGGCTCAAGTGGTTAGAAAGTTATTTGAAAACACAATGCCTGATAGTGCCTCTGTGTTATTCAGAGATGCTGCAGATTTATCTGCTCAAGCAGGAGAGGGTGCATTAGCTAAGATAGGAACTAGTGCAAACTTTTTAAATACTATGTCTGATAATTTTTTTAAACAGGCAATGTTTACTGCATCACTTAGAAGAAGATTAGCAGATGATGGTAAAGATTTAATTCAACTTATTAAAGATGGTAAGTTTAATACTATAAGTAAAGAAACTTTAGAAGGTTCTATGCAAGATGCACTAGAGTTTGTTTACCAACAATCATTTAAAGGTGATGGATTTTTTAGCAAAGTTGCTAAAGTAACTATTGATGCACATAGAAATGTACCTTTCGTGATATCATCAGTGTTGCCTTTCCCAAGATTCGTAGCAAATCAAATGAAGTTCTTATATGAACACACACCTTTATTAGGACTGATGAACTTAGAGGGGATTGGAACTAAACAAGGATATTTAAAATCAATAGCTAGTAAAAATGCAGACGATTACAGAAAAATGGCTGCAAAACAATTCATGGGTCTTATGATGCTAACAACTGCATACAACTGGCGAAAAGAACAGATGGATGATGATGGTAGAATAGGCACATATTGGTATGAGTTCAAAGATGAAACAGGTAAAATAGATATTGTTTATTTCAATAGTCGAGAAGGCTATTTAAGAAAAATTTTTCCATTGAATGAATGGGTTATAGTGAGTGGAAAAATTAATTTTTTTAGAAATAAATACC
>LUMI01000431.1_pt1 | contig 10937 bp, 11 predicted proteins | sample 729681 | NCBI WGS metagenome assembly LUMI01 (sample SAMN03860267, study PRJNA289734) | marine metagenome | biome: seawater column; feature: ocean; material: water; isolation source: Red Sea water column Station 34 - depth 10m | place: Saudi Arabia: Red Sea | collected 2011-10-15 | depth 10 m
AATTGTCTTTTTGAACAAACCTCCAATTATTTTCTAAATAATTTAGCGGTCCTTCTATATTCGTTACATGAATATGATCCTGTTTTTTATCTAATTTTACATTACTTTTATAAGTATCAACAAATGGTTTTCTTCCAATTGTCAAATCAGCAATTATATATGTAAAATTTTTTTCCTCTTTTTTTTCGTAAACTTTAGAGTCGATACAAAAAGGAATAAATTCTGGATACTTTTCAATATCTAAAACAAAATCAATAAGTTTGTCTTTATCACGTTCAATCAAACGCGTAACAGATGCTTTTGGCATTTTTAATTTAATCTATTTTGTTTAAGTTTAGCAAAATCTTCGTCTGCATGATAAGAAGATCTAGTTAAAGGCGATGATGAAACTAAAAGAAATCCTTTTGATTTAGCTATTATCTCTAATTCATTAAATTCGTCTGGATGATAATATCTCTCTAATGGATGATGTTTTTTTGAAGGCTGTAAATATTGTCCAATAGTTATAAAGTCTACATCAGCAGATCTTAGATCGTCCATGACTTGAAGAATTTCCTCTTTTTTCTCTCCTAAACCAACCATTAATCCAGATTTTGTGAATACATTTTTATTATATTGCTTTGCATTTTTTAAAAGCTCTAAAGAAGAAAAATATCTAGCTCCAGGTCTAACTTTTAAATATAGACTAGGTACCGTTTCAATATTATGGTTAAAAACATCAGGATTAGCTTCTAAAACTTTTTTAAATGCGTCTCCTTTTCTTAAAAAATCAGGAGTTAGAACTTCTATAGTTGTTTCAGGATTTTTTTTTCTAGTAATTTCTATTGTTTCTTTAAAATGATTTGATCCCCCATCAGATAAATCATCTCTATCTACAGATGTAATTACAACATGCCTTAAATTTAATTTATATACAGCATTTGCAATTTTTAATGGTTCGAACGGGTCTAAATCGTCTGGTTTGCCAGTTTTAACATCACAAAATGCACAAGCTCTAGTACATGTGTCTCCCATTATCATAAAGGTTGCATGTCTTTTACTCCAACACTCAGTAATATTTGGACAATTTGCTTCCTGACAAACAGTAACTAGATTACCTTGGTTAACAATTGTTTTGGTTAAAAAAAACTCTTTACTATTAGATAATTTCGATCTTATCCAACTTGGTTTTTTTTTAATTGGATTAATCGGATTATTAATTTTTTCAGGGTGTCTATGTTTATTTTTTTGATCCATCTTCACTAATTATATAGGTAGTCTCACCAGGTTTTCCAAATAAAAATTTTTCTCTAATCAATATTTCAATAAAATCTAAGTCGATATTATCAGTTAATAATGAATTTTTATGTTCTAAATCCTTTATTTTAATTTTTAAATTATTTTCTTTAATTTTAAGTTCATTATAAATTTCTTTTTTTTCCAAGTTAGAAATTAAACCTCTTTCACCATCCAGTAAGTTGAAAAAAAAATATATAAAAAGAAAAGTAACAATAAGTAAAAAATAATTTTTTTTTAACTTATCCAACATTATTAGATTTTATTCATTTTTGAGCTCTTTCCAAGATCCTCTTCTATACGTAAAAGTTGGTTATATTTTGCAACTCTTTCCGATCTTGCAAGCGAACCAGTTTTTATTTGATTAGAATTAGTTCCAACAGCCAAATCAGCAATAAATGTATCCTCACTATCTCCAGATCTATGAGAAATAATTGTTTTAAAGCCTATAAGTTGAGCAAATTTAATTACCTCTAAAGTTTCTGTGACTGTTCCTATTTGATTTAGTTTAATTAAAATTGAATTAGCTGAAACGTTCAAAAAACCAACTTTTAACCTCTCCAAATTTGTAACAAATAAGTCATCACCTACAATTTGAATTTTATTTGATGATTTAGACAAGAAATTTGACCAAGCTTTCCAGTCACTTTCTCCAAATGGATCTTCAATTGATTTAATCTTATATTTATTAATTAAATAAAGGTATTTTTTGATTGATTGATCAACAGAAATAAATTTCTTTGAATGAATAGAATATTTATTGTTTTTGATTAACTCATTTGCAGCTACATCTAAACAAATTGAAACATCTTTACCATTTTTAAAACCAGATATATTTATCGCTTTTACAATAAGCTTTAATGCACTTTCGTTATCACTTATCATTGGAGCAAAACCACCTTCATCCCCTACTGATGTCGAATGACCTAATTTTTTGATAAGTTTTCTTAAATTGTTTATGACCAAAAAACATACTCTAACTGCCTCAGAAAAGGTTTTTGCTTTGTCTGGTCTAATCATAAATTCTTGAATTCTAAGACCATTATTTGCATGAGCCCCACCATTAATAATATTCATCATAGGAAAAGGTAATTTGTAATTATTTTTAATTAAAAAATTTTTATACAATGGTATTTTTTTTATTTTGGCAGAAAGTTTTTTGGCCGCCATTGATATTGATAAAATTGCGTTAGCGCCTATTTTTTTCTTTTGCTTTGTTCCATCAAGTTTAATTAACACATGATCAATTCTCTCTTGATCATGAATATTTAAATTTTTAAGTTTTTTTGAAATTACAGAGTTTATAAATTGAACTGGAACAAGTACACTTTTTCCAAGATATTTCTTGTTTGATTTATCTCTTTTTTCATAAGCTTCATAAGTTCCGGTAGAAGCACCAGATGGACAAATTGAACTAGCGCTTAAATTTTTACAAAATACCTCTGCCTCGATAGTTGGGTTTCCTCTGCTATCAAAAACTTGTCTTGCAACTACTTTTGTGATTTTTGACATTAATTATTTTTAATCAAATTATCAATTTCAACAATTTGATTAATTAACTCATCCAATTTATCTATAGGAACCATATTAGGACCATCGGAAGGAGCATTATCAGGATCTTGGTGTGTTTCCAAAAATATTGCTGCAACACCTACAGCTACAGCAGCTCTAGATAAATACTCTACAAATTCTCTTTGACCTCCACTCTTATCTCCTTGGCCACCTGGTTGTTGAACTGAATGAGTTCCGTCAAAGACTACAGGATAACCATTTTTTGCCATGATAGGCAATGACCTCATATCTGAAACAAGTGTATTATATCCAAAGCTTGCACCTCTTTCTGTTACTAAAATATTATCATTTCCAGACTCTGAAATTTTTTTAGTTACATTTGCCATATCCCATGGAGCTAAAAATTGTCCTTTTTTAACATTTATAATTTTGTTTGTTTTTGCAGCAGCAATTAAAAGATCCGTTTGCCTACAAAGAAATGCAGGAATTTGTAAAACATCAACATGAGGAGCAACAATGCTGCACTGTTCCTCATTATGAACATCAGTTAAAATCGGAGTATTTGTTTCTTTTTTAATTTTATCAAAAATCGGTAAAGATTTTTCTAACCCAGCTCCTCTTTTACCTTTTAAACTTGTACGATTGGCTTTATCAAATGAGGTTTTATAAATTAACCCAATACCATATTTTGAGGTAATTTCTTTGATTTTGCCTACCATATCAAATGCGTGCTGTTCTGTTTCTAACTGACAAGGACCCGCAATAAGACAGATCTTTTTTTCATTTGATATTTCTATACCGTTGCAATTTATAATTTTACTTTCCATCGTGTGATTTGCTCGCTTTTATAAATGATGAAAATAGAGGATGTGGTGATAATGGTCTAGATTTAAATTCTGGATGGAATTGAACACCTATAAACCATGGGTGATTTTTTAATTCGATGATTTCTGGAAGGTTGTTATCAGGTGACATACCTGAAAAAATTAAACCTTGTTTTTCACAACTATCTTTTAGATTTATATTCACTTCGTATCTATGCCTATGCCTTTCATGAATTTTATTGGATTTATATATCTTCTTTATGGCAGAATTATTTTTTAATTTAGCCTCGTAAAGTCCTAGTCTCATGGTTCCGCCTAATTCAGTATCTGTTCCTTTAATTATTTTACCATCTTTATTCCACTCATTGATCAAACCAATGGCAGGGTAACATTTCTTCTCGAGTTCGGTTGATCCTGCATTTTTGATTTTAAGTTTATTTCTTGCAAATTCAATTATTGCCATTTGCATTCCAAAACATATGCCAAGAAATGGAATTTTTTTCTCTCGTGCATATTTAATACAAGCAATTTTACCCTCTGTGCCTCTTTTTCCAAAACCACCTGGTATTAATATTCCAGATACATTTTTAAGGTATTCTTTAACTTTACTTGTTTTAAGTTTATCAGACTCGATACGAATAAGATTTACTTTAACTTTGTTGTGTATACCACCATGAGTTAGAGCTTCATCAAGTGATTTATAAGCATCCTTCAAATTTACATATTTACCTATTATGGCAATGTTTACTATTTTTTTTGTATTTAAAACTGTGTTTGTTATTTGTTTCCATGGTTTAAGGTTAGGACCTCTCTTAGGTTTTAATTTAAAATATTTTAAAACTTGTTTATCAAGTTTTTGATTGAAAAAGCTAATTGGTGCCTCATAAATTGTTTTAACATCAATTGTTTCAACAACATTTTCTATTGCAACATTACAAAATAAAGAAATTTTTCTTTTTTGATCAATAGGAATAGTTTGTTCACATCTGCAAATAACTATGTCGGGTTGGATACCAATGCTTCTTAATTCTTTAACTGAATGTTGTGTTGGTTTTGTTTTAATTTCATCAGATGACTTCATATATGGAACTAAAGTTAAATGAATAAATAAACACTTTGATTTTCCATGATCGTTTGAAAACTGTCTTATGGCCTCTAAAAAAGGTAAGCTTTCAATATCACCTACTGTTCCACCAATTTCACAAATAACAAAATCTTCTTTAGCAATATCTTTTTTAATAAATTCTTTAATTCTATCTGTGACATGTGGAATAACTTGAACTGTTTTTCCAAGATAACCACCTCTACGCTCTTTTTTAATAATGTCTGAATAAATTTTTCCTGTTGTAATATTATCTGATTGTTTCGCAGATATGTTTGTAAACCTTTCGTAATGGCCTAAGTCTAAATCTGTCTCAGCGCCATCATCGGTAACAAAAACTTCCCCATGCTGAAAAGGACTCATGGTTCCAGGATCTACATTTAAATATGGATCCATTTTTCTTATTCTCACACTATAGCCTTGAGATCTAAGAAGATACCCTAGTGATGCAGATGATAATCCTTTTCCTAATGATGATACCACGCCGCCAGTGACAAATATATATCGCGCCATGGAATTATCTTATAGCGAGTTATTTATAAAATTAAAAGTGTTAATTATTATTTTCAGGAACTTTTGGAGCATCATCTGCATTTTCTTCTATTTTATCTATAACGGATGATGTGGGAGTTAGCTCTCCTCTTGAAATTATTGTTAAACCTAAACTACAAATAATAAATAATGTAGCAACTATCGCTGTTGCTTTAGTTAAAAAATTTCCTGCCGATCTTGAAAACATAAAATTATCCTGAGATACTCCTATACCTAAAGCTCCTCCTTCAGATTTTTGAAGCAAAACTAAAATCACTAAAATTGCAGCCAAGATTATATTTAAAACTAATAGTATGTTTTCCACGGGGTCTAAATAGAGGATTTTTTTATTATATCAACGAATTTTTTTGCATTAAGAGAGGCTCCACCAATTAAAAAACCTTCTATTTCTTTAATTTTAGATAACTCACTTGCATTATCAGGTTTAACAGAACCTCCGTACAAAACTTTAATAGAATTATTTCTTTTTAGTTTTTTAAGATAAGTTTTAATTAGTTTCATATTTCTCTCTAATTCACTTTTCTTTGGCACAATACCAGTTCCAATTGCCCAAACTGGTTCGTATGCAATTGAGATGTTTTTAAAGTTTTTAATATTTCTTAAACCATTAAATAATTGATTTTTCAAAATTTTAGATGTTTGTTTTTTTTTCTTTTGATTTAAAGTTTCGCCAATACAAAAAATTATATTTAAATTCTCTTTTATTGCAGATTGAATTTTTTTATTTAATAAATTATCTGTTTCACCCTCAATCCTATTTTCTGAATGACCAATAATAACATATTTAGCTCCACTACTTTTAATCAGCTTGCAATTAATTGATCCTGTTTTAGCTCCATACTCACTTTGGTGATGACAATTTTGCGCACCAACTGAAATATTGGTTTTTTTAAAATTATCAGAAAATGATTTTATTAATGTGTATGGGGGGCAATAAACAACTTTATTTCTTTTAAATTTTCTTTGTTTGATTAATTTATTTAAGATTTTTGCCTTAGAAATATCACTAAAATTTCCATTCATTTTCCAATTTGCTACAAAAATCATATTATTGTTAGTCATAGAGAATAAATTAATTTATAGGTTTATTTTTTTTAGTTCAATAAATAAACACTTTTTGTAATGTTAAAAAATTTAAGAGGATTTTCGAATACAAAATTAGCTGGAGTGCTTATAGCTATTATTATAGTTCCATTTGTATTTTGGGGAATGGGAAGTGTTTTTAGTGGTGGTAATACAAATAATTTAGCAAAAATTAATAACAAACCAATCTCCACTCAAGATTTCATAGAACATGTAAATCAATCTAGAATAAATATAGAATACGTTAAAAAAAATTTAGAAAATAATGTAATTGAAGAAATTTTAACAGGATTAGTCTCAAATAGATTATTAGAAATGGAAATTGATGATCTGGATGCATCAATATCAGAAAATGCATTAGCTAATAAAATAAAGAAAGATAAAAAATTTTCTGATGAAAATAATGAATTTTCCAGATTAAAATATGAAAAATTTCTCTTAGAGAATAATATAACAGCACCCTATTACGAAATAAGATTTAAAGATCAAGAACTAAAAAAAAATCTATTTGATTATGTAAGCGGGGGAATAAAGTCTCCATATTTTTTAAAAAATAAAATTTACTCTATAGAAACAAAAGAATTAGAAATTGAGTATTTTGATTTAAATGTTGCGTATAATCTAGATACCTCAAAGATTAAATTAGATGAATTTATATCCAGCAATGAGGATAATTTAAAAGAAGAATTTATTGATATTAAATATGCAAAATTAACTCCTCAAAATTTAATTCAAGCAAGTGAATTTAATGATGATTTTTTTAAAAAAATTGACGAAATAGAAAACGCTATATTAAATGGTTCAGCGATAGATGAAATAGAAAATGAATTTAAAATAGATGTTGTTTTAGCTAAAGAATTTATAAATAATAATTCGACTGATGAACTTTTGAATGAAATTTATTCAAAAAGAAATGAAGATAAAATTCAATTGATAGATAAAAATGATTTTTATTTATTATATGAAATTTCAAATAAAAATAAAATTTTACCAGATGTTAACAATGCATCCTTTCTTGAAAAAGTCAAAGATCAATTAATATTGAAACAAAAATATGAATATAATCAGGAATTATTTAAAAAAATTCAAAACAAGGAATTAAATGATAAAGAATTTCTTGATATTGCAAATGGATCTAACAATATAGAAAAGTTAACAATCAACTCAATCAATTTTAATGAGAAATTCAGTAGAGACTCTATAAATTTATTATACTCCTTACCAAAGGGTAGCTTTGTTCTTATTGCAGACAAAAATAATAATGTTTTCTTATCAAAAATTTCTAAAATAAATTTGAATAAGCTCTCTAGAAATGATGAACTTCTAAAAGACTATGCATTAAAATCGAATAGCCAAATTATTGGGGAAATTTATAGCACTTATGACTTATCACTAAATGAAAAGTATAATGTGAAACTTTTTCAAAATACAATTGAAAGAGTTAAAAATAATTTTAGATAATGCTTAATGTTAGTCTTAATCAATTCAAATTAGATTATTTAAAAAAAAAAAATCAAGTCATTTACTATTCTTTAAAATCTGAAGGATCCGATGATATAGAAAATTTAATAAATAATTTTCTACAAGAAAAAAATAGCTTCATTTTTGAGTCTGTCGAGAAAGGTAAAATCAAAGGTAGATATACTATATTTGGAAAAAACCCAGATAAAATCTGGGAGTTTAATAATCTAGAGTGCTATATAAGAGTTGGAAAAAATAAGAAAAAATTAAAAGGAACTCCTAAAAAAAACTTAGAAAAAATAATAGAAAATTTTAAATTTAGCACTCCTAAAGAGCTTCCACCTATATGCTCACTGATATCGGGATATTTTTCTTATGATATAATTAGATATATAGAAAATATTCCTAATAAAAATAAAGATGATCTAAATATTCCTGATGCAAGAATACTGCGACCTAAAAATTTAGTCATACATGATAATATTGATAAGAAAATTTATTTTATAGTTAATATTTTTAAAGACGAAAAAATAATTAACTTTGAAGAAAAGTATAATGAAATAATTAAGCAAATAGAAGAAATGGTTTTTTTATCAAACTACAAAAGTAGTTTTTCTAAAATAAATAGAAAACCAGTAATACCAAGAGTAAAATCAAATATTTCAAAATCAAAATTTTTATCAAATGTAATGAAAGCAAAAAAATATATCAAAATAGGAGATATTTTTCAGGTTGTCTTAAGTCAAAGATTTGAAACAAGATTAATAAAAAGCCCTTTGGAAATTTATAAAAAATTAAGAAAAACCAATCCATCACCTTTTATGTATTTTTTTAATTTTAATGACTTTCAAATAATAGGTGCTAGTCCTGAGATATTGGTAAGATTAAGAGATAATAAAATAACAATAAGACCAATTGCAGGGACAAGACCAAGAGGAAAAAATAAAAAAGAAGATGATTTCTACAAGAAAGACCTTCTTAATGATAAAAAAGAGTTAGCAGAACACTTGATGCTTTTAGACTTGGGAAGAAATGATGCTGGCAAAGTGTCAAAAATAAATTCAGTTAATGTTACAGAAAGTTTTAACATAGAAAAATATTCACATGTGATGCATATTGTTTCAAATGTACAAGGAGATTTTAATGAAAAATACTCTAAATTTGATACTTTGCTTTCTGGTTTTCCAGCAGGAACGGTTTCAGGGGCTCCAAAAATTAGAGCTATGGAAATAATTGATGAGTTAGAAAATACAAAAAGAAAAGTCTACGCTGGTGGAATTGGATATTTCTCAGCTAATGGAGATTTTGATACATGTATTGCTTTAAGAACAGCCGTAGTAAAAAATAAGAAATTTTATGTCCAATCTGGAGCTGGAATTGTGGCTGATAGTAAACCGATAAACGAATTTAATGAAACAGTAAATAAAGCAAAAGCATTAATTAAAGCAATTGAGTAATTTATGAAAATTTTATTAATTGATAATTATGATAGTTTTACATTTAATCTTTATCATTACATATCCAAGTATTCAAAAAATGTAGATGTAATTAGAAACGATAAAATAAATTCAAAAGAAATTTTAAAAAAAAAATATAAAAAAATTGTTATCTCCCCTGGCCCAGGAAATCCAAATCAAGCCGGAAACTGTTTATCGATTGTAAAAAATTTATACAAAAAAATACCAATACTTGGTGTATGTCTTGGTCATCAAATCATTGGTCAATCTTTTGGGTCAAGAATAGTCCAAGCCAAACAATTAGTGCACGGCAAAACAAGTAAAATAATTTCAAAAAATAAAGGAATATTAAAAAATATTCCAAAAACCTTTGAAGCAACTAGGTATCATAGTTTAATAATTGATAAAAAAACACTTTCTAAAGATTTAGAAATTACTGCTGAAACATCAGATGGGATAATTATGGGTATAAGACATAAGCTTTACAATTTGCATGGGGTACAATTTCATCCGGAAAGCATTAAAACGAAAAGCGGATTAAAAATTCTTAAAAATTTTATAAATATTTAAACTATGGAAAAAATCTTATCAAAACTTAAAAATAAAGAAAATTTGTCTTTTCAAGAAAGTATCGATGCTTTCAATATAATAATGGAAGGTAAGGCAAACGATCAGGAAATATTTGAATTTTTAACATTTCTTTCTAATAAAGGTGAAGTTGCATCTGAAGTTGCAGGCGGAGTTTCAGTTTTAAGAGATAAAGCTAATAAAGTAACTATTGATAATTGTATTGATACATGTGGTACTGGAGGTGATGGGAAAGACACTTTAAACATATCAACAGCGTCTGCTCTATTATTGGCAAGTATGGGAATAAATGTTGCAAAACACGGAAATAAAGCTGTGTCATCTAAATGTGGGTCTGCTGATGTTTTAGAAGAATTAAGGATTAATATAAATTTTGAACCTTTTGAAATAGAAAATCAAATTAAAAAAAACCATTTTGGATTTATGTTTGCACCGAACTATCATGCTGCAATGAAATATGTTGGCCCAACGAGAAAAAAAATTGGAAAAAGAACTATTTTTAATATGATAGGACCACTTAGCAATCCTGCATTTGTTCAAAGACAGGTAGTTGGAGTTTTTGATAAAAAACTAATGAATATATTTGCGCATGCCTTAAAAGATTTAAAAATTAAATTTGCATGGATAGTAAATAGCAATGATGGATTAGATGAAATTTCACCTTATGATAAAACAAATGTTATGCAATTAAAAAATGGTGAAATTTCAGAAATTAACATTGATCCTAAAGAACTTAATGTGAATGCTGAAGATTTCTCAAATATAATAGGAAATGATGCAAAATATAATTCAGAAAAAATTTTAGAAATATTCAAAGGTCAAGATAATGATTTTTCAAAGGCTGTTTCATTAAACGCAGCGGCTGGATTGGTGGTATCAGAGAATGAAAAAGAATATAAAATTGCCTATAATAAAGTTAGAGATCATATCCTATCTGGTGATGCTTATTTACATTTAGAAAAAATAAGAAATGCCTGAAAATGTTTTAGAAAAAATTATAGAAAAAAAAAAAATAAAGATTGATAATCTTAAAAAAGAAATATCTATTGAAAATTTAAATGATAAAATTTCAGAATATAAATC
>LUMI01000960.1_pt1 | contig 10914 bp, 9 predicted proteins | sample 729681 | NCBI WGS metagenome assembly LUMI01 (sample SAMN03860267, study PRJNA289734) | marine metagenome | biome: seawater column; feature: ocean; material: water; isolation source: Red Sea water column Station 34 - depth 10m | place: Saudi Arabia: Red Sea | collected 2011-10-15 | depth 10 m
TTATTTAAACATTTATGAAAAATTAATCAAAATTAATCCTGACATAAAATTTTCTAGTGACTTTATTATTGGATACCCCGGAGAAACAGAGAATGATTTCAAAGAAACCATAAATTTAGTTAATAAAATTAAATTTATAAATTCATTCTCATTTATTTTTAGCCCAAGACCAGGGACAAAGGCTGCAGAATTAGAGATTACTGATAAAGATAAACTTAAAAATAGACTGATAACTATTCAAGAAAAATTATTTAGCAATCAAATAGAATTAAATAAATCTTTAGAAGGAAAAACTTTAGAGGTACTTGTTGAAAATAAACTTAAAAACCAAAACAAATATTTTGGAAGAAATAAATTTTTAAGTTCAGTTATTTTTGATGGTAATGAAAGTCATATTGGCAAATTAATTAAAGTGAATATCGAAAAAAGTAATCAAAATTCTTTATTTGGTAAAGTGACAGATGAAATGAAAGCAGCATAATTTGAAAAATTTTGCAAAATCAAAAATTAATCCTGATTTAAAATATGTATATTCAGAAAACAATGCCTTAAGTATTGTATTTCAAAGCAACGAATTACTTTTAGGTGTTTTAGGAGAATTTAATAATAACTTAAAAGAATTAGAAAAAATTACAAATTCTAGCATTTACTCTAGAGGAAACTCAATTTTATTAAAAAATACTCCTGAAAAAAATGAAATAATAAAGAATGCAATTCAATTCCTTGTAGATCAATTTTTAAATAATGGAACATTAGAAAAAAAGGATATAGAGTCATCAGTAAACAAATTTATGATTGATGAAAAAGTTACAAATAAAAGTGGAAATGTTGAATATATAATAAAAACTCCAAAAAAATCTGTAATACCAAGATCAGAGAAACAAAAAAATTATATAAGGGCTTTAAAAGAATCTGATATTGTTATTTCTGCAGGACCAGCGGGAACTGGTAAAACTTTTTTAGCTGTAGCTGTTGCTTTAACAATGTTGCTTGAAAAAAAAATAGAGAGAATCATTTTATCTAGACCAGCGGTAGAAGCAGGAGAGAGATTAGGTTTTTTACCAGGAGATATGAGAGAAAAAGTTGATCCTTATTTAAGACCTCTTTACGATTCATTATATGACTTATTAGATTTTGAAAAAATTCAAAAAAAAATAGAAGTTGGAGATATTGAGATTGCACCACTTGCATTCATGAGGGGAAGAACTTTAAAAAATTCATTTGCAATACTCGATGAAGCACAAAATGCAACAGATACTCAAATAAAAATGTTTTTAACAAGAATTGGTGAAAATTCCAAAATAGTAATTAACGGTGATCCTTCCCAAATAGACTTACCTAATAAAACAATGTCAGGTTTAAATAGATCAAAAAAATTACTTGGTCATTTAAAAGAGATATCCGTGGTAGATTTTGATCATACTGATGTTGTAAGACACCCACTAGTTTCCAAGATAGTCAAGGCTTATTCTGATAAAAATTCAGATTAATGATTAAAGCCAACATAGTTTTAGATAAAAAAATTTGGGAAAAGAAATTAAAAAAACCAGAGATATACTTCAAAAAGAAATTAAACAAATTATCTAAATTAAGCATCTTTAAAAATAAAAACCAAGAATTTACTGTGATGCTTACTAATAATAAAAAAATGAAAGATTTAAATTTAAAATTTAGAAATAAAAATGTTTCAACGGACGTACTTTCTTTTCCTTTAAAAGTTAAATTAAAAAATAAATTATATTTAGGAGATATAGCAATTTCTTTTGAAATAATTAACAAAAGAGCAAAATCAACGAGTTTTGATCATGAATTAGATAAAATGTGGATACACGGTTATTTACATCTCTTAGGACATGATCATAAAAAAAATAAAGATTATTATTTAATGAACAAAAGAGAAAATTTAATATTTAAAAAATTGAATAAAATAAATTGAAATCTATTCTACAAAATAAAGCTTATCTATATTTAACATGTTTATTTTTAGGTATAATAACATCATTTAGTTTACCGCCATATAATTTTGTATTTCTTAATTTTTTATCACTTCCGACATTACTTTATATATTAATAAATTATACCCATAAAAAAATCATATCATTTTTTGTTGGTTGGGTCTTTGGATTTGGTTATTTTATTTCTAACCTTTATTGGATTACAAATTCTTTAACATTTGATGTAAATTTTAAATTATTTATTCCATTTGCATTAATATTAATACCTTTATTTTTGGGAATATTTTATGGTTTAGTAACTTTTCTAAGTAGCCTTTTTAATTTAAAAAATAAACTCTCATCAGTTTTGATTTTTTCGATTTTTTTTGGTGGGATTGAATTTCTAAGAAGTTTTATTTTAGGTGGTTTTCCTTGGAATCTATTAGTCTTTAGTGTTTCAAATAACTTACCTTCTTTACAAATTTTATCCTATGTAGGGACCTACTCGTTAAATTTATTATCAATCACAATTTTCTTATTACCAATAATATTTTTTCATAAGTATAAAAGTTCAGCAGCAGTTATCTTTTTTTGTTTTGGATTAATTCTAGTAGTAATAAATTATTCGTATGGATACTTTAATATTAAAAATTTTGAAAAAAAAAAATACGACAAGCTAGACTCTGTTATTCGAGTTGTTTCTCCAAAAGTACCAATTGAAAGATTCTTAACAAATCAGAGTCCTGAAAAAGATATCGATGAATTACTTACTTTAAGTGATCCAAATAAATCTGAAAAAAAAATATTTATTTTTCCCGAGGGTATAATTACTAGTATTTATTTTAGAGATCTCAAATTTTTTAAAAATATCTTCAAAAAAAAATTTAATGCAAACCATAAAGTCATTTTGGGAATTAATAGTATTAAAGAAAATAAAATTTATAATTCTTTAGTAGTATTAAATTCTGACACAGAATTATTGTATAAATACAACAAGAATAAACTAGTTCCATTCGGAGAATTTTTACCATTTGAAAATTTCTTCAAAAGAGTAGGTTTAAAAAAAATAACCCAAGGGTATCAATCATTTTCAGCTGATAATAAAAGAGAAATTCTGAACATTGATAAAATAAAATTTATCCCACTTATTTGTTATGAAATTATTTATTCAGGAAAAATTAATCCAAATAAAAAATATTACGATTTTATATTAAATATTTCTGAGGATGGTTGGTTTGGCAAATCTATTGGACCCGCTCAACACTTATCTCATTCGATATTTAGATCAATTGAAGAAGGTAAAAATGTTATTAGATCTACAAACAATGGGGTTTCTGCTTTTGTTAATCCCAAAGGTCAAATTATTAAACAAATTAGTGAAAAAGGATATTTTGATGTTAATAAAATAAAACGTGTTGATAAAACTTATTTTGCTGAACACGGTAATAAGATCTTCTTTTATTTTGTCATAATTTATACTACTTTCATTGTGATTTTAAAAATTAGGGAGAATAAATGAAAAAAGATTACTTATTTACTAGCGAGTCAGTATCCGAAGGTCATCCAGATAAAGTTTGTGATAGAATTTCAGATATGGTTGTAGATACATATTTGGCTGCTGAACCTCAATCGAGAGTTGCTTGTGAAACTTTAACAACAACAAACAAAGTTGTCTTAGCTGGTGAAGTAAGAGGTCCAGAAATAAAAAAAAAAGATTTAATAGAAAAAGTAAGGCACTGCATCAAAGATATTGGTTATGATCAAGAAGGATTTACTTGGAAAGAAGCAACATCAGTCGAAAGTCATTTACACTCTCAATCAGCTGATATTGCTATGGGTGTAGATTCCTCTGGAAATAAAGATGAAGGTGCAGGCGATCAAGGAATTATGTTCGGTTACGCGTGTAATGAAACCGATGTGCTGATGCCCGCTCCAATACACTACTCTCATAAAATATTAAGACTTATGGCTCAAGATAGAAAATCCGGCAAATTAAAAAATATAGAACCAGACTCAAAAAGCCAAATTACAATTGAATATAAAGATGGAAAACCATCATCAGTAAAATCTGTAGTTATATCGACACAACACTCTCCAGATGTCAATCAAGCTCAAGTTAGAGAATTGGTAAAACCTTATATTGAAAGATCAATACCAAAAGAATTATTGAGTTCATTAGATGAAAAGGAAATATATGTTAACCCAACGGGAAATTTCGTAATTGGAGGCCCTGACGGTGATAGTGGTTTGACTGGTAGGAAAATTATTGTTGACACATATGGTGGAGCAGCACCACATGGAGGAGGTGCATTTTCTGGAAAAGATCCAACCAAAGTTGATAGATCAGCTGCTTATGCATCCAGATATTTAGCAAAGAATGTAGTTGCATCTAAAATTGCTAACAAATGTTTGATTCAACTTGCATATGCTATAGGTGTATCAAAACCTTTATCAATTTATTGATTTAAGCCCTAGAGGCATAAGAGAGATGTTAGGCCTAAATAAACCTATTTATGAAAAAACAGCAGCATATGGACACTTCGGAAGAATTCCAGATGAGCAAGGTTCATTTTCATGGGAAAAGACAGATAAATCAGACCTATTTAATAGGTAAATAAAGTTGAATATTAAAAAAAAATAAATATATTTCATTCACATTATTGAAATTTAAAATGGGCCTCGGCCCATTTTTTTTTAGGATTAATAAAATGTTAAATAGAAGAGCAGATAAACTAGAATTAATAAGAATAGCAGAAGCAGTAGCTTTAGAAAAATCAATTGATAAAGAGTTAATAATTGGATCGATGGAAAATGGTATTGCTAAAGCAGCTAAATCTAAATTTGGATCTGAAAACGAAATTAAAGTTGAAATTGATAGAGAAAGTGGTGATATTGGAATATTTAGAAAGTTGTTAATAGTAGAAAATCCAGAAAACTCTAATTTAGAAATAACCCTAGACGATGCAATTAAGCTTAATGAAAATAATCATGGAAAACAAATTGGAGATGAGGTTTTACAACCATTACCATCATTTGATTTTGGAAGAATAGCTGCTCAAACAGCGAAACAAGTAATTAGTTTCAATGTAAGAGAAGCTGAAAGAGAGAGACAATACAACGATTTCAAAGATAAAATTGATACTATCTTGAGCGGTATAGTTAAAAGATTAGAGTTTGGAAATGTAATTGTTGATCTTGGAAGAACTGAAGCAATAATACAAAAAAATGAAATGATACCGAGAGAAAATATTAAAGCAGGCGACAGAGTAAAAGCTTATTGCTTAGATGTAAGGAGAGAGCCAAGAGGTCAACAAATATTCTTGTCAAGAGCACATCCGAAATTTATGGAAAAATTATTTATACAAGAAGTTCCAGAAATTTATGATGGACTAATCGAGATTAAATCATCTTCAAGAGATCCAGGTAGTAGAGCTAAAATTTGTGTCAAAGCAATTGATACTTCCTTAGATCCTGTCGGTGCATGTGTAGGTATGCGAGGAAGTAGAGTTCAAGCTGTTGTAAATGAACTTCAAGGAGAAAAAATTGATATTGTAAATTGGTCTGAAGATCCAGCGGTAATTGTTGCAAATGCTTTATCACCTGCTGAAGTACAGAGAGTGAATGTAGATGAGGAGGGAAGAAAACTTGATGTTATTTTAACAGAGGAAAATCTTAGTAAAGCAATTGGTAGAAGAGGTCAAAATGTTAGACTGGCAACAAAATTGATGAATTATGAAATTAATATTATGACCGATCAAGAGGATTCTGAAAGAAGACAAATAGAGTTTAAAGAGAAGACAGATAATTTTGTAAAAAATTTGGAGTTAGATGAAACATTAGGGCAGTTACTTGTTGCAGAAGGGTTTTCATCTATTGATGATATTAAAGATAGTAATCCCGAAGCCTTAATGAAAATTGAGGGAATAGAAGAGGAAACAGCAAAAGAGTTAATAGAAAGAGCTAAAGAATTTTATCAAAAAGACCAAGAAGAAATAGCAAATAGAATTAAAAATTTGGGCTTAGAAAATGATTTAATTAACCACAAGGGTCTAACACCAGGAATGCTTGTTACGCTTGGAGAACAAAAGATATTAACATTAAACGATTTTGCGGATTTAGCTTCTGATGAATTGACTGGTGGTTACGATATTGTTAAGGGTGAAAGAGTACGAATAAAGGGGTATTTAGAGGATTTTGCTCTTTCAAAAAAAGAAGCAGACGATTTAATTATGTCTGCAAGAGACATTGTTTATAAAGACTGAGAGATGAAAAATGGAAAAGAAAAAATTAAAGTTATCAATTTCTGGAGCTTCCAAAAAGACAATTAACAGTATTGAACAAGCTAGATCTCAATCAAAGAATACAGTTGTAATAGAGAAAAGATCTCCAAGATTTGGAGGTAAAACAAATTTTTCTAGAGGAGCAAGACCAGTAGACAATAAATCACAAAGCACGTTTATTCCAAAAAAAACAAACTTTTCTAAACCTTCATCACCAATCACATCTGATTTTGAAAAAAGAAAGCTGGCAGAACAAAGAGCAACAAGAAGATTAAAAGGTGAAAATGTCCAAAAAGAAAATAAACCTAATAAACAGGGCGGTAAAAGAAGAGAGCTCAAGTTGACCGTTTCACGGGCATTAAGCGGAGACGATATTGGAATAAGGTCGAGAAGTTTAGCCTCATTGAAAAGGGCAAAGCAGAAGGAAAATAGATTATTAAATAAAGAAGAAACAAAAGAGAATTTTAAACCAGTAAAAAGAGATATTAACATACCTGAGGTTATTACTATTAGAGAATTAGCAAACAGAATGGCTGAGCAATCAAGTAGTATAATCAAACATTTGATGGGAATGGGAGTAACAGTTACTATTAATCATACAATTGACGCAGATACTGCAGAATATTTAGTTAAAGAATTTGGACATAATCCTGTTAAAGAAGAAAAAGCCGAGGAAATTTTAGATAAAATTAAAGAGATTAAAACACAAAATCTAAAGAGCAGAGCACCCATAGTAACAGTAATGGGCCACGTGGATCATGGTAAAACATCTGTTTTAGATGTTTTAAGAAAAGCCAATGTTGTATCTGGTGAGTTTGGAGGCATTACTCAACACATTGGAGCATATCAAATTACACATAAAAAAAATAAAATCACTTTTATCGACACTCCTGGTCATGCTGCATTTACAGAAATGCGAGCAAGAGGCTCAAAATTAACAGATATTGTAATTTTAGTTGTTGCTGCTGATGATGGTGTAAAGCCACAAACAATAGAATCAATTAAACATGCAAAAGCTGCTAAAGTACCAATTGTTGTAGCAATAAATAAGTGTGACCTTCCTGATGCCGATCCTCAAAAAATTAAAAACCAGCTTTTAGAATATGAGTTAATAGCAGAAGATTTGTCAGGGGATGTACTCATGGTAGAGATATCCACAAAAACAAATCAAAATTTAGAAAAGTTAGTTGAGAGTGTAATTTTACAAGCCGAAATATTGGATTTAAAAACTGACTTTGATACTGATGCAAAAGGAATTGTTTTAGAGTCCAAAATTGATATCGGAAGAGGACCAATTGCAAATGTAATAGTTACAGCCGGAACTCTAAACAAGGGTGATTATTTTGTAAGTGGTTTAAAATGGGGAAAAGTGAGAGCTATTATAAACGATCAAGGAAAACAAATTGAAAAAGCAGAACCCGCAACACCAATTGAGATATTAGGTATTAACGGAGCAGCAAAATCAGGTGATGATTTTATAGTTTTAAAGAGTGAAAAAGAGGCAAAAACCCTTTGTGAAGGTAGAATACAGGAAGCAAAGGAGAGCAAAAATCCAATGTCTTTTGTAACTCAAGATTCTGCATTTAAAGATACATCGTCTGAAGAACTAAATATTATAATAAAATCAGATGTTCATGGTTCTTCAGAAGCAATTAAAAATGCTATAAATCAAATTAAACATGATGAGGTAAAACCAAAAATTCTTTTGTCAGATATAGGAATGGTTACCGAGACTGATGTTACCTTAGCTAAAGCATCTAATGCTGTAATTATAGCCTTCAATGTAAAACCTAGCAAAGAAGCAAAAAAAAGAGCTGACCAGGAAAAAATTTCTATATTCAGTTTTAATATTATTTATGAAGTCTTAGATTTCATAAAAAGTAAAATGTCTGGTTTATTGACTCCAGAAGTAGACGAAAAAATTATTGGAACAGCGGAGATACTAGAAATATTTAAAGTTTCAAAAGTAGGTAAAGTTGCAGGTTCTAAAGTGACAGACGGAGAAATTACCCAAGACTCTAATGCAAGAGTTATTAGAGATGGGGCTATTATTTTCAATGGAAAAATTGGATCAATATTTAGAGAAAAAAATCAAACTAAGCAGGTGTCTGCTGGTTTAGAGTGTGGAATAACACTTAAGGATTTTGTTGATTTTCAGAAAAATGACGTAATTGAAGTATATAATTCTACAATAACAGAGAGAACATTATAATGACTAACTTAGGAAAACCAGTTACCCAAAGACAATTAAGAGTTGGTGAAATGATCAAACAAGCATTAGGAATGTTATTTATAAGAGATGAAGCAAAATTACCAAATTTATCTACAAAAGAAATAACAGTTACTGAAGTTAGAATGTCTCCAGATTTAAAAACAGCAAAAATTTTTGTAATGCCTTTAGGTGGAAAAGATACTGAAGAAGTCGTTACTAAATTAAAAGAATTTTCATTTGTAATCAGAAAAGTTTTATCAAAAAAAATAGTGATAAAGTTTTTACCAAAACTATTTTTTGTTAAAGATGATTCTTTTGATTATGCAGAAAAAATTGAAAATTTAATCAAACAAACAAATAAGTAAGGAAAAAAAATGGCAAATAAAGCAAAAGAACTAGCAATCCATGACAAGGACACTGGTTCTTCAGAAGTTCAAGTTGCTCAACTAACAGATAAAATTGAGAACTTATCTAAACATATTAAACAGTTCAAAAAAGATAAACACTCATCTGTTGGACTTTTAAGAGCAGTAAATAGAAGAAAAAAATTATTAGACTATTTAAAGAAAAATAAAATGGAGTCTTATAAAGAAGTAATATCAAAATTAAATTTAAGGAAGTAAATGTTTAAAGTTGTAAAGAAAGAAATAGAAGTAGCAGGGAAAAAGATTAGTTTAGAAACAGGCAAAATAGCAAGACAAGCAGATGGCGCTATCATAGCACAATGTGGAGAAACAGTTGTTTTGGCGACTGCAGTTGGAGCAAAAAAAGTTAATCCAGATATGGATTACTTTCCGTTGTCAGTAAATTATCAAGAAAAATATTACGCAGCTGGTAAAATTCCAGGTGGATATTTTAAGAGAGAAGCAAGACCAACGGATAGTGAGACTTTAATTTCAAGATTGATTGACAGACCTATCAGACCACTTTTCCCAGATGAATTTAAAAACGAAGTTCAGGTACTACCAACAGTAATATCTTACGATAAAGAGAATGAAGCAGATATTTTATCAATTATTGCCTCATCAGCTGCGTTAGCAATTTCAGGAATGCCATTTTTAGGCCCTGTCGGTGCGTCTAGAGTTGGCTTTATTAAAGGGGAATACATTCTTAATCCTACTAAAGCAGAACTTAAAGACTCAAAACTTGATCTTGTAGTAGCAGGAACAAAAGATGCAGTTTTAATGGTTGAGTCCGAGGCAAGTGGTTTAACTGAGGAAGAAATGTTAAATGCTGTTAAGTTCGGCCATGAAGGATTTGTTCCAGTAATTGAAATGATAGAGGAACTAGCCAAAGAATGCAAAAAACCTGATTGGATAGTTGAGAAAAAAGATCTTTCAGAAGTAAAAAATAAATTGGAAAGCGAATTTACCGAGGAACTTAAAAAAGCATTTTCAATAAAAGATAAACAAGAAAGATCGAATTTAATCTCAGAAATAACTGATAAAGCAAAAAAGCTTTATGAAGAAGATGAGAATTATACCGATCTTGACGTAAATTCTGAGCTTAAAAATTTAGAAAAAAGGATTGTAAGAACAGATATTCTAAAAAATAAAAATAGAATTGATGGTAGAGGTCTTGCAGATGTTAGGCCAATTATGTGTGAAGTTGGAATTCTTCCAAGAGTTCATGGTTCTGCTTTGTTTACTCGAGGAGAAACTCAAGCAATAGTTACAACTACACTTGGTACATCTGATGATGAGCAAAAAATAGAAAGTCTTGAAGGATTACAAAAAGAAAGGTTTATGCTTCATTATAATTTTCCACCTTTCTCTGTTGGAGAAACTGGTAGAATAGGTACCGGAAGAAGAGAAATAGGTCATGGAAAATTAGCTTGGAGAGCAATAAATTCTTCTTTGCCTTCTAAAGAGAGTTTTCCCTACACATTTAGAATTGTATCAGAAATAACCGAGTCAAATGGTTCTTCATCTATGGCAACTGTATGTGGTTCATCTTTAGCTTTGATGGATGCAGGAGTACCAATTAAAGAACCAGTTGCTGGTATTGCAATGGGATTAATTAAAGAAGGAGATGACTTTAGCGTACTCTCAGATATTCTTGGAGATGAAGATCACCTAGGTGATATGGACTTTAAAGTTGCTGGAACTAAAGATGGAATAACATCTCTTCAAATGGATATTAAAATTACAGGAATAACATTTGAAATTATGGAGCAAGCCTTAAAACAAGCAAAAGATGGAAGAATTCACATTCTAGGTGAAATGAATAAAGCTTTATCTAAATCAAGGGAAGATGTTGGAAAACATACTCCTAAGATGGAGAAAATTACTGTAGATAAGAAAGATATTGCTACAGTCATTGGAAAAGGTGGAGCAACTATAAGAGAAATAGTTGAGGTATCTGGTGCCAAAGTTGACATCAATGACGAAGGTGAAGTTACAGTAGCTGCTCCAGATGAGGAATCAAGAAACAAAGCTATGCAAATGATTAAAGACTTAACTGCTAAAGCTGAACTCAATAAAATTTA
>LUMI01000437.1_pt1 | contig 10858 bp, 11 predicted proteins | sample 729681 | NCBI WGS metagenome assembly LUMI01 (sample SAMN03860267, study PRJNA289734) | marine metagenome | biome: seawater column; feature: ocean; material: water; isolation source: Red Sea water column Station 34 - depth 10m | place: Saudi Arabia: Red Sea | collected 2011-10-15 | depth 10 m
GATATAGGTTATGTCCTAGTCTCTGGACAAACAGCAATAGCTGGAAAAGGAGATGATCTTTTAAATAATCCAGATGTTGGCCGTCTATTTCTAGGCGGTTAATGATTAATCCAAAATATTTTTTTAAAGGTCTTCTTTGTGTTAGAAGACTTGACAGTCCTGCTATTGCACTTGGTGCAAGCTTCGTTGCAATCGGAGCTTTGTTAAAAAATTTAGGATTTACTATTCAAGAAAGTATTTTTTCAACTTTTCTTACATATGCATTGCCAGGTTCATTGATTATGGCTGAGTCAATGTTTGTTGGTGCATCTTTGTTAAATATTTTTCTTGCAGTTTGGTTAGTTAATTCAAGGTTATATCCTATGACCGTATCTCTAATGCCTTTATTACTTCATAAAAAACAACCAAGGTGGAAATATTATTTATCATGTCACTTTGTTGCCGTCTCATCTTGGCTAATAGTTAAAAGTAACTATGAAAACATAGAGAAAGAAAATCGAATAGATTTTTGGATTGGAATTGGAACCGCAACTTGGTTGATTGCAATATTTTCAACTATACTAGGATATTTAGCTAGCGATTTTTTAAATAAAGATATGATGATAGGTCTTGCAGTTGTTAATCCTATCTATTTTATGTGTGCAATGATTGGAGTGATGAAAACGAACTCACTTAGTTCAGCAATTATATTAGGAGCTATACTTGGTCCTTCATTTTATCTGATCTCACCACAATGGAGTGTGTTATTTGGAGGAGTTTTAGCAGGAACAATCGCCTTTTTTATTGGAGAAAGATATGGCGACTAATATTATTTTAGCAATTCTTGTTACTTCTTTTGCTACATATATATCAAGATTTTTTGGGGTATTAACTTCAGAAAAAATAAATGAAAAATCAAAAATATATAGATGGTTTAATTGTTTAGCATATTCAACTTTAGCAGCCTTAATATCAAGAATACTAATATTTCCGTCAGGAGATCTTGGTGAAACTAGTTTTTTAATAAGAATAATCGTTATTTTATTATCTATATTTATTTTTTTTATAACAAAAAGAAATTTGGTTTATCCAACAGTATTTTCTGCTATCATTATGTCTTTACTAAATAGTTATTTGACATGATTAAATACATTTTTCTAATTCTATTTTTTATATTTACAACAAATCTTAATGCAGCTTGCGATGATCCATTGGGAGACGGAGTAGAATACACTAAGTGTAAATTTTCAGATGGACAAGATTTAAAAGATAGTTTTTTACCTAATTCAAACTTAACATTTGCTATTTTTATTCAAGTAAACTTTGACAAAAGTATTATTATGAATTCAAATTTATCATTTGGAACATTTCCTGAGTCTTCATTTATAAGAGCAAATTTATACGAGTCTACTTTGGTTGGAGCAAACTTAGAGAAAACAAATTTTACAAGCGCAAATCTTACAAGAGCTAATTTTATGGGTTCAACTTTAATAGAAGCAAATTTCCAAAACGCAAATTTAATGGAAGCCAACTTTACTTCATCTAACGTAACCAATGCAAATTTTGATGGAGCTAATTTAAATGGTGCAACATGGACAGATGGTGAAACATGTGGACCAGGATCAATTGGAACTTGCAAAAAATAAAAATTAATGAGCGAAGCGCTGAAAAGCCTTGATGGTTTTGAAATTTCTTATCATCCAGAAACGAATAGAATAATTAATATAAAAATAAAAGATGAGACAATTGATAAATTAATTTTTCCATTTAAAAAATTTAATTTAACGGCATTAGAATATAAACCCTTTACAAGATTTACTATTGCAAAAGCTTTGGATGAAACAACTTCAGGGGAGCTTAGTGAATTATTAAATAAGACTTTAAAAAATAGAGATACCGGATGTCTTATTATAGGACCTGAAAATGTTTCAAATAAAATAGATCATAACTTTTTAGTCAAATTATCAACCGCAATAACACATCTAATTGGTAATCCAAATTTCGACTCAATGGCAGGAAAATATTATGCAAGATTTCATGTTAAGCACGATGATAATAGCGACTCTTATTTAAGAAAAGCTTATACCAATATGGATTTGCACACAGATGGCACTTATGTAAAAGAAACTACAGATTGGTTATTAATGCAAAAAATCGAGGAAGAAAATGTACAAGGTGGAGAAACAGCGTTATTGCATTTAGATGACTGGGAGCATTTAGATGAACTTTTTAATGATGAAGTTGGTAAACAAAATTTTATTTGGGGTTCACCAAAAAGTAAAAATATAGACTATAAGGTTGAACATCCTGTTTTCTCCAAAGATCAGAATGGTAGACCGCAAATATCATATATAGATCAATTTCCTGAACCTAAAAATATGGAACAAGGTTTGTTTCTTCAAAAATTATCAGATGCGTTAGAAGGAAGTAAGAATAAAATCATAACACCTTTGCCTGTTGGAAGCGCTGTTGTAGCTAATAATTATTTTTGGCTTCATGGAAGAAAGCCATTTGTAGAAAACAAAAAATTAAGCAGAGAATTGCTAAGAATTAGAGGTTCTTTTTTTACTAATTAATTTAATTTAATGGTAATAATGTGCGAGAATTATCATGAAAATTGGATTTATTGGAACAGGCCACATAACTAAATCAGTCATTAATGGAATATTAGGATCTAAACTTAAAATAAAAAAAATTTTAGTTTCAAAAAGAAGCCAAAAAATCTCATCAGCTTTAAAGAGAAAAAGTAAAAAGATTGAAGTTCTGAGTGATAATCAAGAAATTATTAATAAAAGTAATTGGGTATTTTTAGCAGTAACACCAGAAGTGGGGCATAAAATTTTACCGCAACTTAAATTTAAAAAAAACCAAACAATAATAAGTTTTATTTCTACAATAAAAATGAGTGATCTAAAAAAATATACTAAAATGAAATCAAAAATTGTAAGAGCAATACCACTACCGCCAATTTCTTTAAGAAAAGGTCCTGTGCCCATATTCCCACCAAACAAACAAGTAAAAAAGTTTTTTGATCATTTGGGAACAACAGTAGAAATTAAAAATGAAAAATTATCATTAAATTTTTGGTCAACTTCATCAATGATGGCACCTTTTTATGAACTATTACAGACCTTATCTTCTTGGTTAAACCAAAAAGGTATTAATAAAATGGATTCACAAAAATATATAACATCTTTATTTATAGCTTTATCAGAAGATGCGAAAATAAATTCTAAAAAAGACTTAAAAATTTTAGTAAAAAATTCGCAAACTCCAAAAGGTTTGAATGAACAGGCTGTAAATGAATTAAGAAAATATGGTTTTTTCAAATCCTTGAACAATACTGCAAATAGTGTTCTTAAGCGTCTTAAAAAGTAAATTAAATGTCTCAGAGTATTTTACAGGTAAATAATTTATCAAAACATTTTGGTGGACTTGCTGCTGTATCTAATTGTTCTTTAAAAATTAAAGAAGGATCTATAACAGGCATTATTGGTCCTAACGGATCTGGAAAAACTACATTATTTAATTTGATCGCTGGAAATTTAAAATCTTCTAAAGGAGAGGTGGTTTTTAATGATGAAAATATTACCGATCTTCCATCTCATGAATTATTTGCTAAAGGGTTGCTCAGAACCTTCCAAATTGCACATGAATTTTCAAATTTAACTGTATTAGAAAATTTAATGATGGTGCCTGCAAATCAATCAGGAGAAAATTTAATAAATGCATTGTTAAAACCTGGACTAGTAAAAAAAGAGGAAGAGCAGGTAAGATCTAAAGCGTATGATGTTGTTGAATTTTTAAATCTTAAGCATTTGGCAAATGAAAGAGCTGGAAATTTATCTGGCGGTCAAAAAAAGCTTCTTGAACTTGGTAGAACTATGATGGTTGATGCAAAATTAGTTTTATTAGATGAGGTTGGGGCAGGTGTTAATAGAACTCTTTTAAAAGATTTGGGAACAGCAATTTTAAAACTAAATAAAGAAAAAAATTATACATTTTGTATGATTGAACATGACATGGATTTTATTAGCAGAATGTGTGATCCAGTAATTGTTATGGCAGAAGGATCAGTTTTATTTGAAGGAACTTCAGATGAGGTTAAAAAAAATGAAAAAGTAATTGAGAGTTATCTTGGGAGATCAACCATTTCAAAAGGAAAAGAATAATGGCTTTTTTTGAAGGAAAACAAATGACAGCAGGTTATGGTGATGGGCCAGATATTATTAGCTCTTGCACTATCAATGCTAACAGAGGAGAGATAGTTGCTATTCTTGGTCCTAATGGTGCTGGAAAATCTACCGCAATGAAAGCAATGTTAGGTTTATTAAATTTGAAATCTGGAAATGTTATATTAGATGGAAAAGACATATCCACGGCTTCTCCTCAAGATAGAGTAAAATATGGAATTTCATTTGTCCCACAGACAAGAAATGTTTTTGCTGAATTAACTGTTAGAGAAAATTTAGAAATCGGTGGTTTTTTAAGAACTGATGGTGTTCAAAAAATGATTGATAGTATTTACGAGTTATTTCCAATTTTAGGTGAAAAAAAATCACAAGTAGTTGGACAATTGTCAGGAGGTCAAAGACAACAAGTTGCATTAGGAAGAGCATTAATGAGTGAACCTTCTGTTCTGATGCTTGATGAACCAACAGCAGGTGTATCACCAATTGTTATGGATGAATTGTTTGAACATATTGTAAAAGTTAAAAAAACAGATGTTGCAATCATTATGGTTGAGCAAAATGCTAAGCAAGCTCTTAACATTTCAGATAGAGGATATGTGCTTGTAACTGGACAAAATAAATTTGAAGGATCGGGTGATGATTTATTAAATGATCCTGAAGTTAGAAGATCATTTTTAGGGGGATAATGGATATTTTAAACGCATTAATGGTATTGGTTAACTTTACAGTTATTCCTGCCCTTGCTTATGGATCTCAATTGGCATTAGGTGCAATTTTTGTAACACTGATTTATGCTGTTTTAAGATTTGCTAACTTTGCAACTGGAGACATGATGTCTTTTGGAACAATGTTTGCAGTGTTGTTGACTTATTATTTTCAATCTAAAGGTTTAAATTTTGGAGTTCTACCAACTGCATTATTAACAATTCCTTTTGCAATATTCATGATGATTGCCTACATGCTATTGATTGATAAGTTTGTTTTCAAATATTACAGAATTAAGAAAAGTCCACCAGTCCAATTTGCAATGGTAAGTGTAGGCGTAATGTTTGTTACCCAAGCACTTATAAGAATTATTATTGGCCCGTCAGATAGACGATTTTTAGATGGTGAAAAATTCATATTAAAAGCCAATGAGTTTAAAGAAATGACAGGATTAAATGAAGGTATTACTCTTAAGTCTACACAAGCAATTACAATTGTAATTACCTTAATTGTTGTATCAATCATGTTTTGGTTTTTAAACAAAACTAAAACAGGAACAAGTATGAGAGCTTACTCTGATAATGAAGATTTAGCTTTATTGTCAGGGATAGATCCAAAAAGAGTAGTGATGATCACATGGGTTATTGCTGGTATTCTAGCAACAATAGGTGGAGTTTTATATGGTCTAGATAAAAGTTATAGACCATTTGTGTATTTCAATAATATGCTTCCCATTTTTGCTGCTGCAATTGTTGGGGGAATTGGAAATCCTTATGGAGCATTTTTTGGAGGTTATGTAATTGCATTTGCAGAAATATTTTTAACCTATGCTTACAAAAGGTTTATTGCATACTTAGTTCCTGAGTCTATGGAGCCAAATACTTTAGTTCAATTACTTTCAACAGATTATAAATTTGCAGTTTCATTTTCGATATTAGTGATCGTTTTATTAATAAGGCCTTCAGGAATTTTTAAAGGAAAAACGATATGAAGAATTATTCAAATGTAATTGCTGCTTATTCCATAATGTTGGTTTTAATTATTTTAGTTGGAATATTTCAATCTTGGTCAATTGCTCTTACAATTTTAAATTACTGTTTGATTTCTGCTGTAATGACAATTGGTGCAAATATTCAGTGGGGATATGCAGGTTTAATAAATTTTGGAATAATGGGTTACACCGCACTTGGTGGTTTGGCTGTGGTTTTGGTGTCAGTGGAACCTGTTAAAAAAGCTTGGCAAGTAGGAGGATTAAATATTCTTTTATCACTGTGGGTTATAGTGATTATGATTTTCTCTATTAGATTTGTTTTAAAAAATTTTGATAAATCAAAATTTAGAATGTATGGAATTGGTGCAATAATTTTAATTGGTATATTTTTAATCAGAAGCACTGCAGCTCCTGGAATAGAGGCAATTGAAGCAGTGGATCCAGCAAAAACTGGATATCTAGGTGGTTTAGGAATGCCAGTTCTATTTTCATGGATTGTTGGAGCCTTTTTTGCAGCGGGTCTTGCTTTTGTAGTTGGAAAAATTGCTTTAGGTTTAAGAGCAGATTATTTAGCAATTGCAACTCTTCTGATCGCTGAAATAGTAGTTTCAATTATTAAACATGAAGAATGGCTTGCAAGGGGAGTTAAAAATGTCATTGGTTTAAAAAGACCAGCTCCTTATGAGATAGATTTACAAACCTCTGAATGGTTTATTAATTTAGTTGAAAAATTTAATGCTGGTAAATTAAAATTAATTCAATCTGTCTCTGAGAGACAAGATGCGTTAAATCAAATGGTTATTGATGCATCATCGATTTATGTAAAACTTTGTTTTACAGGTTTGTTTTTATCTGTGGTTATTCTTCTATTAATTGTAACTCAAAAAGCTCTTTATTCACCTTGGGGAAGAAAAATGAGAGCAATTAGAGATAATGAAGAGGCTGCAAGTGCAATGGGTAAAAATATAGTCAAAGAGCATCTATTAATTTTTATTCTTGGATCAGCAATTGTTGGTCTAGCTGGCGCTATGATGGTTACAAATGATGGTTTATTTACACCTGGAAGCTATAGACCTATGAGATATACGTTTGTAATTTGGGTCATGGTTATAGTGGGTGGTACAGGTAATAACTTTGGAGCAATTCTGGGTGGTTTTGTTGTATGGTTCCTGTGGGTTGAAGCAGCTCCTATTGCATTGTTTTTAATAAATTTATTTACAGCACATCTGCCTGAAACAAATGCAATTAAAGCTCATTTGATTGAAAGTGCTCCTTATTTTAGATTTTTGGTAATTGGAGTAGCGCTGTTAGTAATAATGAGATACAGACCCCAAGGAATAATTCCAGAAAAAATAATTAAGCAATAAATGTATTATATTTTAATAGGAATAGGGTTGGGATTAGTCTTTTATCTATCTGACAAGTATTTATTTTAAATAAAAAAAACCCCGACACGAATTATGCCGGGGTTTTTTTGTTAAGAAATATTATCTTTGTTTTTTAGTTTTAAATTTACCACCTTTGATTTCTTTTTCTAAGAAAGAACCAAACGCTTCTCCAACATCAGTAAATTCTACTCCTGTTGCTCCTTCGTAATTAACTTTTTTACCTTTAGCTAATAAATCCAGAGCTTTTCCTAATTCACCTGGGTAAATTTTTGTTCCTGGTGCATTTGCAACATCCATTACATTTGCTTGAATAGTTGCTCTGTCAGCTTTTCCACCTGCTTGCATTGCAAGAGTAATTAAAGCTGCTGCATCATAAGATTCACCAGTGTAAGGTCCAGATGAATCAATTCCACCTGCTTTTGCAACATCTGCAAATTTACCAGCACCTTTTCCAGTTGATCCAGGTAAAGAACCAAAAGATTTATTTAAATCTTTACCAAATCTATCTGTTAATGAGTCACCGATCATACCATCTGAAAGTACAAATCTATCAAAAGCTCCTGAGTCTAAAGAACCTTGAATAATGCTTCCACCTGCTTGATCTAAGTAACCAAGAACTGCTAAAGCATCTCCACCTGCAGCAGCAAGTGTTGCAACTTCAGCACCGTAGTCTGCTTTACCTTCTTCGTGAGCAGTTACAGCAGTAACATTAATTCCGTGAGCTTTTACAGCTGCTACATAAACATCAGCTAAACCTTTACCGTAGTCATTATTAGTGTGAGTAACAGCAAGACTTTTTACTTTTCTGTCTTTAGTTATGTCAGCTAATACTTGTCCACCTCTTGCATCTGATGGAGCAGTTCTAAAGAAATAACCATTATCATTAAGATCAGTTAATCCTGGAGATGTAGCTGATGGTGAAATCATAACAACACCATTTGGTACCGCAACATTAGTTGCAATTGCACCTGTTACACCTGAACAGTCTGCACCCATAATAGCAACAACACCACCTGAAACTAAACCTTCAGCAGCAGTTGTAGCAGCAGCAGAGTCAACACAAGTTGAGTCAGCTCTTTCAGTTGAAATTTTTTGTCCTCCTAATAGCGAGCCAGAATCTGAAGCTTCTTTAAAAGCAAGTTCAGCCGAAGCAGCCATTGCGGGAGTAAGAGTTTCAATAGGACCAGTAAATCCTAAAATGATTCCCATTTTAATATCTGCAAAAACATTTGATGAAAAGCTCATCATAGATATTAGAGCAGCTATAGTTAATTTTTTCATATTTCCCTCTAATTGTTAACAATTTATAAAGAGCAAATTAAATATTATTGGGAATGGATTTCAATAAGTAATTTTAGCTTATTTAGATACAGTTTTATCGGATTGAAAATGGATCTAAAGTTGGTTCATCAGAAGTATAGAACCAGGTGGTTTTTACTCTCGTATAGTCTTTAATAGACTCTATACCTGCCTCTTTACCATATCCACTGTCTTTAATTCCTCCAAATGGAGCTGACGGAGATATTAATCTATATGTATTAACAAATGTTATTCCTGCTCTAATAGCCTTTGAAACTCTCATTCCTCTAGATAAATCAGAGGTATAAACACCAGATGATAAACCATATTGGTTATCATTCATTTTTGATATGACTTCTTCCTCAGTTTCAAATCTCATCACAGATAATACAGGACCAAATAATTCATTTTCAGCAGCTGGTAAATTATGATTGTCACATTCAATAATTGTAGCTGGAAAATAATAACCTTCATTTGAAAAAAGGTGTCTTTTTCCTCCACACTTTATTTTTCCACCTTGCTCTAATGTTAATTTTATATTTTTTTCTATAACTTCTAACTGTTTATAATTACTTAATGGTCCCATTTCAGTTTCAGGATCCATAGGAGTGCCAATTTTAATTCTTTCAGCTCTCTTTGAAAGTTTATCTAAAAATTCATCGTAAATTCCATTTTGTAAATACAATCTTGATCCAGCAATACAGCTTTGTCCGCTTGCACCAAAAATTCCAGCAGTAATTCCGTTGATAGCATTTTCTTGGTTTGCATCATTAAACACAGCCACAGGACTTTTTCCACCAAGCTCTAAACTAACTTCAGATAAATTTTCTGCTGAATTTCTAATTATGTGACGTGCAGTTTCTGGTCCACCCGTAAATGCAATTTTCTCAACTAAGTTATGGGTTGTTAGTGCTTTACCACAAGGATCTCCAAATCCAGAAATAACATTTACAACTCCTTTTGGAATGCCAGTTTCTTCAACCAGTTTTGCAAATTCAAACATTGTAGCTGGAGCAAGCTCAGAACATTTAATTACAACTGTATTTCCCATTGCAAGGGCAGGCGCTAATTTTGTTGCTGTTAAAAACATTTGTGAATTCCAAGGAACAATTGCAGCAATAACACCAATTGGAATTCTTGTAGTTATGGCTTGAACATTTGGTTTATCAATTGGGAGAACAGTTCCTTCAACTTTATCAGCAAGGCCAGCATAATAATCATAATACTCTGCAATATAATTTGCCTGTTTATGTGTTTCTCTATAAAGTTTACCTGTATCAATTGTTTCAACCTTTCCCAAAAGTTCTGCATTTTCTCTAAGTTTGTTTCCAATTGCTCTTAAAAATTTTGCTCGTTCTCTTGGTAATAAATTTGGCCACTCTCCCTCAAAAGCTTTTTGTGCAGCTTTCACTGCTTTATCTACATCATTTGCACTTGCTTCAGGAACGACAGCCCATGGTTTGTTGTTTTCTGGATTTAAAGTTTCAAATGTTTTTTTAGTATCAGAGTCTACCCACTCTCCATCTATGAACATCTGATATTTTTTTAATTCAGGCATTATCTATGTGTAATTTGATTTCTCTATTTACCTCATCTGAACATTCAATACCACAGAGATGTTTCCCTTTCGGAATGATGATGTATTTTGAATTTTCTATTACATTGCTTAATTCTTTTGTCATTTCTGGTGTTGAACCTATATCTCCTTCACCAGTCATTACTAGAGTTTTAACTTTTATTTTCGAAAAATCCTCTTGGTCTTTGTGGTTAACAAATAAAGAATATACTTTTAAAAAATTGTTAATATCATTTGCATCCAATAAACTGCTTATTTTATTGTATGTATCTGGATTTTTTTCTAAATATTCATCTGTAAACCAACGTTTTAAAGCTTGTTTAGAAAGTCCTTTACTTTTTTTTGCAAGTTCAAATCTATCGCTTACAATTTTTTGTTGTTCGTTGCTTCTTTTATATATTGAGCAAAGTAAAGTTAATGATTTTAATCTATCATTAAATCTAGATGCAAAATTTCGTGCAATCAAAGAACCAATAGAAAAACCAACAAGATGAATTTTTTCAAAATTCAGCTCATTTATTAAATCTAATAATTGATCTGAGAAATCATCAAAAGATATATCTTCTTTTTGAAGAGGTGTTTTACCATGGCCCAATATGTCGTAAGCTAAAACAGTATTATCAAATGCATTAATTTGAGGTTCCCAAATAGAATAATTTAAACCAACACCATGAATAAGAACTATGGGTATTCCTGATTTTTTGTTTAGTAAATAATTGGTATGATT
>LUMI01001228.1_pt1 | contig 10851 bp, 16 predicted proteins | sample 729681 | NCBI WGS metagenome assembly LUMI01 (sample SAMN03860267, study PRJNA289734) | marine metagenome | biome: seawater column; feature: ocean; material: water; isolation source: Red Sea water column Station 34 - depth 10m | place: Saudi Arabia: Red Sea | collected 2011-10-15 | depth 10 m
ATACGAAACTATTTATAATAGTTTAGGGTTAAACTAGATGCATAGTTCCCTTGCATTTTATGTACGTCTGAGAAATTGTTGCATACCACCCTGTGCAACTTTCTTGGGGTCGGCAGTTCTTCTTCTGGTCTGAGTGATACGACCTGTACCTAACTCTCCACGTTGACCCTCTGCTTTCTTCTGCAACTCCATTTTGATCCACTGTTGTGCTCTTTTGTTTTGCACTTTCTTGTTTGCAAGTTTCTTGACTCTTTTGAATACAGCGGTAAACACATCTTCTTTTGCATCATTGTTGTCAATGATTATGAAGTTACCTTGAAAGTAGTTATTGAACTTACCTATGTTTTTCTGCACATCGTTCCACGATTGGACAACGAGTGGTTCTGCAAGTTTGCGTGGTCTTTCTGCGTTTCTCTGAAGTGCAACATCAAGTGATGTGTTGACAAATATCATATGAGTATCATAACCTAACGCTTCAAGTTGTCTTGCTTGGTTGGTTATCTTATCGTAGTCTTTACCTGTACCATCAATGATAAGTCCTAACCTACCATCAATGTAATTCTGTTGTAATCTCTTAGTGGTTTTCTTTGCGACATCTCTGATACGATCTCTCTCTATGTCTGCCATCTTTCTGGTGTCAAGAGAATATCCAGCGTCTTTCAATCTCTTCTCAAACGCTTCATCTGAGTTCACTATTCTCATTCCAAGACCACCAGTGGTTTTCCTAACAACGTAGGACTTACCACTGCCTGGCCCGCCTGCAAGGAAGAATGCTTTAAATATATTGGGGTCGTTGACTCCCTCTAATAATTGTGAGTATGTTTTCATCCTGTGGCTCTTTCTCTTTAACCCTATATTTAGTAATCTTGGTCGTTGGTGCAATCGTTGGTCGTTCAGTCCTGTGTTGACTTAAAAAATTAAACTTCTTTAGTTTCATTCTGGATTTATTTGTCATATATAAGTTGCTCCTAATTGATGTTAATCATAACGAATATAGATTACTCCTTTCTATGCAGTTATTGGTTGAAACGCCTCTGTGTCTGGTTCTAACGCAAATGGTAGACCATCCTTTACCACTGTCATACTCATGGTGTGCGTTCTGGTTGGGTATGAAAATTTATGTCTGAGTGTCTTTACTAAGTAAGGCCCAGAATAAAATTTATTGAGTGCTGGGTCACTATCATCACCACCAATACTTTGTAGATTTACAAAGACCATATCTCCAGCAGTGAGTGCAGTGTATCCTGTGACTTCCATCTTAATACTTATACCATCGTGAATTTCTGAAAACTTAGATTGTCTTCTAAGTAGGGTTTTATTTCTCTGATTTGCGTCTTTTTTTAGTTCAAAGAACATATCGTTATCAGACTTATCTTTTGAATTTGCGATGACAGATATGTTAGAGTTTGTCAGTTCATCATCAGATGCATCAAGTGACTCTCTGACATACAACCTCTCCTCGTTTATTCTATCACCACCCTTGTAACTCTCATCATCAAAATAATTGAAAGTTTTTGTTTCTAGTTTTTTACGAAAAAGATTGTGTTCAACAACTTTTCCACCTATCATTCCCTTATGATTGTTGTGTAAAAAATCACTCCCTTGCACTAACTCGAAATCAAGTATTCTTCTGAAGTGTTGTGTTATTTTACCAGAGTCTTCTTCACTGTCATATTTTTCATCAAACCCTTGATCACCATTATGGAATAAACCTCTGGGTTCTCTCTCAAACAAACTTTGTAAAGTTCTAAAATGAAGTCCATTTTTATTTGCAAAAAATACATATTCTGAAGAACCATTTTCCTCTGATATAGCTTCCTTAGTTAGTCTTGATATGAACGCAAGTGGATTAGAGTTCTGCACTAGTAATGGTCTACTACCAACAGTTCCCTCAATATTTTCTACTACTTTTTCAGATTGTATACCTAACTCTGTCACTAACAAGTCCTCTACCATCTCACCTATATTAGACTTTGTTTTGACATATGATTTAGATAATCTTTTTGTTGCATTGACAACTGCATGATCAGATACGAATTGAAACTCATAAAACTGAGCACCAGAACCGATACTAGTTCTAACAGGTATCTTATGCACTCTTAAAGGCATATCGGTAAAGTCAATGTCCTTCGATGTATTGTCATCAAATTTTTTTCTAAAATCTGGAGATGGTGTCTGTATTTTCAAAATTAATTTTTCTTGACCAATAAATGCACCTTTTGATATGAGTTCTCTGGTGTCTGCAACAATTACGTTACCCATTATTGAATGAGAAAATATACTTTCAAATATATTAATCTCTGTCAAAATAAAATCTTTATCTAAGTTTAAGATCTGACCTGTCGGTAAAATTAGTTTGAGTTCGATAATGTCAAACTCGCCTGCATAATCAACACCACCCATCTCCATTAGAGAGGACTTTCATTCATGAGTGATTCAAACTCCTGTACAAACTGATCAATAAAACTTGGGTCTAATAATTTTATTCTTCTTTTCTTGTCTTGTTCAGACTCTTCGTATTCTCTATTTGTTACTATAGTTGCATTACTGTAAAAATCTGTGTCCCCACTAAAAAGTGCAGAATTATTATACACTTCTATTTTTGTTCTAGTGTTACCAGAACTCTGATCAATCTCATAGTGATGGACACCATCTGGATTATCGTATTTTTCATTTAAGTATGTGTTGAATTGTTGTTCATACATCGGCCAGTCATGATAACGATCTGTGATATCATTTGTTAGTAATATTACCCAGTGCAACTGTGGGTCATTATATAATTGGTCTGCAAGACTCTCTGGAGTATCACCATTCTTGATATCATATGTATCATATAACATTGCACTATTTTTTACTTTGGTTCTTACTGCGACTCTTTTCAAAAGATTGGTGACAACTTTGACTTCACCTTGACCTTTTGAGTCATATACAATTTTTGGAAAAGATGAAAAATACATTAGTAACCCTCAAATATTCTTTCTCTTGTAATGAGTTCAATCTCCTTGAAGTTCAGAGTTATAGTGGTTTCTACAGGTTGAGCACCCTCTGCGTCTGGTTCAAAGGTTCTGTATCTATCGCCACCATATGTTACATTCATGTTCTCTAATACGCAAGTAGATATGTTATGTAAGTGTAGATTTTGATTGCCTGTGTACATATATGCAATATCGAAAGTATTTGGAACTAAAAGTCTTCTACCACCTCTGTTACCACCAACAAACTCTGGCATCATATTCGCTTTGAATGCAAACACAATTTTTCGTATCATATCTACTTCTCGTCTGTCTTTAGGTGTCATTTTAAAGGTATATTGAAAGTTTCTTTTATTGATACCTTTGAATGCAAGTTCAAGTCTATCTGCAATTACATTACCACTTTTCATTTCAGATACCTCTCGCACACCACCAAGGCCAGGTATCACTCCAACTGACGAGAGTAAAAACATTTGTAAACTATCTGCGACATCTGTTGAGATTTCTTTTAGTCGTCCTATCGCATCACCACCTCTACCAGATACTAAGTCATTGTATGCGTTTAGTGCTGACTCTGTGATTGCACCTATCTGTGTATCTTGATATTGAGCACCATAGGTAACCTGTACTGACTGAGGCATATACATTGCAATTGAGGTTGAAAGTCTTTTGGTTGGTTTTCGTTTCACTCTGACTGTTGAACCAGCAGTTCTCTCTCCACCTGCTAAAGTCTGTTCTACATTAAACTTTTTTGCTTGTGTTGCTGTAACTCCAAGAGTTTGTATACCAGAAGCAGTAGGGGGTATATTGTCGTTTAAATTTTTCTTCTCTACATTACTTCTTTGTTTCTGATAACCAGCAGATTGAGCACTATAGTTTCGTACAAAGGAAGAAACACCATATGGTTTCGCAAGATCATCTGCAATACTACCACCACTTGCCCTGTCACTCATAGATAGTTGCGCTTTATCTTGTTCATTGATGTAGAACATGATATAGTGACCATGATTACCAAGAGCTGCATCACCAGATGCAACATCCATAGGAAACTCAAGAATGTTTGTTTGACCTCTTGATGGTAAACCACCAAAAGGATTGAACCCTATCGCAGTGTTGATAGCCTTTTCTGCCTCATCAACAAAACGACCCTCAATAGAGTTTCTCAAAGGTGATATGATATTATTCTGAACTGAATTTTTTATCGTGTCTCCAAAGTCCATAATACTTCCTTAGATTCTTTATAAGTATTTATACATGAAGTCGTATAAAGGTAAGTATAAACCATTGAACCCTAGAAAGTATAAGGGTGATGCATCTCAAGTGATATATCGTTCACTCTGGGAACGAAAACTCATGGTCTATTGTGATAACAATAAATCCGTAGTTGAGTGGGGTAGTGAAGAAATAATTATACCATATCGTTCACCTAAAGATGGTAGAATACACAGATACTTCCCAGACTTCTATATGAAAGTCAAACAGTCAGATGGAACATACAAAAAGTTTGTGATTGAGGTCAAACCTAAAGCACAATGTAAAGAACCTGTAAAGAACCCAAAACGTAGAACTAGGAAATGGTTGAACGAGGTATTTACTTACGCAATCAATCAAGCAAAATGGAAGTCAGCAGAGGAGTTCTGTAAAGATCATGGAATGGAGTTCAAGATTTTCACAGAAGATCATCTGTTCCCTCAGTATAAATAATACATGGCAATCAAAAACTTCATACAACAGGTACAACAGGCTGCGAAAGGTAGACCAAAATCTACAGAGTGGTATAGAGATAAAATCAAAGAGTTTGGAACACCTAAGACACTCGACCTAATCCGTGATGGTAAACAAGCAAAGTCACCCTTTGGGGGTGTATTGAATATGTTTGTTTATGCACCTAAGTTTGCGAGGAAGTTACCATACTATGATACATTCCCTCTGGTGTTACCTTTGGAGTCATACTCAGATGGTTTTCTGGGTATCAACTTACATTACTTACCAATATCACTCAGAATAAGATTATTAGATAGATTGAATGATTTTAGTAATAACACTAAGTTTGATGAGTCTACAGTATTAAACGTGAGTTATGATAAAGTAAAAAAGATACAGTCAGTCAAACCTACCATACATAAATATTTATCTGGATATGTGAGATCACGATTTCGTAGAATAGATGCAGATGAATTTGTGATTGCAACATTACTACCAGTGCAAAGATTTAAGAAGGCGACTGCAAGTCAAGTCTATAGTGATAGTAGGAGAATGATATAATGTCGTTAGGTAGATTGATACAGGGTGCGTTGGGTAATCCTTTTGGTAGTGCAGTATCAGGAGCTGCATTTGCAACCATAAACGAGGTATTATCAGGTTACAGAAGTAGTGATGGTGGTATCGCAAGACCATCACGTTATGAAGTCGTTATCCTACCACCTACAGGAAGTGCTACTAATCCATTTACATCTTTACTGACTGCAACGAATGGTGCAAGAGATGTATCACTAAAATGCGAAAGTATATCTTTTCCAGGCAGAAACATAGACACAACACCAGACACGAATATATATGGCCCAACTAGAGAGATCGCAACAGGTTTTTCTTTCGCAGAACTTGGTGCGACATTTCAATGTAGTTCTGACTTGAGAGAGAAAGAGTTTTTCGAAAACTGGCAGAAAGCATCTTTCAATGCAAACACATGGGCGATGCAATTTTATAATGATTACATTGGTGAGATACAAATATATCTCTTAGATGAACAGGATGAAAGAAGATATGGTGTAAAAATTTGGGAATGTTTTCCAAAAAACATCGCAGAACAATCATTAAACTATGGAACGATAAATGAACAATTAAAGTTAAATGTGACGTTTTCATATAGATATTGGACTAATCTAGGAACAGAAGCGACTTTACCACAAGCGTTGGGTGATAGAATAGTTCAACGACTTACTGATACAGGAAACTATACAGTTCAGACCTTTCTTAGTGAAAGAACAAAAAGTTATCATGATGGCGGAGGAGAGTCAAGACCAAAATTCAATGGCATCAGCGATGGTTCATTTAGTTGGTTCTTGCACATTCAATAAAATAGATATCGCACACGCACCAACTTTTGATGTTGAGTATCTCTTTATGAAGATAAGAGCAAAATCTGTTGGGGAAACGATAGATGTAAATATAATATGTCCAGATGATGGTGTAACAACTACTCCAGTCCGAATAAAAATTGACGATATAAAAATAGATAAACTAGAAAACCACACTAATGTTTTAGACATTACAGACACCATAAAGGTGTACCTTAGATATCCTTGCATATCAGATATTGGTAGTTTTGATAATTTAGAAACCACAGAGGGAATGTTTAAAATATTATACAGATGTATAAATGAGATACACTATGGTGATGATGTTTTTAATCGAGTTGATATATCTGATAAAGACATTGAAGAGTTTGTTGAACAATTAACCACTGAACAGTTTCAGAATATGACAAGATTTTTTGATACGATGCCCAAACTACGTCATGTGGTTGAGGTAACAAATCCAAAGACAAACGTAAAAAGTGAGGTTGTGTTGGAGGGCCTCCAAAGTTTTTTAGAATAGGTCTTTCTCATGATAGTGTTTATAATTATTATAAAACTAATTTTGCATTGATGCAACATCATAAATATTCTTTGACAGAGTTAGAGAATATGATGCCGTGGGAAAGAGAAATATACATGGGTTTATTATTACAGTGGGTGAAGGAAGAGAATGAGAGAATTGAAAAAGAAAACGCAAAGATGAAACAATAGAGAGGTACTAAAATGGCCGTTGAAGTAACAGTTGACCCAGAGGTCGCACAAAAAGTTGACAGAAATGGTGATGGTCACATTTCTCAAGAAGAGATGGAGATGAATTTGGAATTTAAAAGAAAAGAACTTGAAGATGCAGATGCTCGTAGAGATGCGATGCGTAAGATGACATGGTTCGCATTGATGGGTATGTTACTATATCCACTGGGAATTTTAGTTACGTCTATGTTGGGATACGAGGGAACTGCAAAGATTATTGGTGATATCGCACCGACATACTTTGTTGCAATCTCAGCGTTAGTCGCAGCTTACTTTGGTGCAAACGCATATGTAGACAAGAAGAAGTAAGTAGATGGCAGATGATTTTTCAAAAGTAGTACAACAACTACAACTTGCAAATCAAAAACTTGCAAACCTTGAGAGGATTCAAGGTGAGGGTGGTACTGCGAAAGGTATCATTGCAGCTGCATTACCAGAGGTATTGAACGAGAGAGAACTTTTTGGTCGAGATAAAGAGTTTCAAAAAGATCAAGGTATCACAAACATTGATGAGGAACAAAGAAAAACAACACAGGTTATTGCAGATAAACAAGATGCTCTAAAACGATCAATTGATGGTGGTCTCCAAAATGTTACAGATGCAAACTTCATAGGGCCAAGAACACTTGAACAACAGATAGAAGAAGTAAAAATACAGAGAGCAGAGAGTAGAGAAGAGTTTAGACAACTCAGAGAGATAATAGGAGATAATGCAAAAGCAACAGAGGTGTTTCAAAAAAAAGAAACAGAGTTTAATAAACAGATACTTGCGCTTGAATTACAAAATCCAAGTCTAAATCCATCTTTACAAAAAGAAAAAGAAAAAGAATTATTAAATCTTCAAAAAGAATCTCAGAAGAGTGCATTCGCTAGTCTTAAATCAGCGTTTGATGCTTTTGCAAATCCATTGAAAAAAATATTGGGTTCTGGAACAGGTGTGCCAGGTTTGACAGTTGGTAGACTTTTACTACTAGGATCAATTGGAATACTTATAAAAATATTGAGAAGTGAACAACTTCAAAATTTTATTACTTTTATGCAAGGGCCAGGTGGTAAAGTATTAGATAAATTTGTTAGTGGTTTTAGATTTTTATTTACTGGATTTGATGACATTGCAACAGGTATACAAAACATAGCAGAGGGAGAAACTCTTGCTGGTCTTCAACAAATACTTGGTGGTGGTGGTAAACTCGCACTTGCACTAGGTGGAATACTTCTTATACTTGCACCATTCAAAAGTTTGATTGCACTGACTGGATTAGTCACAAGTTTTGTTGGTGGATTTACATCTATCGGAAAATCCTTAATTAAACTTACACCAAAACTAAAAGTCCCATTGAGATTTTCTAACGCAGTGGACGGATTTAGAAAAGCGATGATCAACGCTGGTGCAAAATTTAGAGGTATGTCCAGAAGTCTTGGTGGTGCTTTGATGGGTGTTCCAATGGGTGGTGGTTCTCCCACTGCTGGTGGTGCTGGTGCTGGTGGTGCAACAACAACTACACCAAAGAAAACTGTTGTGAAACAAACAACTGGTAGTATACTAAAAAATTCATTGAAGTTTGGTGCGAGAGCAGCGTCAAAAGTTGCACTACCTTTAGCAGCTGCATTTTCAATATTTGAGGGTGTTAAAGCAGCGAATGATGAGTTTACAAAATCTGGTTCTTTTAAAGAATCTATCAAACAAGGGGTTGGGGGTGTAGTTGAGTCACTCACATTTGGATTGATTAGTAAAGACTCAGTTGCAAAAGGACTAACAGGTGGTAGTGGTAATCCTTTACCAGATTTCTATCAAGGTATGACAGCAGAGGATTTTATGACAACATCACCAACTCAAACATACAATATGGGTATGACTAATGATCTTAATAACTCTGCACTAAAGAAATCTGGTGGTGGAGGTGGATCAAATAATGTTGTTATCACACAAGATCAAGTAATCAATCCTATGAGATTAACTAACAATAGTATAAATGTATTAGAACACCAAGACAGACTAACAAGAGGTATGGTTTCTACTGTGATGTTCTAATGGTGCTGGTGAAGAGACTCGAACTCCCAACCTACTGATTACAAATCAGTTGCTCTACCGATTGAGCTACACCAGCGAAACCATTATCCGTTTGCGAGTTTTGAGAAATAATCCATAGTGTCATCCTCTTCCTCTTTTGAGGTCACTGGTGACTCTACTGGTTTAGTATCAACAACTGGTGTCGCAACTGGTTCATCATCCATCTCTTCAGATACGTTACCAACTGTGGTTGTACCAGAGATGACTGCATGAAATCGTGTAGACAACTCATCATAAGATTTAAAGTTAGTCGGTGCAGTGTACTCTGCAAGAGAGTATTGACTTTTCCAAATAGACTCAATCTTAGACTCATCATCTGAGATTGGTGATGGAGCTGCAAACTCTGATTTATCATAGTTCCAGAAACCATCTACTTTTCGAATTTTTAGTTTGAAGTCTGCACCTTCCCAAAAGTCAAAAGGATTGATAGGTGTTTCGTCCTCAAACGCTGGTTGCATCGCTTCCATCATTTTGTCAAATATCTTTTTACCATATCTGAACAACATGACTTTACCTTCGTTCGAATGTTAGAAAAGTATTGTAGTTTTCTTTTCTGTTTCCTTGCGAGTTCTTTATCAGACTCCACACCAGAGTTCCACAACTTTGAGTTATACTCTGACACAGGGTCTTTCTGACCGATTGTTGTAAGGGAGTTTTCAATATACCATTGACCTGTTGGGCCTTGGAACGCATGATTCCAAACCTTAGCCCAAGGTAGTTCCTCACCCTCTGGTGATGGTAAGAAACGAATGACTGCGTAACCATTACCAGATTGGTCTAGTTCTGGTTTCCATAGTCTTTCATCAACGTATGATTTTTTCTCTTGAGGTGCGTTGTCCTCTTTTACTGCATTGAGTAATTTATCTAGAGAATTACTTCTCTTTAAAGTATCTAACGACATATGTTTCTCCTTATGTTTTCGTATGTATCGTATGTTAAATTATCATAATCAAGTTTTATAGTTCTTTCGTGAGGTTCTGCCCAGATGAATTGTACATCACTAAATTCTTGTAATATAGTTTTCATCTCTTGAACCCAATCGGTTCGTAAGAACTTTGTATGAGGTTTCAAATGTTCATTACTATGAGCGTCTTTGACAAGATTCCAATGTTGAACTGGAACATTTCGTCCATCACGCATCACACTTACTTGTTCATTCTCATACACATTATATATAGGTAGACCAGACAAGTCAAATCCCATCATATATAATTCTTTTGCCCCTTGTTGACACGCAAGATGTATCGCAGTAGTCCCAGAGCTCCACTCTCTTGGAAAGTCTATGTCCTCAACCATATCATCTTTGTCAACCCAAGTTATATACAAATAACCTTTATATGTTTCAGTTTCATTTGCATTTATAATACAACCATGATCTGTTTTTGGATTTTCAATTATCTTCGCCCAACCCTCTCTTGTATATTGCATACCAAATTCAGATGGTAATATATTCCAATCTGCAAACCAACATTTATTATTTCTTGCATATCCAGACCCATAAATTAAATGTTGGACATGATGATCCATGGCAACAAGATTGTCAACCTTTACATCATTAAAGATTCTGTTACAACCCCATGTAACAACATCATCAAGTTTTTCATTCACATTCCATTTCTGGCGTGACTTTCCGTTGCCATAGACTATCGTTCTCATGTATGTTTATGTTTCGGTGTATACCTTCTTGGTGAATACTCTTTGGGCCAAGTTGGTTGACGAGATGCAAGTTTCTTACATCTTTCTGCAAGTTCGTCATTCTTCTTTTGCAGTTCTGCACAGTCATATTGCAAAACCTTTATTTGGTTTCTGAGTTGTTCTATGACTAATTTGTCTGGCATTTCCATACCACTACTCCATTGTTGTTAAATTTGTAACTACCATCCTACACGAATCAATCTGATATGTCAAGAACTTTTTGTAGTTTTCTATAAGTTTTTTTATGTCAGGCCACATGACATCATCACTCATCTTCTTATCCCAC
>LUMI01001702.1_pt1 | contig 10839 bp, 8 predicted proteins | sample 729681 | NCBI WGS metagenome assembly LUMI01 (sample SAMN03860267, study PRJNA289734) | marine metagenome | biome: seawater column; feature: ocean; material: water; isolation source: Red Sea water column Station 34 - depth 10m | place: Saudi Arabia: Red Sea | collected 2011-10-15 | depth 10 m
TAGCCATGGAGTTAACAGGGAAACAGGACCGAAGATTTCGATGATGCTCCCTCCCAGAAGCGCCCCAGGAAGACTGAGCCAGTTGTGAAGTCCTTCCGCAGGATAGAGCGGATTGAAAAAAGTTGGATCCCTGAAGTCTGCGGAAAGCATCGCCAGCATCCAGAACAATCCCAACCCCCAAATCAATAAAGAAGAAAGTTTAATTTGAAAAGGCTGGGTTCCTGCAGTCATTCCGGTTTAAGTTTCTTTTCCTGGATGATCTTGTAGACAATTTCCGCCACAGAAGGAAGGACATAGTTTTCAATCTTTTCACCGAGCAATGCCAGTTCCCGGACCAGCGTGGAACTGACTGCAAACAGCTCGGGTTTTCCAAAAAGGCAGAATGTCTCGATATTCGGATCGATTCCTGTGTTTCCGACAGCCTGCTGAAATTCCCCTTCGAAATCTTCAAGGCTCCTCAACCCCTTCACAATCGCACATGCATCACGAGCCTGGGCATAGCGCACTGTAGAACCATTGAAAGCTTCTGCGGAGACATTTTTGAGCTGATGGTGCTGGATGTATTCTGACATCATCAAGAGCCTTTGTTCTTCAGTGAAAGAATAGGTTTTTTCGGGATTGATTGCTGCCGCCCAATAAACATAATCAAAATAGCGTGCTGTACGGACCAGGATGTCCGCATGCCCGAGGGTCGGTGGGTTGGCACTTGTGGGATAGATGGCAATTCTTTGTGTCATGTTTTTCTTCTCAAAGTAGTTTTCAAAGGCATGTAAATCATCAATTCCCTGAGGATTGGACTTTTTTGATCAATTGGTCGAGGTAGTTGAGGGCATCCAAGGGAGTCATCGCATTGATTTTCAGTTGACGCAATTCTTCGAGATAGGCTGGTTCTTCCGCAAAAAGGCTGAGTTGCTGAAACTCATCGACCTGTTTTTGAGGTGAATAGGTGCTTTGTATTTCCTGGGCGGAATCTTCCTGCGAATTATTTTCAGCATCCACTCCCATAATGTGATCCTGTTGGGGAGGGGCAGGCATGTGGTGGAGGACCGAATGATCTTCCAGTTCAATCATCATTTCAGCCGCTCTTCGAACCACAGCATCAGGCAGGCCTGCAAGCCGTGCAACCTGAACACCATAACTCTTGTTCGCTTCACCTTCGATCAGTTTTCTGAGAAATACGATTTCCTCTCCCTCTTCTTCAACGAGGAAACTGTAATTTTCAACTCCATCCAGTTCCTTCGAGAGAGCAGTCAATTCGTGATAATGGGTGGCACAGAGGGTCAAGGCTCCAAGGGAATGGAGACTTTCCACAATCGCCCAGGCGATGCTGATTCCGTCAAACGTGCTGGTGCCCCGGCCTACCTCATCGAGGATGATCAGGCTGAGGCTGCTCGCATTGTGGAGGATTGCTGAGACTTCGTTCATTTCCATCATGAAGGTGCTTTGCCCGAGACTGAGGTTGTCGGATGCTCCGACACGAGTGAAAATCCGGTCGACCATGGAAAATTCGGCATGTTCCGCCGGGACAAAACAGCCGCATTGAGCCATCAGCACATTGAGGGCGACCTGCCTCATGAAGGTTGATTTGCCAGCCATGTTGGGGCCGGTGATGAGCATGATCCTGTTTCCGCTTTGTTCCAGTTGGAGATCGTTGGGGACAAATGCTTCACCGAGGTCAATCTGCTCGATCACTGGATGTCGGCAGGCGCGGAAATCCATCATTCGTTCAGCACTCATGGGTCTCAGAACGGGCCTTTTGTAATTCATGTGTTCGGCCAGATCAGCCCAACCTGCGAGCACATCCAACACAGCAATTTCAGAGGCCGTTTTTTGAAGCCTCTGGGATTGCAACATTATTTGTTCCTTCAGTTCCAGGAAGAGGGAGTATTCGAGTTCTCCTATGCGTTCCTCGGCAGTCAGGATTTTTTCTTCAAATTCCTTAAGTTCCTGAGTGATGTAACGTTCTGCATTGACCAGGGTTTGTTTTCTGATGTAGTCCTCCGGAACCGAATCTTTATGGACATTGCTGACTTCCATGTAGTATCCGAAGACTTTGTTGAAACTGATTTTCAGGGATGGAATACCGGTACGCTGCTTTTCCCTCACCAGCATTTCATTCAGGAACTGTTTCGTGTTTAGTGAAATCCTCCGAAGTTCATCCAACTCTTCAGAAATTCCTGCCGCCATGAAGCCACCTTCTCTGAGCCGGTTGGAGGGTTCTTCCAACAATTGTTCGCCCAAAAGCCCTTTGAGTTCTTCCAGGGTGTCAAAATCATCTTTAATCTGATTGATCAGGGGCGTGTCGAATTCTTTGAGAAATTCAGGAATTGTTTGCAAAGGTTGGATTGATTCCCGAAGCGCCACAAGATCTGCGATACCTGCCACGGGAAGGCTGATGCGTCCCATGATTCTGGGAAGATCCTGGATCATCTTCAACAGAGCCCGAAATTCACCGCAGAGCATGAACTGTCCGCGGAAAGCATCGATTGCGTCCAGACGCTGATTGACCTGGTCCAGATCGAGAAGCGGCTGCCGGAGCCATTGTCTCAACAATCGGCCCCCCATCGGGGTCAGAGTTCGGTTCACCACCGCGTAGAGGGTATGCTGACGCTGTCCGCTCTGGTTATCAAATAACTCCAGATTGACCACACTTGATTCATCAAGCAGCATCGATTCTTCAAAACGATGCCTGCGGATGGTATTGAAGTGGACCAGGCTGCATTTCTGAGTATCCTCCAGGTACCTCAACAGGGCCCCTGCGGAAGCGATGGCATGAGGCATCCCTTCGATCCCGAATCCTGCAAGGTTCAAGGTGCGGAAATGCGTCTTCAATCGCTTTTCAGCCGAATCAAAGTCAAATTGGTAAGGATCGAGAAAATTGAATAACTGTTCCAGATTTTCATTGGATTCCGAACTATTGCCGAGGCTGACGAGTTGGAGAATCCTTTTGGTGAGTTCCTCCAAAAACTGAGTCTCTGCCTCGGAACGGCTCTGGGCCAGCAGAATCTCTCTTGGCTGAAGGAGAGAGATAAAGTCATAAAAACGCGTCAATTCATCAAACCGGAATTCGCAAACCTCGAATTCTCCGGTAGACACATCGGTGAAGGCGACTCCAAGCGTTTTTGAGCGCATCGTTCCATTAATCGCCAGCAGATAATGATTCCGGTCTGCTTCAATCAATTGTGGTGATACGGTCGTTCCCGGGGTAACGACTCTGACGATTTGGCGTTCGACCAGTCCCTTGGCTTGAGCGGGGTCCTCCATCTGCTCACAGATGGCGACTTTGTAGCCTGCGGCCGTCAGTTTATTCAGGTAGGCTTCATACGCACGGTATGGAACTCCGCACATGGGAATGGAATCTTCACGTTTTTTGTCTCTTGATGTCAGTGCGATTTGTAAGACTTTGGCGCTGATGACCGCGTCTTCTCCGAACATTTCGTAAAAATCTCCCATGCGGTAGAAGAGGATCTTATCCGGATGTTCCTTTTTGATTGCGTGGAACTGACGCATCATAGGTGTTTCTGCCTTGGGAACAGGCATTTTCAAAAATGGTTTAAGTTTAAAATCGACGAGGGAATGAATGAAAAAAACCTAGCAACCTGATTCAGGAAACCATGCTAATGATGCAGTCCATAGCAGGCAAGTTCTTTGCTGGTTTGATGGTCTCTAGGCTCCCTTGACTTGCCTTGAGGCTTAAGCCATGATCCAGTTTCCACATTTGGAAAAGTGTGACCATTTTGTCTCCAATTGCCAAGTTGGGTTGATTCACCAGGATTTTTAAAAAACCTTCAAAAGCATCTTTAGAATGACGGAACCGATCATCGGAATCATTGCAGGCGCGGGACCCTTTGCAGGTCTGGACCTGGCAACCAAAATCCTGGAACAAACCGATGCAAGTTGTGATCAGGAGTACCTCCCAATGGTATCAGTCTCCACTCCGGGTGAGATTGAAGACCGTACCCGTTTTCTACTCGGGGAATCCGAAGAAAACCCTGCGTACGCATTGGCAAAGAATTTTTTGGATCTGCAAACGATGAACGCCAAGGTGATCGGGATGCCTTGTAATACGGCGCATGCTGCACCGATCCTTGAGGTTTTTCATCAAGAAATTGCCCCCCATGCCAAATCAGCACGCTACCTGGACATGATTCAGGAAACTGTGAATTTCATCGGCAGCGAATGTCCCACGGTTAAAAATATCGGAATCCTTTCCACGCTTGGTACCTGGAAGGCAGGATTCTATCCGGAATTACTGGAGCCGGAATGTTATAACACCTTGGTCTTGGACGATTCTCAGCAAACGCGTATACATGAGGAAGCCCTTTTTCACAAAAAACACGGAATCAAGGTCCAGGCCAATCCAGTCACGAAAACAGCCCGTAACATTTTGCTCGAGGGGGTTGAATCCCTTCAAAAAATGAACGCCGATGCAGTGATTTTAGGCTGCACCGAAATTCCCATCGGTATCCCTGAACGTAAAATCGGAAGAACCTTCATCATCGATCCCGGTCTAATCCTGGCTCGCGCTTTAATCCGTGAAACTGCACCAGAAAAACTTCTCCCCTGGAATTGGAACAACTGATCCAGACTTTGCTCTCCGCCTCAGTCAATTTTCAAAAATAAAAATTTATTGTTTGTCTAGAAAAATCCCCATTGTTCTGCTGTTACTTTGGATCGTTGGGGGTTGTTCCCAAAACCTTCCTCTTTCTGCCCAGACCATGAAAACCCATCATTTAGCGGATGGAACTTTCAAAAATAATTATCTCGAATCAATCGACAAACCTTTTTCTAAATTGCTGAAGTGGCGTTGGAACAGGGTGGCCCCAGAACCTGTTGCACCGCATCTGACCCGGAGAGCATCTCCCGTCAGTTTTGCGGGCCCGGAACGGTACATGAAACCCGGGATTTCAATCGAGGATCTTCCCCATATTGACCTGATTGTCATCTCCCATAATCACTATGATCATCTCGACCGTCTGACCCTGGAAAAAATCCATCAAAAGCAGAAAGATCAGCCTCCAAGAATTTTTGTTCCACTCAATCAAAAGGAATGGTTTGAGGACTTAGAGATCCCCAATGTGGTTGAAATGGACTGGTGGGAAGAGCAGCAATATCTGGGGTGGAAGATCCATGCAGTACCAGTCCAGCACTGGAGTGGAAGAAAGCTCTGGGACCGTAATCAAGTCCTCTGGGCCGGGTGGGTCTTGGAACATCCAAAATTCCGTTTTTTCTTTGCGGGAGATACAGGATATTCCAATGATTTCATTGCCAAGGATTTCATTGACCTCGGAAAAAAATTCGAAGGCTTCGATCTGGCTGCAATTCCCATTGGAGCCTACAGCCCACGATGGTTCATGAAACAGGCTCATGTCAACCCGGAGGAAGCGGTGAAGATACACCAGGACATCGATTCCCGTTATTCCGTTGCGATTCATTGGGGAACATTCGCTATGGCAGATGAACCGGTGGACGAACCACCAAAATTACTAGAGGATGCCCTTACTCAAAAAGGAATCTCCAATGAGCATTTTTTTGTGATGCAGCATGGAGAAACCCGATCTCTCCAATTCCTCCTCCGCTAATCCTGGTTGTTTACGATTTAAAGAGTCATCCAAGTTTGTCCCTTGTTTTGAGGGAATGTTGAATCTGCAAATCTCTTTTGTTTTCAGAGATCATCCCCTAGGCTTTTCAGCAAAACAGGGGATTTTATGAAATTTGATGTTGATCCAAAAATTTTCAGTTTTTTCCCGGGAATGCATCTTGTGGTTGCAGTTCCGGAAACGCTCACGAATTCTGATTCCGAAGGCTTGGTATCGGCATACTGGAATCAAGCCTGGCTTGCGGCAGGAAATCTGGACCTCCCAAATGCGCAGTCCCATCCGTTTCGGGAGCAGTTTCAGGGAATCGGTGTTTCGCACAAAAAATTTCCAACTTCGATTGAGGCCCTTCTGCGCCGAGCTCTGAAAGGAGGAGATCGTTTCTCCATTAATCCTCTGGCGGATTTTTACAATGCCATCTCACTCAATCATGTGGTGGCTGCAGGAGCCTTTGACCTGGATCCTCTTGAGGGAGACATAGAACTCCGTCTGACCTGTGAAGGAGATCAGTTCACAGCCTTGGACCAGGATGAAGCGATCATGGTGGATCCCGGAGAAGTGGCCTATGCTTCAGGGAGCACGATACTGACCCGCCATTTCATGTGGCGTCAAGCCCGAACCGGACTGGTTCATCAGGACAGTTCAAGGATCTTTCTGGTTTCAGAAGTTCCTGCTGTTGCGGGAAAGGAATGCGCGATCAGGATTGAAAAGGAGTTCCAGGAAGGTCTCCGGGACTTCTTCAGTGTTCCATCACAAACGTTCCTCCTCGATTCCCAAAGGACCCAGATCGAATTCTGAACAGATCCTCATCAGTGATAGCGGAAGCCGACAATTTTTCAGTTGATCAGCCTGTCTGGCAGGGGCCTTTGTATGCGGTACTTGCTTATGGAACGTGGGGGCTTTTGCCGGTTTACTGGAAACTTTTCGTCGGGATCTCGGCATTGGAGGTCCTTGTTCATCGAATCCTCTGGTCCGTGGTCTTTCTGCTGATTGTGGTGTCACTCCGCAGAAGGTTGTTCGAACTGTTCCTGCTCATCAAAAATCCGAAACAACTTCTCCTGATGTTGACCACATCCCTGCTTCTAGGAGCGAACTGGTTGATTTACATCTGGGCGGTCAATGAAGGATGGATCTTGGAAACCAGTCTCGGTTATTTTATCAATCCATTGGTTAATGTGATGCTCGGGATGCTGGTTTTCAGGGAACGATTCAATCTCTGGCAGAGTCTGGCACTCTTACTGGCATTCTGCGGAGTCTTGAATTACCTCTATGGTTTTGGTGAATTACCCTGGATTGCACTCGGATTGGCCGGGACCTTTTCGGTCTATGGAGTGCTCCGAAAAGTGGCAGATGTGGGACCCTTGATCGGATTGACCATGGAAACACTGATTCTGGTGCCTGCGGCGTTGTTGCTGCTCGGTTTGTGGACTTATGACGGGTCCAGTCACTTCGGCACCCTGAGTGAAATGGATCTGTACTTTCTGGGTTGCGGACTGATTACCTCCTTCCCACTCCTTTGCTTTGCCGCAGCAGCCAAAAGATTACGCTACTCAACCCTCGGTCTGTTCCAGTATCTTGCACCCACCTTTCAATTCCTGCTTGGAGTTTTTATTTATAATGAGCCCTTTAGTTTGACCCATGGGGTTACCTTTACCCTGATTTGGATGGCCCTGCTGATTTACACAGGCAACAGTCTTACCAAAAAACTGGTGAACTGATCCGCTTTAGATTGTCTGTCGTTACAATGAGTTACGAAACTCTCTTTGATATGCCTAATTCATAAAGTTAAAATGACGGAAATTAACATTTCATAAATTCAGTATGCTGCTCGATATTGAAAATCTGACCAAAACCTTTCCTGGAGTCAATAACACTTCCCCCGTGAATTGAAAGAACGACATCTGGATTCGATGTCCGAGGAAGAATTGACTCAATTCCGGGCGGAAAACATCGGAATCATCTTTCAGCAGTTTCATCTGATGACCCACCTCAATGCCCTGGAAAACGTGAGTCTCCCCCTGGAAATGAATCACCAGCAGGATGCTCTTGAACTTGCCGAGAAAGCACTGGAGCAGGTGGGCCTTGGCTCGCGTATGGATCATTTTCCCCACCAACTCAGTGGAGGGGAGTGCCAGCGGGTGGCCATTGCCCGGGCGATCGTCATTCGCCCAGCGCTTCTTCTTGCGGATGAGCCGTCGGGGAACCTGGATCATGACACTGGAGAACAGGTGGCAGACCTCTTATTCGATCTGGTTGGAAGAACAGGAATGACGATGGTTTTGGTCACTCACAATTCCGAGCTTGCTTTACGATGTTCCAAACAGTTGACCCTCAGTCAGGGGCTTCTTCAGTGAGTGAGATCACCTACCCGATTCCTGCTGTCGGAACCAAAAGCAGGTCAGGTTCCAAGCGCCTGTGGCTGTGGTTCCGGTTGGCTTTCAAGGAACTGCTGAACCACCGACGTTTCAGCATCTTTTTCATTCTGAATCTGTCCCTCGGGCTTGCCGGTTTCATCGCTCTTGATTCGTTTCAGGTTTCCCTGGACCGGCATTTAACCCGGAATTCGAAATCGATTCTAGGTGCAGATATTTCTATTTCATCCAGGATGCCGGTTCCTCCGGAAACCCTGAATCAGTTAGAGCAGATGCTGCCCTCACCGTGGGAAGCCTTAAAAAAGATTCATTTTGTGACCATGGCAGCGAATGAATCGAACTCCAGGCTGATTCAATTGGTGGCCATCGAAAACGGTTTTCCGTATTACGGGAAGCTGGTTCTGGGAAACCAGAAGAATGCCAACCCCAAAATGGTGGATGAGGAACTGATTAAGGCTGGCAAACTCTGGGCTTATCCGGAACTGCTGATTACCCTGGGCCTGGAAATTGGGGACACACTCAGGCTTGGGGAAGTCGATTTCATCGTCGGGGATGTCGTATTGGAAGATCCGAGCAGCGCATTCAATACCTTCGGAGTTGCTCCCAGGGTTTATGTCGGAATGCCCCAGGCGATGGAGACCGGATTGCTAACCCAAAAAAGCCGAGTCTATTATGAAAATTTATATAAATTCTCTGATCATCAAGAGATCCAAAAACTTGAAGACGAGCTTGAAAACAAAATTAGGCTCATGGGGAACAGTAACGAAAGAATTCGTGTCCGAACCCATGAAGATGCCAGTGAAAATCTGGGAAGAGTTCTGGGCTACCTCAACGATTATCTGGGATTGATTGCTTTGATCGCGCTTTTTCTGGCAAGTATCGGCGCGGCTTATCTCTTCCGAAGTTTTCTGCAAACCCGTTTTCGAGAAATGGCGGTTTTGATGAGTCTTGGGGCCCATCGCAGGGAAACCTTCCAGGTCGTGATCTGGCAACTGGTTTTGATGGGCACACTTGCGTCTATGCTGGCCATGCTCTTTTCAGTGCTTTTGCTTCCCGCGCTGCCGATGCTGTTGGAAGAATTCCTGCCCCGCGGGTTCGAGACGATGGTCCGGGTCCGCAGTCTTTGGCTGGCGCTGATGATCGGATCAATCGGCAGTATTGTGTTTTGTCTTCCGGTCCTGCACGGAATCCGCAAAGTCCAGCCGCTCTCGCTTTTCAGCGCCCATGTGGAAGCAGGAAAAAGCCCGGGAAGTTGGAATGTGATGAACCTTCTAAGCTATCTGCCCCTCGTTATCACCTACTGGCTGCTTGCAGTCTGGCAATCGCAGTCCTTGCTGGTCGGATCCCTTTTCATTGCATTGCTGCTGGGTTGTATCTTTCTGCTCGGATTGTTTGGCCTGGGAATGGTGAAGCTCACCGAAATGTTCGGAAAAACAAGGGCTCCTTTTGTCAGGCTCGCACTGAAAAACCTCTCACGCAACCGCCTCAGTGCCGTTTCCTGTTTCATGGCAATTGCGATGGGCACCCTGCTGATCAACCTGGTGCCGCAAATCCAGCAGGGCCTTTTGGAAGAGATTTCAAAGCCCAAGGATTTCAAACTTCCAAGTTTGTTTTTATTTGACATCCAGCCCGAACAGACTGACCCCTTAAAATCTTTGCTTGCCGACCAGCAAATTCCGCTCGACATGCTTTCTCCATTGATCCGGGCAAGGCTTGTTTCGGTTAATGGAGAACCCTTTCAACGGGAAATGGATGATTCGAACCGGCAGATGTTGACCCGGGAAGAGGAACGTGAAAGGCGTTTCCGATCCAGGGGATTGAACGTGTCATACCGCCCGGAACTGTTCAACTCCGAAAAGATCGTTGCAGGAACTCCTCTCTCCAATGATTATGATTTCGATTCCGGACTGCCTGCAGAAATTTCCATTGAAGAACGGTATGCTTCCCGTCTCGGCCTGGAGATGGGCGATTTGTTGGTTTTTGATGTTCAGGGAATTCCGGTTGAAGGGAAAATCGTCAACCTTCGGCAGGTCAAATGGAACAGTTTTCAACCTAATTTTTTCATCCTCTTCCAAACCGGGGTGCTTGAGGATGCTCCTGCCAGTTTTCTCGGTTCGGTTTCAGGTCTGGATGCCGCATCACGAATTTCGGTTCAAACCCGGATCATCAAAGAATTTCCCAATGTGTCAGTAATCGACGTGACAAGGATTGTCGGGCGGGTGATCGAAATAACGGATCAGATGAGTCTTGCCATCAGGATGATGGCCTACCTTTCGATCCTGGTGGGCATGGTGGTGGTTTTTTCCATTGCACGTTATGAGGTGCAGAGACGCTATCGGGAAATCAACCTGCTCAAGGTATTGGGAGCAGGGTTTTCCAACATCCGTAGCATGATCCTGCTCGAGTTCGGAATTTTGAGCAGCATGGCGGCATTCTTTGGAGTCGTTCTCAGCATGGCGATGTCCTACACCCTGTCTTGGCAGATTTTCGAAAGTCTTTGGCACCCAGCATGGCTCAACAGTGCGATGGGTATTGCCGGGGTGACTTTTCTCGGAATGGTGGTTTCCTTGCTGGCCACTTCCGGAGTTTTGAGACAAAAACCTTTGGTATTGCTGCAGACGACCTGATCAATCGATAAGATTGTCAGAACGTACATTCTCTCGTTCGTACTGAATCGGCAGCGATTTCCCATAGACCTGTATGGAATGTTCAGGACGATTCATCATCCCAGGATGGGTGGTATAACTCGGAAGGGCGATGATTCGTTTTATCTTTCCTTGAACCCTGGTCACCCGGTGGAGAGAATAACGTCCCTTAAAAAGCTGCATGTCCCCTGGTCTTAGTTTTAAACTTCTTACCCTATCCCGGCT
>LUMI01001722.1_pt1 | contig 10800 bp, 22 predicted proteins | sample 729681 | NCBI WGS metagenome assembly LUMI01 (sample SAMN03860267, study PRJNA289734) | marine metagenome | biome: seawater column; feature: ocean; material: water; isolation source: Red Sea water column Station 34 - depth 10m | place: Saudi Arabia: Red Sea | collected 2011-10-15 | depth 10 m
AAATAAATACTTACCTGTGTAGAACTCGTTGTCAATCTTACACAACCACGGAGATGAACTAACTCTATCCATCACTGTAACTGCATGATTTCTTGACTCACAATCCCAAGGTTGACACAAATGGTCTTCCATAGGTTCTGCCCATTCATCTACAGGTATATCTGCCACGAGTGCTTGTATAGGCATTCTTGCCCACATTGCACCACCATGCACGTTTTCTTCAGGACCATCTTCCATGTCTATCTCACAACCTGTGAATACGACTTGAAAACTTAATGACCTATCAGGTATTGTGTTTACAGCTATTGCCAACGCATGAAGGAACTCACCATGATAGTTTTGATGATTACAAGTGAACTCTCTTCGCACCCAGCACTTAAAGTGTGGGATGTTACTAATGAGATACGACATTATCTACGTCTAGCAGCACCACCTCTAGAGTACATCTTGGTCTTCTTCTTCATACCTGCTCCACCTCTGGACATCATTTTAGTTTTTTTCTTCATTCCAGCACCTCCTCTGGACATCATTTTAGTTTTCTTTTTTCCGTGCATTGGCATGGCTTATTTTCCTTTCTTCTTCATATTGTCACTTATAGTGATCATCATACCTACTGCTCCACCTTTACGATAGTCAGTATTTCCTGTTTTCTTTTTCTTCATCATACCACCCACTCTCATGTAACCCATCTTCTTGACCACATCGGGTGCTTTCTTTTTTAATGCCTTTAGTCCGGGATTAGTATCTGGTATTTTCTTTAGTCCAAGTCCACCTTCACTTTTGTTTAACACTTTAAACTCCACTTCTGAATCTTTACCTGACCTTTCTTTCATAAACTGTTTTTTAGTTTTAGGTTTAGGTCTAGTTGTTGGCATATCATCCTTAGTTAACTTTGGTGGTGTCTTCTTTTTAGTTTTAGTTGGGGTTGTTTCTGCTTGTGCCTTACCAATCCTAGCTTTTCTTTTATCTGCTTCAGTGAGAGTAGCATCACCCATCTTTTTTATTCCGAGTAACTCATTTATGACATCACCCACGCTAAGTGCTGCTACAGTTCCACCTGCTCCTATACCACCACCTATAAGTTTATTTATCTTTTTTTCTGCCGCAACTCTATCTTTTCCTACAACAATACTATCAGTTTTTCTTCCGGGTCTACCCTCTACATCTATACCTAGTTTCTTTGCAATTTTTTTCTGTAAAGGTTTACTTAACTTATTTATTGCGTTTATAACTCCTGAAATACTTGCCATTTATATCACCACTTTACTTTATGAGACCAATACTTTGCTGATAGCTTTGTAGTTGGTTTACCTTGAGCATCATGTCTAGCATAATAACTCTTCTTACGTGCTTTATCACGAGCAGTCTTTGGATTCTTACCTGCTCCCTTTACACCTTGTTGACCAAATCTGATCAACTTCATCTTATGACCCTCAACTGCAAGTACAACATGAGACTTTGTTTTATGATTAGGTGTTCTTTTTGCTTTGTTTACACCACTTAGTCCATGTTTCTTGAGTAATGCTGCTTTTCTTTTTTCGTGTGCCATTGTGTTTTAATTTTACCCTCTTCAATCATACACTTATATTTCAAAGCATAATAGTTTGGCATATACGAGGGTAGCTCTGTAGCTATCTCATATGCTCTTTTAACACACTGCTTCTCAGTTTTGTATGGTCCTTCCAAATCTTCTAGAGTATGACATACGTTATTAGTACCGATTAGGCACACAAGTACAAATGCTTCAAACATCTTCCAACAATCCTTCTGCTATCATAGCATTCTCTACGTGCTTTAGTGTATAACGAACACCTGTCTTTGCTTCAATCGCAGCACGAATGTAGAATACGGAACTGTGAGGAATATGTATCTTATGTAATGTGTTATTATGTAAGGCATCATAGAATGCTTCTAAAATATTACCTTCAGGTACATATAGTTTTACTGATTTTTTCTTCATTGTCAAGTCTTAATTAAAATTATGATAGTACGTGAGGGAATATATAGGATTTCATTTAAATGTTCATTTAAGTGTTTTTATATTTTAAGTTATTATCATTTAAATGTACATCTAAGTGACTAGTTATACATAATTATAACCGATTTTTTAAAATCTGTCAACCCCAAAAATAAAATATATTTTACTTGACACATATATTTGACAGTTATCCTATGTGGTTAACAGTTGGATTTTCTAATCTGTGTATTTGTACATGATACGTAACGTGTACGGGGGGTGTGGCTGTGGCTATACCCTGCCTTGTTCACCTTTTGTTCTACTTTTCTAAACATTTTTTATTGTTTTTACCTTTTTATATGCAAAATATCTTTTTTATTTTACCTAACTTATTGATATTATTACTTTTTTTATACTCAAAGTAACTGATTATTTAACAGTTTCCCTTGTTTATCCTTCATTATGCTTAAATATATCCCATTGTTTCCCAATTCAAAATTCGTCTATAAAATCTGCATACTATATAATACAAAATAAAAAATTTTTATATTCTCTAATATAATCAAAAAAATATCATAAAAAATATTCAATAAAAACAATCACTTAACAAATTAATTTTAAAATAATTAACTTTTTTTTGATTTGCCTATTTACATTTACGAAATTTTGAATAATAATAGTTTTCATGATCGAGGTTGAATTAACCAAGTTCATAAGATAAGCGACTAAGTCTTTTAAATTGCTAATGAAACAAAAAGAACTTTTTAATTTTAGATAACAGTTAAAATAACGACCTTCTAAAATAAATTTTAAATAGCTCTTGACGAATGAAGTTAAAAATGCAACGATCTAAATAAGATAAAGACAAACGACAAGTCTATAACATGGTGCAAGTGCGAACTTTAAATCGATCTTATCAAGGGCAAATTCCCTATACGATAAATGCGAATGCTTATCCATACGTGGGCAAGACGTGAGCTAACTAGGTGTGCCAATCGAGTATACAACGTGAAGTATACGAATGACGTAACACCCTAACACTAGACAAGCGACCAAGTGTAGTTTGTAAAAGATAGGACAAGTGCGACTAGAGAAATCCTAGGGTGGCAACGAGTGATAAGTAGGCGAGAAATTAAAAGATACTAGTTTTGTGTGTTGTCTAGTATGCCTTCCCTTAATATCCTGATCAGGTGGGAATCAAAGCGAAAGCGAGGAAAAATCTACACTACTATACTATTTTTATTGTAACCCCCTTTACATTCCCTGTTATATATGGGTATAATGCCCATATAACTTTAACTTATATAAGGAGAATAACTATGTTTGTAATTGCAATCGCTACTAAACCATTGAATGATGGAACTAAAGGTCGTAGGTTTAATATCTTAAACAAGAAGGGTTTCTTTAGACTAAGAAAAAATAAGTCTAGAGGTTGGTTTAAGACTAGTGAAGGTGATACATTTAAGCAGTATCACTTTGGCAAATTCACTATGGCTTTTGAAAAGGCTATGACTGTAAAACCATTAAATCATTTTGCAGGATAATTGCTACATAGGTGCAATGCTTTCTAGCATTGTACCCATATATAATAGGATTAACAATAGAAGGAGCAATCATGGAACAAAAAGCAAAAACTAAAATAAACATGAATGATATTAAGGCTAAGACTAAACAAGAATTAGAGTCAATAGTGTGGTCGTTATGGGTAGACTATGCAGTGCCTGACAATACTGACGAAGGACAAACTCGTACTTTCAATATAAAATTTAATAAAATCAAAAGAGAAAAGCCACACTTTACAGATATTGACTATCAAAAGTGTACTTATAGCAATGGTAAACTATACATATAATAGAAGGAGCAATCATGACTAGAAAACATTTTGAAGATTTAGTAGCCATAATCGTAGACAATAACCTTGACGAAATAGCTATACAAGATATAATGAGATTTTGTAAAAGGCATAATAGTAGATTTGACAAGGCTACATTTATGGATAGAATTAATAAACTAAGAAACCAATAGAGGATATAATTATATGATAACGACTAAAAATATAATCGCAATATACAAGTTAGCTAATGCAAATGAAATAAAACATGGGTTAACTTGGTATGTAAATGCTAATGCAGATTGCAAAAGAATTGCGACACAATTAGAACTACCTATCCATATTGTGATAGGTGTAGTAAGTGCATTATCGCCTAACAATAAATGGGAACGTAACATAATCAATGCAGAAGAACTATGTACTGCCTTCCTCAATGGTCAAGATATGGATAGTATCAAGGTTAGTACATATCATACTATGAAGAAAAAGGCATGGCATATATTAGAGACAATGCCAAGCTATGATGAAACTATTACTATACTCAATGGTAAAAAGATTGTGTCATTCTTCAGGAATATAAGTGGAGATGAGCAAGATATTACTATTGATGGACACGCTAGGAATATATACTATAATGACAGACAAGGATTGACTACACCTAATACTAACATTAAAAAGAGTGAGTACCTTGACATTCAAAAAGCATATCTTAGGGCATCTAAAAAGCTAGGCATCAAGGCATATGAATTACAAGCTATAACATGGGTGGCATGGAGAAGGATACATGGAATTAAATAATATATCTATCAATAGGTTAGTACCATATTTTTTAATGAGTTCATACTTGTACTATGTGCATAATAAAAGTGTGTTAACTGATAATCAATTTGATAACCTATGTAAAAGGCTAGATGATAATTGGGATAACATAACCCATGTCCATAAAAAATTAATTTCAAGACAAGACTTGAAAGTGGGTAGTGGGTATGCTATAAACTATACCAATATGATAATGAATAGTGCATTAAAATGGTATGAAACTGAAACTAAAAAAGGAGAAAGCTAAATGAAAAATAAATTTGGAAAATCAAAAGATATAGACAATGCCTATGCTACATATAGGATAGACAACCCTAGTAATGGTATGTATTTTGAGTGGAAGGTGCTTAAAACATATCAGGTAAAAGATAACGAAGATAAAAACCAATATGCTAGATGGTTTACTGCGTGTAAATCCCCTATGACATACGATAGTTGGGAGTATGGAGATGCCTACATAAGTGAGATCATGTCTGTAAATCCAAAGTTAATAAGTGCAACTGACGAATGGAAAAAGGAGTATAACTAATGTGTGATACAGATTATATAAATGGTTGGAGATATATAGTTTGGGTAGGTGGTAATGATGACTACTACAAGAACTATAATGATGCCAAAAGAGATGCAGATGAATGGAAGGCTAAAGGTTATGATGATGTAATCATAGAACGTATAGAGGAGTTAAGATAATGAAAATACATAGAGTAGTAAAAATGCTAGGTGCAACAACAACCACAGGTAAACTTGCAAGTGATATGTATGACTTGAATTACAAGACATACTATTCAGAAGAAGAGGATAGATATATACCTATCTCACATATGGACTTTCAACATATGGTCAGAGCTTTTGTAAAGCTATGCGACCAAGAGAATATGCTTGACAGGTCTAAGCACATGGGTAAAGTTAAAGATTTAACTGCTAAACTAGAGCAAGTAGAAAGTTTTAATGAACATAATCATGAGGTGTATAAAACAAACTTAAAAGAGCAAGAGGACAGACTACAAGCTATTATAGATGAAAAAGATAAGTTGTTAGAGCAAGAAACTATAAGTAAAAATGCTTGGAGACAATGTTACTACAATGAATGCACTACAAAAGGACACTACTATACCTTTAGTGAGATACCACAAGACGAAGAGGGCAAGGAATTTGTCAAGAACTGTAGGAAGTATCTTAACAGAGAATCATATAACATAAGAGTGAAAGGGCAACACCTCAAGAAGGAATTGTATGGACAAGGTAAGGCATATCATGGTGCAAACATGGGAGATTGTACACACATGAGAGTTTACATTGACAATAAATAATAATAGGAGTATAACTATGTTACCAAACAATAATGACGCATTAATAATTTTAATCGTGAGTGGAATATTAGTATTGTTCTTCTCAACATACATGGGAGTTTAGATATGCAAAAGGTTAGAGTCTATTGGAATCTACACAAGAACTGTTGGAGTATACAAGACTGCAAGAGTGGTTTAGTAATAGATCATAGAAAAGGTGTAGTGCTTGAAGGTAACTTTGTTGTTCGCAAGGGTGGACAAAAGCGAGTGCGACAAGAGGGCAAGAAAAATGTTCATGCCTTTGCAGTAGGTTACCTAAGTGAATATTTTTTATCCACATCTGAATCTTTGAAAAAAGAATTTGCAGATTGGGATAGAGTAAAGTATAATCCATACGAAGATGATTACTTTATGCATCAAAGTGTAAGTGATAATCAATACAAACCTAAAGAATGGAATGAGATACCTAGAGATTGGGTTGGTATGATACACATGGATTCAACAGAAGGGGGTAACCCTCAAGTTTATATATAGGAGATAACATTATGAATGTACTAAGTTTATTTGATGGCATGAGTTGTGGGCAGTTAGCCTTGGAACGTGCTAACATTGAAGTGGATAACTACTTCGCTTGTGAGATAGATAAGTATGCTATTCAAATAGCACAAAAGAATTTCCCTGATACATTTCAATGGGGAGATGTAACCCAAATTAAATTACCTACTAGGGGTAGCATAGATTTACTCATGGGTGGTTCGCCTTGTCAGGGATTTTCTTTTGCAGGAGATCAGTTGGCATTTGATGATCCACGATCCAAGTTATTCTTTGAGTTTGTTAGAATAATGAACGAGGTAAAACCAAAGTATGTGTTACTTGAGAATGTTAGAATGAAGAAAGAGTTTGAAGATGTTATCACACAACACATGGGGTTTGCACCACAGTTGATAAACTCTAGCTTGAAGTCTGCACAAAACAGATGGAGAAACTATTGGTGGGGTAAACTTGTCAATGGAAAGTATGAACAGATACCTATTGAGCCTATGCAAGATCTAGGTTTAGTGTTGAAAGATATATTACAAGAGGATCATGGAGAGCCACCTGTACCAATCAATGAACGTAATGCTAGACATCACAAACACCCATACCAAAAGTCTTTGTGTGCTACTGCTACAATGTACAAGGGAGCAGGAAATAATGGTATGACTATTGTTGACAGACTAATACCTGTAGGAGATGCAGAAGAATATGCACACTACAATTACAGAGCAACAAAAGAAGTGTATCACATGAATGGTAAAGCACCTACACTATTGACTATGCAAGGTGGCAATAGAGAACCAAAGGTAGCTACGTATTCTGCCAAGGGTGGTCGCATAGTTAATCGTAGATTAAATGCAGATGGTGTGCGTAAAGATTATCAAATAGATTTACCACTAACACCACAAGTAGAGATACGAGATGATGATAAAACTAATTGTCTTACTACTGTACAAAAAGATAATGTTGTGGTAGAAGGTATGACATGGAGAAAGCTAACACCTATTGAGTGTGAGAGATTACAGACACTACCTGATAATTATACAGAGGGTGTATCAAAGACACAACGATACAAGATGATTGGTAATGGGTGGACAGTAGATGTTATCGCACATATACTCAAGGGTATGGAGTGTGAGAAACAATACCTACTAAATGATCCTATATGGGATGAAAGGTGGACAGTATGAAACAAAGAAAGTATCACGATTGGGTTTACATGGCAGATGACTCAATGAATAAAGTATTAAAAACAGTAGTGGTGGCACTTCATGTTTATGGATTTTGGGTGGTGCTACAAGCAATATGGGAGAAGTATATATGAACTTAATAGAACTAGAGAAAAAAATAAAAGAGCATGAGGTCATACAAAAGTTTAAGGATGGTGTTACAGATGCTATGCTACATGGCACAAGAGATTATGCTACATGGCACAAGAGATGAGAAACAATCACACCATTATTATAAGCAAGGCTATGACTTTGGTATAGATTTGTTTTGTAAACAAGAGGAGTGGACACATGACTAAAATAGTACACGATACATGGCAGTCTGTCATGAATCATGAACGTAATCCATTGCGACACATACCTGACTTGAACACAAGACATATGGTCATGCAAGTGTTGGCATGGATGTGGTGCATAGTATTTTCTATGTACTTTGGTAGTATGTGGGTGTTTGGTATAACTGCCATTGCTCACGTGTTTATAATCTGTGCTATTGTTTTAACTGTAGCTACGTTTGAAACTGCAAAGAGAAAGCCTACATTTTTTCTAAAGAAAGGCTATCACACACCAAGCAGAAGTAGATATATGTATCACGATGGCAAGAGAATTAAGTATGACGATAATGACATGGGTGGAGAACATGAATAATATGAAAGGAGATAATCATGTGGCATAGAATAACAGATTTTTTTAATGTGGAGTATCACAAAAAATATGGAGAGGGTACAAAGTTTGACCTCGATTATGGTAAGCTATTGATAATAGCATTATGTATTTATATAGCATGGAAGGTGTAACATGGAAGATAAAAGCTACGAACTATTTTCAGAATTAGTTGACAGAGAACATGAGAGTTTGATCCCTGATAAAACTATACCCACATTTAATATATGGGATGTAAGAAAGGAGAACAATGAATATTCTAGAACTAAAAGACAAATACCTAGAGTCACAAGACTTCAAACTTCTAGCAAGTAAAACACAAAAGGATTACATCTACTTCTTAGACAAGATGTTATCCACACCTGTGAATGGTAGGCACGTGTCTAGATCAAGAGTGTCCACCTTTACAGGTGTAAAAGCTAGACGAGCATACGAGACTTGGCTCAAGAGAGGTGTGTCCTTTGCTAATCATATATGCTCTGTGTCCAAGAAGATGTATTCATATGCAAATGAAATGGGTTACGCAGAAACTAATCCGTTCAAGACATTTAAATGCAAGACAACACACAATAGACGTGTGACTTGGACAAGGCAGCAGGTCAAAACTTTTTTAGACGAGTGCTATTTATCCTTTGAATACAGGAACTTAGGACTAATAGTTCAGATGGCATATGAATGGTGTCAACGAGTTGGAGACATGAGAATGTTAAAGTTTAGCAACATAGATTTTGATACAGGAGTATTGAATCTTGAGCAATCTAAACGTAGAGCATTGGTGCATCTACCCATAAGTGAAGACTTACTAGAAATGTTAATACAACAGAAGGAAGAGTTTGGTTTTCAAGAATGGGTAGCACCATATCCCTTTGCTAGACGTAAGTCATACGAGCCTTACACCCTACACAGGCTATCAAAAGTAGCACGAAGGGTGTTAGATTTGTGTGGACTACCAAAAGAACTACGTATAGCAGACCTGAGAAGGACAGGTACAACAGAAATGGTTGAGGCAGGTGTCTCTATGGCACAGATTATGTCAGTTACAGGGCATTCTACACCCAATAGTGTAAAGCCTTACATGAAAAATACTTATGCATCTGCAGAAAATGCCTTGACAAAAAGACAAACCTATGTTAAAAGCACTATGGATGTGCCACGATGATGGATATAATAAATAACATAGCAGATGAATTAGCAAGTGGAGAAACAAAAAGAATGAACTGTCCTAACTGTGGTGGATATAAAACTTTTACAATCACAAACAATGTAGGACAGTTGCTATGGAATTGTTACAAGGCATCATGCAAGGTGTCAGGTTCTACAAGAACTACATTATCAGTTGCCGATATTAGAAACTACTTTAACTTGGTGCAACAAGATGAAAATAAATTTAATCTACCTGACTACGTGGTTCATCACACAGGTAGGCAAGAAGTAAAAGAGTTTGCCCATGAGTATGGGATAAACTATGAGAGTATTCCTCTGTACTTTGATGTAAAAGAAAAGAGGATTGTGTTTCCCATAAGAGACAAAGGGATAATTGTAGATGCAGTTGGAAGAGCAACTAGTAAATTTACAAATCCTAAATGGAAACGATATGGGAATAGTAACGTACCTTTTTCTATTGGAACAGGTAACGTTGCAGTGGTTGTTGAGGATTGTGTGAGTGCATCTGTGCTTGATAGTGAAGGGTGTGTTGGGGTTGCTTTGTTAGGAACATCTTTATCACAACAACACAGAGAGCATTTACAACAATTCTCAACAGTCATCATTGCTTTAGACCCTGATGCTAGTTACAAGTCTTTCAGTATTATGAAAGAACTTAGGAGTTATGTTAACGAAGTCTTAGTGTTAAAGTTAGAAGACGATTTAAAATATAGAAGAGAGAATGATTTAACTAAACTAAAGGAGTTATTAAATGGAACTATCGTTAATTAAAACTTTGATGAATAAAGATTTCTATGAAGATCACAAGGGTGCTAAGTGTCCTGATAGATTGTTCAGTAAAGAAGTTAGAAAGATCAAAGCAACCATAGATAAAGCTATGTTACAGTATGGTAGGACAGTTACTACAGATGAGATACAGGCATTGTTTCTATCATCTAATCCTAGCTTGACTACTGCACAGAAACAGGCATACGAATCAATGTTTCTTACATTGAAGAAGGAGACTGAACTTGGAAAAGACATTGCACAAGAAGTGCTTTCAAAATTATTTCAACAAATCGTGGGCGAAGATATTGCTAACATTGGTTTTAACTATGTCAATGGTACTCAATCCACACTTGAACCTCTTAGAAATATACTTGATTCCTATGGTGATGACTTTATTCCTAATCTAAATGTGGATTGGGAAGACCTTAGTATTGAGAATCTTATTAAGAGCAACGACCTAGAGACTGGATGGTCATTTAATATACCATCATTGGTGCATCAATTAGAGGGTGTCAATGAAGGTCACTTGATTGAGGTAGGTGC
>LUMI01000499.1_pt1 | contig 10783 bp, 13 predicted proteins | sample 729681 | NCBI WGS metagenome assembly LUMI01 (sample SAMN03860267, study PRJNA289734) | marine metagenome | biome: seawater column; feature: ocean; material: water; isolation source: Red Sea water column Station 34 - depth 10m | place: Saudi Arabia: Red Sea | collected 2011-10-15 | depth 10 m
GGTCATGCTTGTGTTGCCCTGTTGAATATTGCTGAAGGGCTTTGGCGCAAGTCACACAACCCGGGTCTTGTCACCCCTACTGTGGTTGTCAGGAAAGTCGGCCGCTCGTCCACTTCTTCAACAAAAGATTAAAATAATATTTAATTTCTGTGCAGAAACCTGTTGTTCTGTGTATAATGTTAATGTGTTGAGGCAATGCCGATGCCTTGTGATTTTAGTTTTCTGGAAAGGAGAAGAGACGCATGGACATCAAGACTTTTAAAACCCTCGCTGCTAAACTACCCCCTAAGATGGCGGTTCTCATGCGAGGCCCGACCGGTGTCGGCAAGACCGAGATGGCCAAGGCGCTTGCCGGCTTCCTGTTCGATAATGACGACGCCATCCTGCGGATCGACATGTCCGAATATATGGAAAAGCATGCCGTCGCCAGGCTGATCGGCGCGCCGCCGGGCTATGTCGGCTATGAAGAGGGCGGCAGCCTGACCGAGGCCGTGCGCCGCCGTCCCTATCAGGTGGTGCTGTTCGACGAGATCGAGAAGGCGCATCCCGACATCTTCAACATCCTTCTTCAGGTTCTGGACGAGGGCCATCTGACCGACGGCCAGGGCCGCCGTGTGGATTTTGCCAATACCATCATCCTGCTGACCTCGAACATCGGAGCCGACCATCTGCTGGCGCTCGATGACGGCGAGGACAGCGATGCGGCGCGGGACGCCGTGATGGCGGATGTCCAGTCCACCTTCCGGCCGGAATTCCTGAACAGGCTGGACGAGGTGCTGCTGTTTCACCGGCTCGCCCCCGGCCATATGGGCGACATCGTCACCATCCAGTTCGCCCGCCTGTCGGCGCGTCTTGCCGAACGCGGGGTGGCATTGCGGCTCAGCGACGAGGCGGCGTCATGGCTCGCCACCCCGATCCGGCGACCGACAGGCTGATCTTCGGCTTCGGCTCGCCCGACGAGACCGGGGCCGTGAAGGGCGCGCTCAGCGACAGCGCCACCGACGCGGCGGGACGGGCGTGAACAGGCCAAAAGCCACCGAAGCCTGAGGCCGGGCCGGGACCATTGATTTAGAGAAAAGGTGCGATGGTGCTGCCAGCGTGATTCGAACACGCGACCTCACCCTTACCAAGGGTGCGCTCTACCGCTGGAGCTATGGCAGCGTCGCCATCGACGCGCCTGACTTACACGAGATTGCGCGCCGATTGCAAGCGGGATTTGTCAGAGTTTCAGCAACAGCCTGACGATCCGTCTTGTCCGCGGGCTGAACAGCGCCTCGGTAAAGAACTGTCCGGCGGCGCGCCTGCTGGCATCGCCGAAGGTCGGATAGGGCGCGATCGTGCCGGCCATGCTGCCAATCCGCCGCCGCGCCGCGATCGCCACCGACCAGGCGAGGATCATCTCCCCGGCCTGCGGTGCGAGGATGGTCGCCCCCAGAATGCGCCCGTTTCGATGTGTCACCACTTTCACCATCCCCTCGGTCCGTCCTTCGGCCACGGCACGGTCATTGCCGTCCAGCGAGACCGTCCGGGTGCGGATGTTGCCGGCGCCCCATGCCTCGGCGGCGGCACTCTCGCCAAGCCCGACATGCGCCAGTTCGGGGTCGGTGTAGGTCACCCACGGCGTCAGGCTTTCATCGATCTTCGCCGGAAGCCGGAACAGCATGTTGCGGATCACGATGCCGGCGTGATAGCCGGCGATATGGGTGAACTGCGCGCGCCCGGCGGCGTCGCCGATGGCAAAGACCCGCTTGTCGCTGGTGCGAAGCCGCCTGTCGGTCACGATCCCGCCGGGGCGGGTGGCGATGCCGGCCGCCTCCAGCCCCAGATCGTCGATATTTGCGCGCCGTCCGGCGGCGACCAGAAGATGGCTCGCCGTGATGCTGCGCCCGTCGGCCAAATCCAGCCTGATCGACCCGGTGGTCCCCGACACGCCGGCCACTCCGATGCCCTCGACCAGCTCGATCCCTTCCTTCACCAGCCGGTCCTTCAGAATGGCGGCGGCATCGGGATCATCCTTGCCGAGGATCGTCATGGCCTCGATCACGGTGACCTTGCAGCCGAGCCTGGCATGCGCCTGCGCCATCTCGATGCCGATCGGGCCGCCGCCGATGATGGCGAGATGGGCCGGCTTTTCGGCATCGGCGAAAATCGTCTCGTTGGTGTGGAACGGCACGGTATCGAGGCCCGGAACGGGCGGCAGTGCGGCGCGCGAGCCGGTGGCGATGACAAAGAATTTGGCCCGCACCTCATGCGAGGCCGACCGCACCAGCCGCCGCCCGGCAAAGGCGGCGCGTTCCTCGATCACCTGAACGCCGAGCCCGGTGAACCGTTCCACCGAATCATGCGGGGCGATGGTGGCGATGACGTCCGCGACATGGCGTTTCACCGCGGCGAAATCGATCGCCGGCGCCGCCCCGGTGACCCCCATCGCCGGATTGCCGTGCGCGTGATGCGCGGCCTTGGCCGCCGCCAGCAGCGCCTTTGACGGCACACAGCCGCTGTTCAGGCAGTCACCGCCCATGCGGTCGGCTTCGAACAGCACGACCCGCGCGCCCATCTGCGCCGCGCCTGCCGCGACGCTCAGCCCGCCGGACCCGCCGCCAATGATGCAGATATCGGTGTCGATGGTGTTCATGACCCGTCTCCCTTGTGCCGCAAGGCGGTGAATTTTTTCCAGGCAACCGGCATCAGCGCCAGCAGGCCCAGCGCCGCCAGCGGGCCAAGTATGGCCGGTGATCCCAGAATTTCGAGATCGGGCGTGCGCCCCGCCGCCAGAACATGGTCGAGACCCCTTCCCACCGACACGAAGACCGCCGATCCCGGCGCGATGCCGATAAAGGTGGCGGCAAGATAGCTTCGGAACGGCATGCGGGTCAGCGCCGGCACAATATTGACGACCCAGAAGGGCGCGGCCGGGATCAGGCGCAAGGCGAGCAGATAGGAAAAGGCGTTGCGGCTGAAGCCGTCCTCGAGCCGCGCCATGAACGGACCGGCGCGCCGTCGCGCCAGGTCGGCAAAGGCGGTGCGGGCGGCGATGAACACCACCCCGGCGCCTGCCGTCGCGCCGACAAGCACCAGCAGCACCGCAAGCCAGCCGAAAATCGCGCCGCCTGTCAGGGTGAGCGGCAGCGCGACGGGAAGCGAGAAAGCCACCGCCACCGCATAGAGCAGCAGGAACGACGCTGCCGCCAGCCCCAGATTGGCTTCGGTATATGCCGTGATCTGCCCGTAATGCAGCGCGATCGTCTGCCAGCTGATGGCCCGATGCGCACCGCTGGCAAAGAACAGCACAAGCCCGGCGACCAGAAGTGCCGGAAGCCACCATTGTTTGATCCGTGAGCCGAGAGCCGGCGACATGCTGCTTACCTCTTCTGTCCGGGCTGGTCCGAAGGACTGCCGTACCATTTGTTCCCGAACATGGCATCAGGGTCTTTGAACGCGGGAACGTTGTCAGGCCCGACTCTATCCCCCTGCCCGTCCTGCCACAATATGTCCTTAATGACGGGTCAGGATGGTGGCTCGGGAATGGGGCGACAACGAGGCGACAGCAGGGCCGGGAGCGCTTTTGCCATTGGCGGCGCACCGAGTTTGCGCGATAAGGTCAGGTTAACGGATGCACGTCAGCGGTGCATCGGTCGCAGGGACGAGAGGAACAGGAATTGTCAGGTTCTGGCGAGGACAAGAAGGAGCGGCTGGCGAAGGCCCTTCGCGAGAACCTTCACAAGCGCAAGTCCCAGTCGCGGGCACGTAACGGCTCCGGTACCGCCGGCCATCGCGAACGACCGATCAAGCCCGCATCTACGGGGAGACAAGATGGACAGTCTGAGGATTGAAGGTGGCGTGCCGCTGAAGGGCGAGATCGTGGTCAGCGGGGCGAAAAACGCGGCGTTGCCCCTGATTGCGGCAGGACTCGTCACCGACGGCACGTTGCGGCTTCGAAACGTTCCGGACCTTGTCGATACAGGATCGATGGAGGTCCTTCTTCGCAATCATGGCATGGATGTCGGGCGAACGGGCGACATGCTGGTGATCGGGGGCAGCGCCACCAATTTCGACGCTCCCTATGACCTTGTCCGCAAGATGCGCGCCTCGATCCTTGTGCTCGGGCCGCTGCTGGCGCGTTACGGTCAGGCGCGCGTGTCGCTTCCGGGCGGCTGCGCCATCGGCACCAGGCCGGTCGATCTCCATATCCGTGCGATGCAGGCCTTCGGCGCGATCGTCGAGCTTGCCGACGGCTACATTCAGGCAAGGGCGCCCGGCGGGCTGACCGGCGCGCGCGTCGTCTTTCCGATGGTGTCTGTCGGCGCCACCGAAAACGCGATGATCGCGGCCACACTCGCCAAGGGCACATCCGAAATTGTGAATGCCGCGCGCGAGCCCGAGATCAGCGATCTTGCCGAATGCCTGATCGCAATGGGCGCGCGCATCACCGGCCACGGCACGGATACAATTACGATCGAGGGTGTCGACAGCCTCGGCGATGCGACACACGACGTCATCCCCGACCGGATCGAGGCCGGCACATTCGCCATTGCCGCCGCGATCACCGGCGGCGAGCTGACATTGCAGAATGCCCGCGCGCGCCATCTTGATTCGCTGTTTGAGGTGCTGCGCCGGTGCGGTATCACCATCGACGAGAATGATGACGGCATCCGGGTCGCCGCAAATGGCGGCATCGGGTCGGCAGACATCACCACCGACCCGTTCCCCGGGTTCCCGACCGACCTGCAGGCGCAGTTCATGGCGCTGATGTGCCTTGCCGACGGGTCGTCGCGGATTTCCGAGACAGTGTTCGAGAACCGCTTCATGCATGTGCCGGAACTGATGCGCATGGGCGCCGATATTCAGGTCGATGGCGGGATTGCCATGGTGCGCGGCAAGCCCAGCCTGACGCCGGCACCGGTGATGGCAACCGACCTCAGGGCGTCGGTGTCGCTTGTGCTGGCGGCATTGGCGACGGAAGGCACCTCCGAGGTCAGCCGGATCTATCATCTGGACCGGGGCTATTCCGATCTCGAGGCCAAGCTCGGCCAGTGCGGCGCACGGATGCACCGGGTCTGAGGCAGCTGTGAGTGGTCCGGTGCATAATGGAGAGGACGGCAGGCTGCGCTTGCAGGCCGCCGGACAGGACGACCTTGAGGTCCTGTCGGCGCTTCTTCAGGACGCGATCATCCCGGGTGAGGACATGTTCCATGACCAGGGTGGCCGCCGCTTCGTGATGGTGGTCAACCGGTTCTGCTGGGACCAGCCGCCGGTGCGGGGCGTGACCAGCGAGGATGGCGGGCCTGTGTACCAGCGCCGGTTGTGCGGTGTTCAGATTCGTGGTGTGAGAGCTGTCCGTCAGTCGGGCATGCCGTCTGACCGAAAGTCGGCGCTGTTCAATCTTCTGGCCATCAGGGCGGATGATGCCGGCACCACAGATGGCGAGCGGATCGAACTGCTGTTTTCCGGCGGCGCGGCGCTGCAATTCGATCTCGACGGCCTGTCGGTGATTGCCGAGGACATCGAGACCGGTCAGCCGACGCCGAACAGGCCGGCACATGATGTCGAGACCTGAACGCCAATCGTGTCTTCGGGATTGCCCGAGAGATTGCCCGAGAGATTGATTTCGCGGCGTTTTTGTCGTTAAACCTTCCTGACCGGAGGCAACCGGCAGGCGGACACCGTTGGAGTGGCCGCAGTGACGGTATGTGTAACCGCAAGGGATGCGGTGCCGGCAGTTTGCGAAAGGGATATGTGATGGCGGTCAGGCTGGATAACCGGCAGGCGGATTTCGAGGCCCGCTTCGAGACATTGCTGGCGGCCAAGCGCGAGGCGACGGTGGACGTTGCCGAGGCGGTCGCGGGGATCATTGCCGATGTGCGCGCGCGCGGCGATGCGGCCCTGCTGGAGCTGACTGCGAAATATGACCGGCTCGACGCCGGCTCGGTGGCCGAACTCGCGGTCGGCCGTGACGAGATCGACGCCGCGCTCGACGGCCTGACGCCGGCCCTTCGCGATTCGCTGGAGACGGCAGCATCGCGCATTCGTAGTTTCCACGAGCGCCAGCTGCCGCAGGATTTCGACTATACGGATGATCAGGGTGTCGGGCTTGGCATGCGCCATACGGCTGTGGATGCTGCCGGCCTCTATGTTCCGGGTGGCAAGGCGGCCTATCCCTCCTCGGTCCTGATGAACGCCGTGCCGGCTGCCGTCGCCGGCGTCGAACGCCGCGTCATCGTCGTGCCGGCGCCGGACGGCTATGTCAGCCCGATGGTTCTTGCCGCTGCCGGCATTGCCGGTGTGGACGAAATCTGGCGTGTCGGCGGGGCCCAGGCCATTGCCGCGCTCGCCTATGGCACCGACAGCATCCGCCCGGTCGACAAGATTGTCGGGCCCGGCAATGCCTATGTCGCCGCTGCCAAGCGGCAAGTCTATGGCACCGTCGGAATTGATTCGATCGCCGGCCCGTCGGAGATCCTTGTGATTGCCGATTCCGGGAATGATCCTGCCTGGATTGCTGCCGACCTGCTGTCGCAGGCCGAGCATGACGAGGCTGCCCAGGCCATACTGATCACCGACGATGCCGCCTTCGCCGATGCGGTGGACAAGGCTGTCGAGACGACGCTGGCAACGCTGGAGCGTGCCGCCGTTGCCGGGCAGTCATGGCAGGACAACGGCGCCATCATCACGGTGGCTTCGATGGATGACATGCCGGCGCTGGCCAACCGCATCGCCGCCGAACATCTGGAACTTGCCGTTCGCGAGCCGCGAAGCTGGCTTGGCCGGATCCGGCATGCCGGCGCCGTCTTCCTTGGCCGTTACACGCCGGAAGCCATCGGCGATTATGTCGCCGGGCCAAACCATGTCCTGCCGACGGCACGGACGTCGAAATTCTCGTCCGGGCTCGGCGTCGTCGATTTCATGAAGCGGACGACCACGGTCGAATGTGACGCCGGCAGCTTTGCCAGCATCGCGCCCGCAGGGGTCGAGCTTGCCAATGCCGAAGGTCTTGGCGGGCATGCCCTGTCGATGACCATCAGGATGAACGCGCGGAGCTGAGATGGCTGAGGACGGGCGAACCCATGATGAACTGGTCGCAGGACCCGCGCATCGGCTCGTCCGGATCGAGCTCGACGAAGCCAACGCGCCGCGCCGCACGGCCGAGGCCGAGCATGAGCGTGCGATCGCCATTTACGACATTCTTGAAGATAACAGCTTCTCGCTTGTCGGCGGCGAGGGGGAGCAGCGCGGCGGGCCGTTCCATCTCTATCTTCGCGCCGAGGGGCGGCATATCCGGTTCGACATCCGCGACAGCGGCGATACCGAGCTGGCGCAGTTCTATATGGCGCTTGGCCCGCTGCGACGGGTGATGCGCGACTATTTCCAGGTGTGCGACACCTATTACGAGGCCATCCGCACCAAGTCACCTTCACAGATTCAGGCCATCGATATGGGACGGCGCGCGCTTCACAATGAAGGCGCGGAAATCCTGCGAGGCCGGCTGGACGGCAAGGTGGCGACGGACGAAATGACATCGCGGCGGCTGTTCACCCTGATCTGCGTCCTGCAGACGAAATAGGGCAGGCCGGCCGAAGGAAAGGCGAGGACATGGCGGACAACGATATCGACAAGGGGGACATCACACCGGCGGCGAATGTCACCTCGGTGCTGTTTGCCTGCAATATCAATGCGGTCCGCTCCGCCATGGCGGAAGCCATGATCAAGGCCCGTTTTCCCGGCCGTATCTTCACTGATTCCTGCGGTGTCGAGCCCGGAGGGCAGGACGGGTTCGCGATTGCCGTCATGGAAGAGGCCGGCATCGACCTGTGGTCCCACCAGCCCAGGGGGGTTGATGATCTCGACTGCGAATTCTATGACGTCATCATCTCCTTCTCTCCGGAAGCGCATGACCGTGCCCTCGAGCTTACCCGCAACATCGACTGCCAGACCTTGTACTGGCCGGTCGACAATCTTGCCGGCCTGCAGGGATCGCGCGAGGAGCGGCTTCGGGCCTATCGTGCGGTGCGCGACGATATCAGCGCCAAGCTGACGGCATGGCTGCCGCAGGAAAACGAGGGCGAGGGTTGACCTTTTGGCCGTTTTTGGCCATTGCTAGGGCACTTCAATTCAAAGCGGAAAGGCGCTCATGGCCAAGGAAGGCGTAATTGAATTCTCGGGAACGGTAGCAGAACTGCTGCCGAACGCGATGTTCCGGGTAAAGCTCGACAATGATCACGAGGTGCTTGCGCATACCAGCGGCAAGATGCGGAAGAACCGCATCCGGATCCTCGCCGGTGACCGGGTGAATGTCGAAATGACACCCTACGACCTGACCAAGGGCCGGATCACATTCCGGTTCAAGTAGGCCGGCCACCCAGAGCGGCCCGCGCTGTCCCTCGCCGGATGAAGGGGGCCAGATGACCACCACAGACCACCAGCTTGTCCTTGCTTCCGCCTCGCCGCGGAGACTGGGTCTGCTTGCCCAGATCGGCATCGCGCCGGATCTGGTACTGCCTGCCGACATCGACGAGACACCGCGCCGCGGCGAGCTTCCTGCCGATTACGCGCGGCGCATGGCGCTGGAAAAGGCCGAAGCCGCCGCCGCGCTGGGCGCGCCGGAAGGCGCCGCCATCCTTGCCGGTGACACGGTGGTGGCGCGTGGCCGCATGATTCTTCCCAAGACCGAGGCAGAGGCCGAAGCCCGGCAATGCCTCGGGCTGTTGTCGGGGCGTCGTCACCGGGTGATCGGCGGCATCGCGCTTCGCTGTCCGGACGGCCGCATTGTCAGCAGGCTGGTGACCAGCCGGGTGACGATGAAACGGCTGAGCACAGCCGAGACCGAAGCCTATATCGCCACCGGCGACTGGCAGGGAAAGGCCGGAGGCTATGCCATTCAGGGCCCCGCCGCCGCCCTGATCCGGCATATCGAGGGCTCCTACTCCAACATTGTCGGATTCAGCCTCTACGACATCGCGGCCATGCTGCGCGGCAACGGCCTGCTGCGATGAGCGGCGATGCGCGTATCCTGATCGAGACATCCCCGGGCCAGTTGCGCGCGCTGTATCTGGTCGACGGCCAGGTTGTCGAAGCCTGGCATGATTTCCATCATGACCCCGACCTGACCGGACGTGTTTACCGGGCGCGGACAGACCGGGTCTTTCCGGCCCAGAACCGCGCCACCGCAACGCTGGAAGACGGCACGGCGATATCCGTTCGTACGACCCGTCACGACAGGCTGAAAGCAGGAGAGACGGCAACCGTCACCCTTGTGGCCGCCCCGCGCGAGGCCAAGCCCTGGCAGGCGGTGACAGGCGCCCGCCTGGCCGGAAAGAACATCGTGCTGCTGCCGGGCGGCGAAGGGATCGCCAGCTCGCAACGGATGATCCGGCCACCCGCCGCCCCGGTCATGAAGGCGTTGCAATCGATGATCGAGGACACCCCCGGATTCGGTGTGATCCTGCGACGGCATGCCGGTGCGTCGGAGGACCTCGCCGGCGAGGCAGCCGCGCTTGTCGCCGCCTGGCGGGCCGGCCTGCGTGACGTCGAGGGTGCAGATTGTCTGTTCGACAATGGCGGCCTTGCGGCACGGATCGCGGTTCAGGAACCGCATCTGCCGCAAGACCTTGTCGGGCCCGATGGTGCCGGCGATTTCGATGCGTTGTGGGACAGGATGATCGATGAGTCGACACGGTCCGATATTCCGCTTGCCGGGGGCGGGGTGATGTGGGTCGAGCCGACCCGCGCCCTGACGGCGATCGACCTCGACAGTGGCAGCGGCGATCTTGCCGCGCTGCTTTCTGCTGCGCCGCAGGCCATTGCACGGCAACTGCGCATCCGCCAGACAGGGGGGCTGGTGGCCGTCGATGTGCCGCGTGCATCACCTGCGGCCGGCCGGGGATTTGACGAGGCGCTGGAGCATGCGCTGGCGCGTGACCCGCGCTCGCCGGAGAGGATCGGCCGCAGCCGTGGCGGGATGACTGAAATCCGCATCGCGCATGGCAGGCCCGGCCCGGCGATGTGGGCGGCCGACCGGGTGGCTGTCGATGCGCTGGCAGCTTTGCGCGCCATATCGCTGCGCCCGCAGCTGGCAAGCCCGCGGCTGGAATGCCGGCCGGACACCGCCGACTGGCTTCGCGGGCCGGGCGCCGCTGCCCTGGCGTCGCTTGACAGGAAGGTCGAGCTTGTTGTTTCGTCCGATGCTGGACGAGCCACCCTCATCGAGGCCCCGGGATGACGACATCAGGCAAGCCGGAAGATGCCGGCAAGACAGACGGCGCGGGCCTTGCCTGTCCGACCTGCGGCGAACCGGCGGCTCCGCCGGCGGAAAAGGGCGGGCGAAGCCCTCGGCCCTTCTGCTCGCGGCGCTGTGCTGATATCGACCTCGGACGCTGGTTTCAGGAGCGTTATGCCATTCCGGCGGTCGAGGGTGCGGATGATTCGATTGTTGAGTCACTGGCCGGTGCCGGCAGGCCGCCAGAGCAAGAATAGCCTCCTGCGCACATGCTGTTCTTCGAAGCCGGCAACGCCTCTATTTCACGCTGGACAGCATGCTGGCAGGCGGTTATACCGTTGGCCTCTGCCGGTTTCGGCAGATCTTCGCAGGCGGTCCCGCCTGCCGGAAGCCCGGGTAGCTCAGTTGGTAGAGCAGCGGACTGAAAATCCGCGTGTCGGTGGTTCGAATCCGCCCCCGGGCACCATTTACCAAGCTTCAAGGTCCGTGGGCCGTGGTTCAAGTGACTGTTTCCAAACGATTAACGTTCTGGAACAGGAGCTTGTGTTTCCATGGTGTGGGTAAGGTCTC
>LUMI01002221.1_pt1 | contig 10773 bp, 13 predicted proteins | sample 729681 | NCBI WGS metagenome assembly LUMI01 (sample SAMN03860267, study PRJNA289734) | marine metagenome | biome: seawater column; feature: ocean; material: water; isolation source: Red Sea water column Station 34 - depth 10m | place: Saudi Arabia: Red Sea | collected 2011-10-15 | depth 10 m
GTGGCGGGTCTTGCTATGCCCGCAGGCGCTATTTTATCGACTTATCAAGGCATTCAGCCTAAGTGGCTAGAAAAAGAGTTACGCCATGGCATTTTGGCGTTAGGAGCTGGAGCGTTAATTTCGGCGGTGGGTCTTGTACTTGTACCTGAAGGCATAAAAGACGTATCGGTATTTGCGGCCATAATGTGCTTCGTTGGCGGTGCCTTAGCTTTCATGGCCCTTGATATTTACTTGGCGAAAAAGAAAACCGCAGGCAGCCAGTTAGCAGCCATGCTCAGTGATTTTGTGCCTGAGTCTATCGCCCTTGGTACTACGGCAGCATTAGGCGGTGGCACTATGTTGTTAGGCCTCTTGATTGCGGTTCAAAATCTACCTGAAGGATTTAATGCCTACAGAGAGATGTTGCCCAAAAACAAACAGCGTAGCAATAAACTCATTGTTATCTTTGTTTTGATGGCGCTACTTGGCCCCTTGTTCAGTTTGCTAGGCTTTTATTATTTAGCCCAATTCCCAGTGGTTATGAGTGGGATCATGTTGTTCGCTGCAGGTGGTATTCTTTATTCAGTGTTCCAAGATATCGCCCCGCAAATTCGCATGGAAAATCACTGGCTTCCTCCGCTTGGCGGTATTCTTGGCTTCTTAGTAGGCCTGATCGGCTTTATGCTTGAAGGGTAGCTTTTAAAAAATGCGCCAAGCCTAAACGTTTGTTTTCACATTGAGCCAACGCAGAGAATGTTCTGTACTGAAATGACCTGTAAGAGTGTCAAAAACGTTTTGTGTACTAAAAGGTTAGTAGTCTATGTCATAAGTACTACCCAAGTTCCACCCACAAAAAAGGCGTGTTGGCTCAATTGAAATATGTGCCAGCGCAATAAGCGCTTCTTTATATTCAGAGTCTTCTATAGCGTTAAGGCTATCAATGGCCATTTGCACTTCTTTTTGTGCACATTCACGTGTGTAGTCCAAAGCGCCAGTTTCTTCCATAATACCTTGAATCCGCGTGAGGTGTGGTAGGCCATTACTTTGTTCAATGGCTTCTTGAATAAGCGCTTTGTCGTCGTCATTTTTTGCATGCCACATAGCGTACAACAATGGCAGCGTAGGCTTACCTTCAGCTAAGTCGTCGCCAGCATTCTTGCCCATTTCTTCACTGTCAGCCATGTAATCCAGAATATCGTCAGCTAGCTGAAAGGCTGTGCCTAGGTGCTTACCGTATTCTTGCATAGCGTGTTCAATGTGCTCATTTTGGTCGGTCAGCACAGCCGCTAACTGCGTAGCAGCTTCAAACAAACGCGCCGTTTTACCGTAAATAACATCAAAGTAACGTGCTTCTGTAGTGCTGGGATCGTTACAGTTCATCAGCTGTAACACTTCACCTTCAGCAATTTGGTTTGTGGCTTCCGACAGTATTTCCATAACGCGCATGCGTTTTAGGCTTACCATCATTTGGAAAGAGCGAGTATAGAGAAAGTCGCCTACCAATACGGATGCCTGATTACCAAAAATAGCATTGGCAGTCTCACGCCCTCTGCGCATGGTCGACTCGTCAACCACATCGTCGTGTAGCAGAGTAGCGGTATGAATAAACTCTACAATTGCTGCAAGCGTGTGGTGATCATTATTATTAATACCCATTGCCCGCGCACTTAACACGGTAAGAAGTGGGCGTAAGCGTTTGCCGCCACTGTTTACTATGTAAAAACCAAGCTGATTAATAAGGGCAACATCAGAGTCGACTTGTTGTTGAATCAGCTGGTTTACCGCCTGCATATCATCATTAGACAGGGCGCGGATTGAATCTATATCCATAGGCATGGCAATAAATACTTACTCTTATCGTCTTGGGCAATTATTGGTGGCGATTGTACCTTAATCATCAGTACTATCCACCAAATTGTCTTAAAAAATGACAGCTTAACGTATTTACGTGTAATTCCTTAAATACAGTTAAACCGAAAGTGAAATTAGTCGAAATGTAATCCACAATCGAAATTCCGTTTTTTGCAGTGTATTTGTTCAAGCGTTTTGTTGCCAAATCGGGCGAATCCATCCAATTACCTTTGATTATAGATGCTCTTGTCAATTTTTCATGTCAAAGTGCTATTTTTTGATGTTTAAGCAAGAAAATTGAGCGGTACTGCCAGCTTGATTTTGGTGCAAAAGAAAAATGAAAGTGGGCGAAGGAGATCGAAATTTCACATCAACAATAAAATGCCCAAATATTGAAGCGATCCATACTTGAGATCTGATCATCGCTTGTATAAACGACCTCGGCACTATACTCAAAGCGAATGTAATTACAATTAAGTCAGAATTTGAACGTTTGATCGTAGTAGTACGTTGTCGATCTGTTAGCGATCTGGCTAACGGATCTCATACGATTGAGATCCCGTTTTCATCAAACTTAACCTGTATTACGGCTACTTTTATCTTCCCACACTGATAGTTTTTTGCTGATTTAACGAAAAAAATTGTGATTTTTTAACGGTTTTTTGGCATTTGAAGCTGCATCAAATAAGCAATTGGGGCATAATCCGCCCCATGTTGGAAAAATAATCTATTTTTCTGCGAATCGGGGTTGTGATTTACGGATGTTTCACGTACAATTCGCGCCCTGTTTTTTGAATTGAAGCGTCAGTGGACGCAGAGCGGAGTTAACTATGTACGCGGTTTTCCAAAGTGGCGGTAAACAACACCGTGTGGCCGAAGGCCAAACCGTTCGTCTTGAAAAAATCGAAGTAGCCCCAGGCGAAACGGTTGAATTTGACAAAGTTTTAATGGTAAGCAACGGTGACGACGTAAAAATCGGCACACCAATCGTTGCTGGTGGTAAGGTGACTGCTGAGGTTGTTACACACGGTCGTGGCGATAAAGTAAAAATCGTTAAGTTTCGTCGTCGTAAGCACTCTCGTAAGCAAGCGGGTCACCGTCAGTGGTTCACAGAAGTGAAAATCACTGGTATCAACGCATAATAGGAGCACGAACACATGGCACACAAAAAAGCTGGTGGTAGTACCAAAAACGGTCGTGATTCAGAAAGTAAACGCCTAGGTGTTAAGCGCTTTGGTGGTGAATCTGTTCTTGCTGGTAACATCATTGTTCGTCAACGTGGTACTCGTTTCCACGCTGGTGACAACATGGGTATCGGTAAAGACCACACGTTGTTTGCACTAAAAGACGGTAAAGTTCAGTTCGACGTTAAAGGACCGAAGAACCGTAAATTTGTAAGCATCGTAGCTGAGTAAGCGCGTAAGCTTCTCGCCGAACAGGCTTAGAAAAACCCCGCGCTTGCGGGGTTTTTTGTTTTGTGAAACCTTTCTTTCTTTTTCTGTTCTTAATTAATGGCGTTTACATTCTGAAAATGAATTAGCGCTGAGCAAGGTTTTACTTCTCAATTTTTTAGAATGCTAAGTAGACTCAAAAGCGCCGACGCGCAATTTGGTGTAAACTTAGTATTCGCATTAAATAAGTTAATAACCCACGGCATTACAGCCCGGAGTGATAAATGAAATTTGTAGATGAAGCTGAAATTCGCGTTGAAGCCGGTGACGGCGGCAACGGTACAATTGGCTTTAGAAGGGAAAAATACGTACCTAAAGGTGGCCCAGACGGTGGCGACGGTGGTGACGGCGGCAGTGTATTTTTACAGGCCGATGAAAACCTAAATACATTGATCGATTATCGCTTTGAGCGCTTTCACCGTGCTGAGCGTGGCCAAAATGGTCAAGGCGGCAACTGTATCGGTAAGAAAGGTAAAGACCTCACCGTAATGGTGCCAGTGGGTACACGTGCTACCGATAGCGATACCGGTGAAGTATTGGGTGACTTAACCCGTCATGGCCAAAAGCTTAAAGTGGCACAAGGCGGTTTTCACGGTTTAGGTAATGCCCGTTTTAAAAGCAGTACGAACCGTGCCCCACGTCAAAAAACCAACGGTACACCAGGTGAAATTCGCAACCTTAAGCTAGAGCTTATGCTTCTCGCCGATGTTGGCTTACTTGGTATGCCTAACGCAGGTAAATCAACCTTTATCCGCTCTGTATCGGCAGCTAAGCCTAAAGTGGCTGATTATCCGGTTACCACCCTTGTGCCTAATTTAGGTGTAGTTCGTCAAGACTCACAGCGCAGCTTCGTTGTTGCTGATATTCCCGGTTTGATTGAAGGTGCTGCAGATGGTGCTGGATTAGGCATACGCTTCTTAAAGCACTTAGAGCGCTGCCGTATCTTGCTTCACGTGGTCGATATTTTCCCTGTTGATGAAACCGATCCTGCCGAACACGCAAAAGCGATCATTGAAGAGCTTGAAAAATACAGCCCTAAGTTGGCAGAAAAGCCTCGTTGGTTGGTATTTAATAAAGTCGATTTGCTACTTGAAGAAGAAGCCGAAGAGCGCTGTCAGCATGTTATTGACGCATTAGAGTGGGAAGGTCCAGTTTATCAAATATCTGCGTTCCAAAAGATGAATCTAGATCCTTTATGCAACGACATTATGGACTTCATCGAAACCCTTCCAGCAGAACTGGAAGAGGAAGAAGAGAAGAAAGAAGTGGAATTCAAGTGGGACACTTATCACAAGAATACACTTGAAGCCCATGATGAATTCGAAGGTGGCTTAGGTGACGATCTCGATGATGACGACTGGGACGAAGACGATTACGACGTGGAAGTTGAGTATCGTCGCTGAGAAACAGTCGTTGAGAAACAATCGCTGAGAGTCAGCGGTTATAAAACAGACTTAAGCAACAACCGATAAGAAAAGACCGAAGGCAATTAGCATAGTGTTTGTATCTCGCATATTTGTTAAAGCAAAGTGCGAGCTTTTTTCATGCAGCGCAAACCATTTTTATACGGTAAAGCGCATTGGTATGGTGTTGTTTGCAACACTATTAGACGCTCTTATTACCGCATGAGCTCTGTCTACTATGGCATTTCTATGATGAGGGAGTGTTAAGTGGAAATAGATCTCTTCAAGTAAGCTGGTTAAATTCATAATTTTGGTCGTCATCGCGCTATTTTCGCCGCCGTCAACTTCAAGCAAAATAACAGCGATATCAAATGCGCATCCAAGATAAGGGATTGCTTCACTTAACTGACCACTCTGCATCAGCATGGTGCCTTGCATTTCATCCCGTGCCATTACGTGAAGCGCTTGCTCTGGATTGCTATAGACCCAGTCAGCATGTTTAGGGCATAAGTAATTTATTAGCATTGTAGCCACCTCCTGACTCTACACTAGAGTATCCTTTTCATCATTGCAAATGATAATTGTTTTTATTTACACGGTTGTGGAGCGGACGATTTTTTCTTTCGAAGTTGATATACTTCATTGCATAAAAAAGAACTCAGCGTGAAGGTTAAAAAATGAAAATAGCGATGATTGCTGCTATGGCAAAAAACAGAATTATTGGTGCAGACAATGATATGCCGTGGCATTTACCCGCTGACTTGAAGCATTTTAAAGCTATCACCTTGGGCAAGGCTGTCATAATGGGTCGCAAAACCTATGAATCAATCGGTAGGGCGCTTCCGGGTAGGCCGAATATTGTGATCACGAGTAATGAAGATTACAGCTTATCTGACGCTACTGTGGTCTACTCACCAGAATCGGCATTTGAGGTCGCAAAAGTATTAAGTAATAAAAGTGGCGAGAATGACGAAGTAATGATCATTGGTGGCGGCACTATTTATCAGTCATTTTTAGATAAAGCGGATACTTTGTATCTTACTCATATCGACCTAACTGTTGAGGGAGATACCCAGTTCCCAGATTACGAGGCAGCTGCAAGCTGGACTGAAATATCGCGGGAAGCGCATAGCGCCGATGAAAAGAATGCGCATGCTTACACCTTCGTTACGCTTGTAAGAAATTGACAAGACTAAAGGCTAGAAACCGCTAACCTTTCAAAGTAAGAATAAAAAATGCCAGTGTTGCAACGCTTGTTTAGAAGCGTTGCAACACTGGCATTTTGCCTTTGCTTTGCAATGTGCGCAGAAGCTACTTCATTTGGTCGAACGAGTTCTCTAGTGAAAGACCTTGATGACCCAGCATATCGCGAAGGCGGCGAAGTGCTTCCACTTGAATTTGACGTACACGCTCACGTGTTAAGCCAATTTCTGCACCTACATCCTCAAGAGTTGAAGGTTCATATCCCATAAGGCCGAATCGGCGAGCAAGTACTTCGCGCTGCTTAGGGTTTAGTTCTTCAAGCCAGGTGACAATATTACTTTTGATATCTGAGTCTTGTAAGCTCTCTTCAGGGCTAAACTCTTTCTCATCAGCAATAATGTCGAGAAGTGCCTTATCATTCTCTCCACCGATAGGTGTATCAACAGAGGTAATGCGTTCGTTTACATGAATGGGCAAACGAATGGTACGCGTTTGGTTCATAATAGCGCGTTCAATGGTTTGTCGAATCCACCATGTGGCGTATGTTGAGAAACGGAACCCGCGTTCAGGGTCAAACTTTTCAACGGCACGAATTAGCCCTAAATTGCCTTCTTCAATTAAATCTAGAAGTGCTAATCCACGGTTGTTATAACGGCGAGCAATCTTAACAACAAGGCGAAGGTTGCTTACAATCATTCGTTTACGAGAGGCTTCGCAGCCTTTCAGTGAGCGGCGCGCAAAATAAACTTCTTCTTCTGCGGTCAGCAGTGGCGAAAAACCAATCTCGCCTAGATAAAGCTGTGTGGCATCTAGGTTTTTAGGTTGGTCATCCTGACTGAAAATGGCATCATCATTTTCTAAGTCAGCATCGTTAGTTAAGGTTTCGTCAGCTTTCATATCAGCTGGCATATCGATTACATCTAAGTCATCTTGCGGTTTTGATTCCAAGGCTTGATTTGACTTACCCATCATGAATCTCCTGCTACAAGGTTTACCTTATGACGTTTCTCCTTTGTCTTTTTTTATTATTATTTATTTTTATTATTTTAATACTGGCAGGTATTTCATAGGGTCTAACGATTTCCCTCTATACCTAACTTCAAAGTGAAGTTTTACCGAATTTGTTCCGCTGTCACCCATGGTCGCAATCTGCTGCCCTGCCGACACCCATTCTCGTTCTTTGACTAAAATAGTGTCGTTGTAAGCGTAAGCACTTAAGAAAGTATCGGTGTGTTTGATAATAACTAGATTACCGTAACCTCTTAAAGCACTCCCTGAGTAAACAACTTTTCCATCTGCTGCTGCGACGACTTTACTGCCTTTGGCACCAGCGATATCAATTCCTTTGTTGCCTGACTCAGACTTACTGAAAGTTCCAACTAACTTACCTTCTGCTGGCCAAACCCACTTTTCAACTTTGCTTGGGAAACCTGTCGGTGCTTGTTTTTTGACGCTTTGTGACGGCTTCTTGACAGTTGTAACTTTTTGTGGGTTAACAACTTTTTCACTTTCACGATACGCCTGTGGTGATGGGCGGTCAACCAAACTTTTGTCTACATTATAGGTGGTCGGAGTTGTTGACTGTTTGGTCTTGACGTCAGTTTTTACGGGAACTACAGCCACATTCGACGGAGGAGATACATTCAATATTTGACCGGGAAAAATAGTGTAAGGGGCTGATAAACTGTTGTATTTTGCTAAATCGCGATAGTCATTCCCGGTATACCAAGCTACTGCGTAAAGGGTATCTCCCCGTTGCACTTTATAGGTTTTTTTTGTGTATTCTTCGCTTCCATCTGAAACTTGGCTATTTAATAAAACCACGGGAGCGGGTGCACTTCTTCCTGCACAGCCCCCGATGAGTACACAAATATATAACAAAATTCCTATGTGAAGGTGGGGCCTACGCATGTCATCGCAATAGTAAATAAGCGAATATTGCGAGGATGACTACTCCCCATCCAAGCACTTCTACATACTGCCTTAGCTTTTGTTCCATGGCTTCGCCCCCCCAGCGCATGAGTGCTGCGACCAAAAAGAAGCGTGCGCCTCGACCAACAGCAGATGCCAGTACAAATGGCAAGAAGGCCATTTGCAAGAAGCCAGCACTCACAGTGAAAATTTTATAAGGGATAGGTGAGAAACCAGCAAGAAAAACTACCCATACGCCGTAGTCTTTAAACCACTGCATTGCCGTATCTATTTTGTGGGTATACCCCCAGCTCTCGATAAGCGGAGCCAGCCAAGCATCGAAAGCAAAGTAACCAAACATCAGGTGGAATAGGGAAGAAAACCGACTCTGAGAAGCTTAACCCGCCCAAATATTTGGTTGCGTGACGATGTCTCGCCCAGCGTAACGCCATGTCATAACATGGCTCAAAAAGCTTCACATTAGCTCTCCTGCTACAAGGGGAACAAATCGCACCGATTCAATGGTCGATGTTTTTAGTTCACCTTCAATCCTATCAATACACAGTAACGATTGTTGCTCGTTACCTACGGGAATAATCAACCGCCCGCCTTCTTTAAGCTGATCGCACAAATCCTGTGGAAGACTTGCAGCGGCGGCGGTGACAATAATGGCATCGTAAGGGCCCTTGGATGCCCAACCTTTCCAACCATCGCCGTGTTTCATTGCAATATTGTGAAGATCGAGCTGATTCATTCGACGTTTCGCTTGGAACTGCAATGATTTAATACGTTCAACACTGAATACTTTGGCAAATAGTTGCGCCAGAATAGCAGTTTGATAACCAGAGCCCGTGCCTATTTCTAAAACTTTCTCGGGTTTATTAGGGCTATCTAGCAGCAGCTCAGTCATTTTCGCAACAATATAAGGCTGCGAAATGGTTTGGCCTTGGCCTATCGGCAGTGCCGTATTTTGATAGGCTTTATGTTTTAGCGCGTCGGGTAAAAAGCTTTCCCGCGGCGTACCAGCAATGGCGTTCAATACTGCTTGCGAACGTATTCCCTCGTTATAAAGCAGTTGTGCTAACGCGTCTCCTTTTCTAGAAGCTCTCATGATGTTGCGTACTTTCCTTTATTCTTATCCACAGCCACGCGAGGTTTAGTCTGTTGCGCGCCACGCTTTCTCAATACTCTTTACACCCTGTTAATTGGGGACAAGGTTTCCACGCACTCCCTAAGGACTGAGGTTGCAAAGCAGCCACTTGGAAGCGCAAACGAGATAGTAAATGTATCACCCTTACTCTGCCATTCAAGCTGTGAAGGCCAAATTTTTATCGCGCGACGCTCTTGTTCGAACCCGCACTGGCTTAAAAAGTCGATAACTTCACTATTTTGCTCTGCAACAGATTGCTCAAGTGCTAGTGTGTCAGCTTGCGTAACAAGTTCACCTTTACCCCACAGCGGTGCTGAAGGGCATACGTCTTTGGCATTAAAACGACGTTGTGCGTCTTGCTGCTGCTCAGAGCCGTCGGAACCTTCGTTGATGAAAAAGCTGTTAGAACCTGAAAGCACCAGCGCGTCGCCGTGAGTGACCTTGTCGAATACGTCTTTTTCTAAGCGTGCAGAAAGCATTTCATTAAATAGCCAGCTGCGTAGCGCTGAAAGCGCCATTGAGCGTTTGTTGCGATGTCTAATGGTCTCGCCATTGACCATGCGCTCTGCCATTACCAGGTTTCCACCGCGCTGCACTTCACCCATGTCATTTAAGCGCATTACACCAAAGCGTTGTTCGCCGTAATAGTTTGGTACACCGTGTTTTTCAATTTCTTGAAGACGCTCTTCAATGGCCTCAGGATGCAGTACCTGACGCAAAGTAATTGTAAAGTGATTGCTACTTGTCTTTGCGACCAGCATAGGTAATTTGACGTAGTGGTAGGTTAACGAAACGGGCTAACTGCTCAGCAACAAACGCAGTGTTTGTGTTGGTTTTTTCAATAAAAACAAACTGGTGCTCGCCTTCGCCACAAGGGGTATAGCCCAAATCCTCGACAACTTGGAAATCGTCGGCTTGGAATTTAAAAATACCGGTGGATACAGGTTTTGCGAAATAGTACTGCCAGTGGTCAGTGTGTAAAGGCTTCATAATTTTTCCAGTAGAACAACGGCGTGAGAGGCAATGCCTTCTTTACGGCCTGTATAGCCTAGCTTTTCAGTGGTCGTTGCTTTTACGTTGATGTCGTCAAGCGATACGTTGCAATCTTGGGCAATAATCTCGCGCATAGCAGCAATATGCGGCGCCATTTTAGGTGCTTGCGCCACAATGGTCATATCTGCATTACTTAAGCGGTAACCTTTCTCCCTTACTACATTGACAACGTGACGCAGCAGCACGCGGCTGTCTGCACCCGCGTATGCGTCGTCTGTGTCAGGGAAGTGCTTGCCAATATCACCGAGAGCTGCTGCACCTAGCATTGCATCACACAGTGCGTGTAATAACACATCGCCATCTGAGTGGGCTAAAAGTCCTTGCTCATAGTCGATACTGACGCCACCTATTGTGATGGGGCCTTCACCGCCAAACTTGTGTACATCAAATCCGTGTCCAATTCGCATTATGATTGTGCCTTTTGATTTTTTGCGCTGTGGCTTTGAGCTCCTTAGTTTTGAGCGTTCTGGCCTTGCGCGCTTAATTTTTGCTTAAGATAAAACTCTGCCAAAGGAAGATCGGCCGGATGCGTTATTTTTATATTTGCCGGACTTCCGCTTACCATAGCAACTTTGTAGCCTTCAAGCTCCATGGCAGAGGCTTCGTCTGTGATATTCGCGCCCTGTGATAAACCATTTTGAAGCGCGCGTTTTAGCAATGTTGCTGGAAAAAGTTGAGGCGTTAAAGCGTGCCAAAGACCGTCTCGGTCTTCAGTGTGAGAAATAACATTTGTTGAAGGTCTGACCCGCTTCATGGTGTCACGAACAGGGGT
>LUMI01000377.1_pt2 | contig 10757 bp, 8 predicted proteins | sample 729681 | NCBI WGS metagenome assembly LUMI01 (sample SAMN03860267, study PRJNA289734) | marine metagenome | biome: seawater column; feature: ocean; material: water; isolation source: Red Sea water column Station 34 - depth 10m | place: Saudi Arabia: Red Sea | collected 2011-10-15 | depth 10 m
CGCCCTAAAATTTTCTCAAACCCATAAAACATTAGATGTCCACCATCTAACATTGGAATAGGAAATAAGTTAATCAAACCAAGGCTTATTGAGATGTAGGCCATCATACTAATAAATGGGACAATACCAAATTCAGCAACTTGGCCTGATATTTTAGCTATTCTAATGGGGCCACCTAATTGTGAGGTATCACCCTTACCTGTAAACATCGAACCTAAGTATTTTAGTGAGGAAACGGTTACAAAATAAACCTCATTAACTGATTGTAAAAACGCTTGTGCTGGACCTAATTTTACATGATTAATTTCATTATTATATGGGCTTAATTTAATCCCAACCATTCGTTTCTTTAATTTATTCCCTAAATTATCTTCGCTTTCAACAAGGTTTGGCTTAACTTTTAATAAGATTTCATTCTCTAATCTTGAGATTTTAAAGTCTACATAATCTGATGTAGACATTGCTATTAGTTTTGAAACATCTAATATGCTTTCTACTTTATTATTATCTATCTCTAAAATAATGTCATTTTTCTTCATTCCAGCTACTTCAGCAGGACTGTCTTTTTGAACTTCATCAATCACAGCAGGAGTAAAATCCTTACCAATAAACATGTAAATAAATAGGAAAATTACGATCGCTAAAATAAAATTAGCTAATGGACCACCAAATACAATCCATGCTCTTTGATATAAAGGTTTAGTAACAAATAACTTTTCTTGATCTTCTTTGCTGTATTTTTTTAGTAATTCTTCTTGATCTGCTTGAGAAAATACATTTCTATCTCCAAAAAATTTAACATATCCACCTAAAGGGATCCAACAAACCTTCCATCTAGTCCCAGATTTATCATTCCAGCCAAATAATTCTTTACCAAAACCAATTGAAAAATCAGTTACACCTACACCATACCTCTTTGCAAAATAATAATGTCCATATTCATGAATAAATACAACAATTAAAATAAGTATTAAAAATGGAACAATGTAAGAAATCATAGTTTATTGTTTATAATTAATTAAAAACTTTTCAATTACTTTAACTGCAATTTGCATATCGTTTTCTGTGGTAAATTCTTTAGGATTATGACTTAAACCCTTTTGGCTTCTCACAAAAAGCATTGAGATTGGACATAAATCAGACATTGCAGAAGCATCATGGGTTGCACCAGACATAAGTACAAATGGATTTAGTTTAAGATTATTAAATGATTTTTTTAACTTATTAATCATTTTCTTATCACAACTTACTGCACTTTGATCGTAGGTTTTATTAATATTAAATTTAAGTTTTCTTTTTTTACAAATTGATTTTACTTTTTTAATTATCTCTTTTTCCAGTCTTTTTCTTTTCAAATCATCAACACTTCTGCATTCAATAAAACTGATTGATTTAGCTGGAATTGCATTAACACTGTTTGGTTTGTTTTCTATAGATGCCATTGTTGCTAAAAAATTATTATTTTTATTAGCAATCTTTTCAACTGTATTGATAACTTCAGCTGTAGCAGCTAGAGAGTCTTTTCTAAGATGCATTGGGGTAGTTCCAGCATGTGAAGCATAACCTTCGATTTCAAGTTTTAATCTTGATATTCCCGATATACCATTAACTATTCCAACTGCTAATTTTTTACTTTCTAAAACAGGGCCTTGTTCGATATGAATTTCAAAAAAACCTAATAATTTTTTTTTATTTCTTTTAAGGGATTTAATATTTTTTGGATTGCATCCAAAATTCTTTAATGCCTGTTCTATTGTGATATTATTTTTATCTTTGAGTTTTAAATCTTTTAAATTAAATGTTCCTGCAAGAGATCTCGGGCCCATTAATGCTGTTGGAAATCTGACACCTTCTTCATCAATGATCCCCATTATGCCATCATATCTTCCAGAATTGTATCCGCTATCTTGATGCGAACCTATTAACAAAGTTTTTGAATTCTTAATTGGACTTATGTACCTTCCAATTAACGTACCTGCTGCATCTAAGCTAATTTTTAAACCAGCATCAGTCATCCATTTCTTTAACAATTTATTTGCTGCAACGTGATCATTAGTAAAGGGTAATCTTGTTACTCCCTCTGCAGGTCTTGAGCATTTTGCAATTGTATTTATGTAATTTTGAATATTCACTTATATTGTTTTTTGTTTGTAGGTAGTTTTCTTAACCAATTTTTATAATTAGGTCTATTGGTCATTTTTAATATTTTTTCTAATTTAGATATTGGATTAATATCATAATCTACACGTATATTAATTGGTGGTTTATTTTCATTTAAAACTAAAATAGCGGCAGACATTAATCCTCTTTTGTCGCTACCATATTTTTTTCCTATTTTCAGTGCATCAATTAGACTTTGAGATAGAGATTTATTCTTTAAACTAAAATTTTTAGCTATTTGAGCTACAATTTTATTATTTGAAAGCATGTTTCCACTTATAACTAAGTTTGGTAATACAATTTGATCGTAAAATTTGATATTTTTATTACCCGTAAAAGAAAAACCTTTTCCAAATTTATTCATACAAGAAAACTGTCGATAATTTTTATTTCTGTCTTTTTTTATAATTTTGTTTGATGCAACAGAGGGTGAAAATTTATTTAGATTTATTAAAATGTTTTCTCCCCAGACTGTACTTGGATAAAAACCTTGTGAAGTTGTAATGCCTTTTTTTATATCACCTCTTAAAACCCATCCGCCTACACATAAATTACCAGTAGCAGCTGCTCCACCTATTTCTCCTGTTTTTGGATTTCTCGCTATAATTGAAAAAGTCATAAGATAATTTTTAATATTCTATTATCCCCTATTTATCAGAATTTTTTGAATTTAAAAAAACTATTCTGGCCAGTGAAATAGTTGATCTCAATATTTTCGATTGTTAGGCTCTATATATATTAACTAAACAAAGAGGGAAAAATGCTTGAATATAAGAAGCTAGTTAAAAAATTTAAAATATTTTTAATTAGTTTATTGTCTTTAACATTCATTACTGGGTTTTCTGTTTCAGCTAACGCCAAAGCTTTAGTTGTTGGACAGATTGCAGAACCAAAATCATTAGATCCAAGCACAGTTACTGCTGTAAATGATTTTAGGATTGTAATGAATATATATGACGGATTAGTAAGATACACTGATGGAAAATTAGAAGTTGAACCTGCTTTAGCAAAAAGCTGGGATATAAGTAGTGATGGTACTGTTTATACTTTTAATTTAAGATCTGGTATTAGATTTCATGATGGATCTGCATTTAATGCGGACGCAGTGAAGTTTAATTTTGATAGGATGTTAAATAAAGATCATCCATATCATAATACTGGACCTTTTCCATTATCGTTCTTCTTTTCTGCTATCAAATCAGTTGATGTTGTAAATAAAAATACTGTTAAGTTTACATTGAATGAGCCTTATGCTCCTTTTTTATCTAACTTAGCTTATCCAACTGGTTTAATTGTTTCACCAGCAGGTGTTAAAAAACACGGTAAAGATTTTGGAAGAAATCCTTCTGGAACTGGTGCTTTTAAATTTAAAGAATGGAAATCAAACGAAAGAGTTGTGGTAGATAAAAACTCAAGTTACTGGGATGGAAAAGCAGCATCTGATGCTGTGGTCTTCAGACCAATTACTGATGCTAACACAAGAGTTGCTGAAATGCTTTCAGGTGGAATTGATATGATGGTTGAAGTTCCTCCTGCATCATTAAGTAAATTTGGTGGTAGTAAGTTTAGCATAGTTGAACAAGCTGGACCTCACGTATGGTTTTTAATTCTAAATGCTAAAGAAGGACCATTTGCAAACAAAAAAGTTAGACAAGCAGCTAACTATGCAATCAATAAGCAAGCAATTGTAAACGATGTTTTAGAGGGTACGGCTGCGATTGCTGCAGGACCAACGCCTCCAGCATTTGCTTGGGCATACAATAATAGTTTGCAACCATATCCATATGATCCTGCAAAAGCTAAAGCTTTAATTAAAGAAGCAGGCGTCGAAGGTGCAAAACTTACTTTTTATGTAACAGAAGGTGGTTCTGGAATGTTAGATCCAGTTGCTATGGGAACAGCTATACAAGCTGATCTTAAAGCAGTTGGTTTTGATGTTGAAATCAAAACATTCGAATGGAACTCTTTCTTAGGAGAAGTAAACCCAGGTTTAGAGGGTAAAGCAGACATGGCTGAAATGGCTTGGATGACTAATGACCCTGATACACTACCATTCTTGGCTTTAAGAACTGAGTCTTGGCCAGATAAAGGTGGTTTTAACTCTGGATATTACTCAAACCCTAAAGTGGATGATCTTTTGAACAGAGCAAGATCTTCAACTGATCAAGCAGAAAGAGCAAAATTGTATCAAGAGATGCAAGAAATTGTTCAAGATGACGCTCCATGGGTATTTGTTGCTAACTGGAAACAAAATGCAGTAACTAGTAACAAAGTGAGTAACTTTTCACTTCAACCTTCATTTTTACTTTTATTAAAAGACGTTAAGAAAAACTAAAAAGTAAAAACTATAATAGTTGCCCTAGGCTTAAAAAAGCCTAGGGTATTATTATAAATGAATTATCTTATTCAAAGATTGTTATCAGCAATACCTGTTGTTTTAGGTATTACTATAATCGTTTTTTTTATCATATCGCTTATTCCTGGTGATCCAGCAACAGCTATACTTGGCTCATATGCAACTCCAGAAAATGTAAAATTGTTAAATGAGCAGCTGGGTTTGGATAAAGGATTAATTGAAAGATATTTTATCTGGCTTGGTAATTTGGTTCAGGGAGATTTGGGCAGATCATTTGCTCTAAATAGGCCAGTTTTAGATGAAATTTTAGAAAGATTTAATGCAACTCTAATTTTATCTGGTACAGCTTTTATACTTTGTTCATTTGTTGGAATATTAATTGGTACAATTTCTGCATTTAAACAATACACCATAACAGATAAAATTATTACATTTGCTGTATTAACAGGAATTTCAATTCCATCATTTTTTTTGGGAATGATGATGATTTTATTATTTGCGGTAAATTTACAGTGGCTACCTGTTTCAGGTATGTATGCGATTTATGGTGGTGGTGATTTTTTAGATCTTATACATCATTTAATAATGCCTTCAATTGCACTTGCACTTGTTGCAACTGGAGTAGTTGCAAGAATAACAAGAAACTCTGTTTTAGAAATACTTAGACAAGACTACATAAGAACAGCAAGAGCAAAAGGTGTAAGAGAAGGTAATGTTTTAATTAAACATGTATTAAGAATTGCAATAGTCACTATTTTACCAATTTTAGGACTTCAAGCAGGTTTTGTTTTATCTGGATCAGTATTCATTGAAATAGTTTTTCAATGGCCTGGTGTTGGTCGAATGTTAGTAGATGCTATTTTAAAAAGAGATATTCTTTTAGTTCAAGGAGGCGTAATGTTTGTTGCTGTTTGTTACGTTCTTTTCAATATCGCTGTCGATTTATTACAAAGATTTTTGGACCCAAGAATTAAATGATTAATTTTTTAAAATTAATTTCAAGAAATAAACTTGCTTTATTTGGAGGTCTATTAATAATTTTAATATTTGTTATTTCATTTCTTAGTCCTTTCTTACCTTTAAAAGATCCTGATATAACTAAAACAAGTGATCGATATTTATTACCATTCTCTGAGGGATATTTTTTAGGAACTGATCATTTAGGAAGAGATTTGCTCTCAAGACTTTTATGGGGAACAAGATTAAGTTTGTTAGTTGGTATATCAGCGGCTTTGATATCTGCAACGATAGGTTCAATCTTAGGTACAATTGCAGGATTTTATGGAAATAAAACTGATAACATCATAATGAGATTTATAGATGTGTTGATGGCTTTTCCTTATATACTTTTGGCTCTTGCAATTGTTGCTGTATTAGGGCCAGGTCTGTTCAATGCTATGATTGCTGTTGCTTTGGTCAATATTCCATTCTTTGCAAGGAATATAAGGGGTGTGACCGTTACAATAGCTAACAAAGAATTTATTGATGCTGCAAGATTATCTGGAATGAATAATTTTCAGATAATTATTCGTGAGATTTTTCCAAATATATTACCCGTAATTGTCGTTACAATTTCAACTACTGTAGGCTGGATGATACTTGAGACAGCTGGATTATCTTTTTTAGGCCTGGGTTCGCAGCCACCACAAGCTGATTTAGGGTCAATGCTTGGAGAAGGTAGAAGTTCTTTAATAGTTCATCCTCATACTTCTTATATTCCAGGGGCTATGATTTTTTTAATTGTTATTGGAGTAAATTTATTTGGAGATGGTATCAGAGATGCTCTTGATCCAAGATTGAGTAAAGGGGAACTAATTAAACCACAACCTGTAACTCTAATAAAATCAAAAAGTAAAATTAGTGAAGATAGAAATAATTTTTTATCAGTTAATAATTTATCTACGGCCTTTGAGTTTGATGGAAAAACTCATTTAGCTTCGAAAAATATTTCATTTAATATAAATAAAGGTGAATGCTTAGGTTTAATTGGCGAAAGTGGATCGGGAAAATCTGTTACTGCGTTATCAATAACATGTTTAGTAGCATCTCCTCCTGGGGTGATCACTGATGGATCAATTAATTTCAAAGGAGAAAATATTCTTGAGATGGATTACGAAAACATTAGAAAATTGAGAGGTAATAAAATTTCTTATATATTCCAAGATCCTTTATCCACACTCCATCCATTAATTAAAATAGGAAAACAATTAGAAGAAGCATACAATGAACATTCAGCAAGCAAAGAAAATGAAGCAACGGAAAGAGGTAAAGAACTATTAAAACTGGTTCAAATTCCAAATATTGATATCGTTTGGAATTCCTATCCACATGAACTTTCAGGAGGAATGAGACAGAGAGTTTCTATAGCAATGGCATTAACAAATGAACCAGAGCTTATTATTGCAGATGAACCAACTACTGCATTAGATGTTACGGTGCAGGCGCAAATTTTGTCACTCTTGGATGAACTAAGAAAGAAAAAAGGGTTGTCTATTTTATTTATTTCACATGATTTTGGTGTTGTGTCTCAAATATGTGACAGAGTTATTGTAATGTATGGAGGGAAAATAGTTGAAGAAGGTAAAGCTGAAAGCATAATGAAAAAACCACGTCATCATTACACAAGTCAATTAATGGAATGTGTTCCTCATATCGGATCTGGCAAAAGAAAATTGCCAACAATAATGGGAAGTCCACCTTCTATAACTGATAAAAGTGATATTGGATGTTTATTTGCTAATCGATGTCTGAATAAAAAAAATGAATGTCTAACTTTAGATGTTCAACTAACAAAAAAAGGTGATAGTGAAGTTAGATGCCTATTTCCAAATGAATGATAAAATGCAAATATTAAAATGTAACAACCTGTCAAAGTTCTATTCAAAATCTTCAAGTATATTTAATAAACAATCATCTAGATTGAGAGCAGTGAATAAAATTAATTTAGAATTAAATTTGAAAGAATGTTTAGGAATAGTTGGAGAGTCTGGTTGTGGTAAATCTACTCTTGCCAAAATGCTTGCAGGTTTAATCAAACCTTCTTCTGGAGAAATTGAAATTAATAATAGGAATATCAATGATTATTCAAATAAAGATCTACCAAATCATATTCAGTATATGTTTCAAGACCCGATAAGTAGCTTAAATCCTAGAAAAACGATTTACCAATCTCTCTCTGCTCCTTTAAAATATCTTAGAAAATTAGATGAGAGGCAAATAGATCAAGAAATTAAAAAAATAATTAAAGAAGTTAATCTTAAAGAAGAATTTTTAAATAGATTTCCTCATGAGTTTTCTGGTGGACAGGCGCAAAGAATAGGTATTGCAAGAGTGTTATTATCTAAGGCAAAAATAATAATATTGGATGAACCTGTTTCAGCTCTAGATGTGTCTGTACAATCACAAATATTAAACCTTTTAAATGATTTACAAAAAAAATTTGAATTATCATACATTGTAATAAGTCATGACCTGGCGGTGATTGAGGCAATTTGTGATCGAGTAACTGTAATGTATTTTGGAGAAATTGCTGAACAAGCAAAATCTAAGGATTTGTTTGAAAAACCACTTCATCCATATACATCTCTACTTTTAAAAAGTGTTCCAACAATTAATCAAAAAATAAAAGTATCAAATTTAATTGAAACAGAATTGCCAGATCCTTTAAATCCTCCGAAAGGGTGTTCTTTTAATTCAAGATGTGAAAAGAGAATAGAAAAATGTAAAAATTTTATTCCTGATGAAACAATAATTAATGATAGAAATTATAAATGTTTCAACCCACTAAATAAATAAATTATTTTTTAAATCTATTTCTTTATTTTCCAAGCAACTAGAGGAATAAAAGTTGCCACTAAGAATGATAAAAATAATAAAGATTGTGAGACAAAACTTGGAAATAAATTGGCTGGAAATATTATTCCAATCAAAATTGATTTAGAAAAATCTGGACTTGGAAACAAAAGCAATCCTGCAAATAAACCAATTATTATCGATATATATGCATTTTTTTCTAAAAATGTTTTTGAATAGAAACCATAAAATATACTAAGTACAGCTGCACAACAAAATAAATCAGCTAATAAAAAGAGATATAAAATACTAAGACCCTTTGAAGCTACAAATAATGCAATGATGGATAGTATGATTATTATTTGTTTAGACAGTAAATCATAATTTTTACTTTTTATTATTTTCTTCCCATCAACAATAATTAGGCTAGAGATAGCATTAATAATGGTGTCAATACTACTTACAGTTAAAGATATAGCTAATAATATAATAATTACTGAAATAGTTACATATTGATCTTTTAATAATAATTGAAAGAACGCAAGATCTGGTACTGAAACAGTATCAGCTGAAACAGCAACTAGTCCAGAAAATCCCATAAAGAAAACAATTGGAATTATAATTAAAAAAGAAATTATTAAGCTGTTTTTTAAAACTTTATTATTTTTTGCAGCATAAACTCTTTGCCAATTTCCTTGATGAAATAAATTTGTAGCAGCAACAGCAATGAAGAAGGTTAGTCCAGCAGTAAAGTTTGGTAAATAACTTGAGCTTAAAAGGTGAGTTTGTTTTTCTTTAATAAAATCAAAACTGAATTCATTAGCATTAAAATTAATTAAATAAGAAAATGCAATTAACAATAAAACTACAAAAAAAATAAATTGAATATTATCTGTAAAAATAGAGGCTCTTAAACCCCCATACAATGTATAAACTAACGAACCAACAATAATAATTAATGCTGTTATCCAAAGATCTGTTCCTGATATATATTTGATTAACATTGAAACCGCGGTTACCTCGGCAATTAGAAAGATGGTCATGTAAAAAATAGATAAAACCAAAATTAGTTTAAATAAATTTGGTCCATACTTTAATCTAATAACTTCTATTAAAGTTTTTCCTTTTGGATATTTTTCTCTAAATGTTGTTCCAAGATAAATTAAAATAAATAATGGAAATGCTGTTCCTAATGAATATCCAATTACAGCTCCTATTCCACCCCATGTTGCTGCAGATGCTGGACCAAATAAAATCCAAGCACCAAGAGCAGATGCAACCAAACTTGTAGTTAGTGAAAAAGTTCCAACTGATCTATTGGCTAATAAATAGTTATTTAAGCCTTTGAATTGATTTGAATATACAGTTCCAATAATTACAAAAATTATTGATATTCCAAGGATTAATAAGATTGCTGTCTGTTGACTTAATAAATTTAAATTTTCCATTTTTCTCCCTTTCTGAATTACCGGACAGGTTCAAAGAGTATTTCTCAGTCCTATTGGACACCCCTATTCACTCTTTATATATAATTAAATCTTTAATGGAAGACTTAAATTAAAAAATCATAAAGTAATTTAGTGCTGCTTATAAATATTAAAGCATACAATATGTTGTAAAATAATTTTTCCTCAATGATTTTTAATAATCTATATCCAATTAATATTCCAACCAATGCAACTGGAAATAAAATGACTGATTGTTTAAAGGAAACTAAATTTGTCATAGATAAATTTATGTAAAGCGGAAGTTTAATCAAGTTTACAAAAGTAAAAAAAATTATTCTTGTTCCAACATAAATTTCTTTTTTCATTCTTAATGGAAGCAAATAAAGACTAACCGGAGTACCTCCTGCATGAACGCAAAAACTTGTAAATCCTGCTATGGTTGAACAAATTCCACCTTTAAAATGATTTTTTTCTGATTTTTTCTCTTTATCTTTTTTAAAAAAGAAATAATGCCCTGCAAATAGAAACCCCATTACTGCAATCAAAAATTTTAATAATTCTTCTGAGAAATATGAGAAAGTGAATGATCCTATAACTATACCGATAGCAGCAAATGGAACCATTAACTTTAAAGTTCCAAGATCAAATTCTTTTCTGTATTTATAAACTGCTATAAAATCTGAAAATATTAAAATTGGTAAGATAATTCCTAAAGCTTGATTTAAAGGCATTACAATCGTCATTAAAGGAACAGAAATTAATGTCATAGAGCCACCTAAACCAGACTTTGCAATTCCGTATAAAATTATTGCAGGAATAACTGTAAAAAAAAATAATAAATTTATTTCCATTCAGGCTTACTGAAGTTGAAATAATTTTCTTCCTAGAGGACTAATTGGTTCTTGAGGAGTTGGTTTTTTGCCAGTTTTATCTTTTACCATTTGAAGTAATTTTTTTGCTAATCCTTTTCTTCTAAACATAGGGTTCACAAATATATACTC
>LUMI01000447.1_pt1 | contig 10753 bp, 11 predicted proteins | sample 729681 | NCBI WGS metagenome assembly LUMI01 (sample SAMN03860267, study PRJNA289734) | marine metagenome | biome: seawater column; feature: ocean; material: water; isolation source: Red Sea water column Station 34 - depth 10m | place: Saudi Arabia: Red Sea | collected 2011-10-15 | depth 10 m
GTACTCAACAAACCTTGTCTGTTTTTCTGTAAGATGTCTCATTTTCTAACTGGGGTATAGGAATGGGGTATAAGTTAATTAATTTATTTTAATGTGATGTTATTACTTATAATTTGAATGACTCCTCCTCCGCCATAAATTCATCCAAAGCCTTCCAGTAAAATCCAATTTAATAAATATAATCAATGATATCAGCGCTTACTAGATTTGAAATCATGGTTTAGGGATTTTTTAAAATCGGAGGGTGCTTATTAATCCCAGGCGGTTCCTGAGTTATCGTACTGTTCCAAGTCCTCAATAGCCTTTAACATATAATCCGGGATCAGTTGGGATTTCAGGCTTCCATCCTCGAGAATTTGTGCGTAAACCCGGGTGGCCTTACCTTCACAAACAGGTTTTCCTGTACTGGAGTTTTTGGCTTCGTACACCCAGTGCAGCGTCTTCTGGCCCAATTTTTCGAGAGAGATCTTGGTCATGACCCGGTCCCCGTAAGCCGCTGGTCCAATAAATCTAAATTGTATTTCACCCATGACAAAGGTTGTTTTATCCTTCTCGATCATTTTTTCGATTGGATAGCCAATGTGTCGGAACAATTCATGTTCCGTATCATTAAACCAGGCCACCATCCTTGGATAGTACACCAGTCCAAAGGGATCGGATTCTCCCCAGGGCACGTTGATTTCCCGCCAGAATTTTATCATTTATGTGTTTTCAAGATCTTAGAAACGTGGAAGTAAATGAGCGTTGAGCCTGCTTATTCATGAAGTCATTACCCTGGGTTCCAGGGGCCAGTTCCATCACATATTCGAATTCTAACCAACCACCCTATGGCTTTTCATCAAGCCGATTGTGTTTCAGGATTTTCCATTTGATGTCCCTGAATTTCCCAGAGTTCCTGAATCTGATCACGGACTCGTCATCTTTGGCCGCCACCCTTTTGGCTGCATATCTTCGATGACAGATCGGGTTTTCATGCATTGGGTAGACATCCATGAGATCAAGACGGTAGAGACGCCAAGTTCATGTGTTGTGGACGTGCTTTCGAACTGGGTAGTTACAGGGGAGCACTCTTCTAAATCGGATTCATTGATGATTTCGTCGTATCTGGACATACCACCAATATCGCAAAGTCCATGCCTAATAATTTCGTTTCAGACCTGTAACCAGAACGAATACTTCTTTCAAAAGTTTTATGGACCTCTTGAAATGCTATCCCTCTGGTTAAGTCATTTGATGGTAAGGGACTTTGAACATTCTTTGAGCGGTGTTAGGATCAACTTGCCCTGAAATGACTTTATGATCCTTTAAAAAAGAAAAATGAGTGAATTCGTAATGGATAGGACCAAGTCAGAACTTGATATGCGTGTCTCCAAAGAAATGTCTACTCATCTGGAAAAACCAGCCTGGAGCCCAAAACAAAAATTAGCACTTTCGGCAAGAATTCTTGCGAATCAGGGACACGGTTCCGGGCTTGCCGGTCAGGTTACGGCTCGGGGTGAGAAACCTGGTACCATGTGGACCGGGAGGTTTGGACTAGGCCTGGAGGAGTTTAGGGCCAGTAACTTTTTACTGGTTGATGAGGATTTAAATGTCCTTGAGGGGGAGGGCATGGCGAATCCCGCTAATCGTTTTCATCTTTGGATCTACCGTGTCAGGGCTGATGTTAATTCCATCGTACACACGCACCCTCCAAATGTGTCGGCGCTTTCTATGTTGGGGGTTCCCTTAAAACCCTCTCACATGGACACGGCAATGTTCTATAACGATTGTGCGTTCCTGGAGCACTGGCCAGGACCGCCCATTGGGGATGAGGAGGGGGAGCTCATTTCTAATGCTTTAGGCGATAAGAGGGCTATACTCCTGGCTCACCACGGACAACTTTCTACAGGAAAAAACATCGAAGAAGCGACCATCCTAGCCTACAACTTTGAGCATGCGGCAAGACTTCAGCTGCTTGCCATGGCGGCCGGAGAGATTAAGGAACTTGAACACACGCCTGCACAGGACGCACACGATTTCATGCTCAAAGATTCCATCATTGACGCCGTCTTCCTCTATCAGGCCAGATTAAGGATTAGCTCCGGTGATGAAGATGCACTGGACTAGTTGATGCCCAACCGATACGTCCTCTGTGCGATCTGTGGCTTCGTTGGTCTCTCACTCTCCGCGGCAGGTATCAAGCAGCTACTCCTGACCACGGATCACTGGAGCATTATATTCCCGATACTTTTAAACTCCTCCATCATGATGGGGGTTGCCCTATTCATCACTCAGGGCAGACAGGGGTTTGTCATCACCAGGTGGGGATTTCATTTATTTCGGGGTCTGCTCGGATTCTCCGGAATATTGTGTGGAATTTTAGGCCTCAAATACTTAAACCTGGGACTCTTTCAAACACTCGTCAATCTTTACCCTGTAATTACCCTGATCCTGGCGGCTTTGATTCTCAAAGAGGCTGTTGGTTGGAGGGTTTGGTTGGCGGTTGGACTTTCTTTGGGTGGGGTTGCATTCGCCTTTGATCCTAAATTAGAGGGAGGAATCTTTATTTTCTTCCCCTTAGCCGTTGCATTGGCCTTAGCCGGCCAGAGCATCATCGTCCGTTATCACCCAAAAGACAGTTCCATCACCTGGGCGTTTTACACAGAAATCGTGGCTTCTTGTTTCGCCTTTGTTGCGTTCATGACTTTGGGGGATAGGAAGTTACCTTTTGATCAACCCTTTCTTTTCGCTGGGGTTGCAATCGTGGACGGTCTGTCGATTTTTTTGATCACCCACGCATTTCACGGGGAAAGGGCTGGAAAAGTTGCCCCCCTGGCTTACCTCAGCATCGTCTCAGGAGCATTTTTTGGATTTATTTTTTTCCAGGAGACCCTTCACTGGGAAATGCTTGTCGCGGCATTCTTAATCATCTGTTGTGGTATTTATGCGCTGCGAGAAACAGAAACTAGCGGATCTTTGCAGGACTAGAGCTTTTAGACCTTTCTGGAAAAGCTTTTTAAGCTGAAATTGTTTAGAAGGAATCAATATAAAAAGTGTGAAACTCGATTTCATCCTTGGATTATTAGGGTTGACTGATTGAACCTTTGAGTCGGCCAAATCAATCCAATTTGCGATACGAATCAAGCGATGAAGGTGATGCTGCCCGAATCCTCTCGCCCTTGCCAGACCCTCCCCGTGGGATAGGTGTGCTCACGGACAAATTCTTCCTCCATCTCTAATCCCCAACCCCCTGAAGTGGGTATTTCATAAGCGCCATTTCTTATTGATACAGGATCAAGAAAAACCTCATCCTGAAGGAAGTAGAGGTATTCCACTAACTGCCCCCTTGAGGGCCCAGAGACACAGATCTGATCCCAGATGGCATAATGAACGATCATGTTACAAAGCCCTATTCCTCCTCCATGAGGGCATACGGGAATTTGGAATTTGTCTGCCATCAGGATAACGGCCAGAACATCTTGCACACCGGCCAGTCTTGTCGCATCGATCTGACAATACTGAATCGCGTTCTGCATGAGCAGCTGCTTGAAAATAACAGGGGAGGGGACTTGCTCTCCAGCAGCAACCCCAATTCCAAAGGGCCGGAGGCCATCCGCAATACGTTTATAACCGAAGACATCATCCCTCGCGGTGGGCTCTTCGATCCAGTAGGGACGGAACTCTGAGAGCCTCTTCATGTATTCTATTGCCTCGTCGACTCCCCATATCTGGTTAGCATCGGTCATGAGTAATGCCTCATCCCCGATCGATTCCCTGAGAAAGGCCATCCGCTTACGATCAAAGTCGATACCACCGCCGACTTTCATTTTGAAACAGTCCAGCCCCTGGGCCCTGACCTCCTCGATGGTCTCTAATATCTCCTGGTCAGTAAGTCCGAGCCATCCTGCCGTGGAATAGGCTTTGACCCCTTTCTGGATGACATGTTTTTCCTGGGCGGTCCTCTTCGACCGGGCGTTCTTGAGTCTCTCAAGTGCCTCTTCGGGGGTAAATGCATCCCTGAGGTAGCGCCAGTCGATGGACTGGACGATTCTCTCCGGGGGAAGGTCAACTAATAGTTTCCAGAGTGGTTTATTTTCTGTCTTGGCCCAAAGGTCCCAGAGAGCATTGAGGATTGATCCAATGGCCATCCTGGCCACTCCATCCGCCAACCAGCGAAGCTGATGATGGTCTATGAGAAGGCGATAAAATGAAATCGGATCCCCGATAAATTCCTCCAGGTCCCTCCCAAGGATCAGTCTCGAAAGGTCACGGACTCCATAGGCAAGCCAGTCGTTGCCTGCCCCTGCGCTGAAATTCACAGAAAGCCCCAAAAGTCCATCATCAGTGTTGATTCTGGTTAACACACATGAATAATTCGGCTTTTTGTGAAACGGGTCTGACCCCTGAAGGGTGTCGGAAGTAGGGACCCTCAAATCTATGATTTCGATATCTATGATTTTGCTCATGATAGGAATTTTTTAACAATGATGTTTTAGGAAACGAAACCCCGATGCAAATCTCCAAATGTATTTGAGGAAAAAATGTTTTCACTCATAACATTTTTTTCGATATGCCGCATCTGCTCAAATATTCATCATTTTAATTAAATAAAATAAATAGATGTTTAATTTTTAGTCATTTAAAAAGTTTAAATTAAAATATTATCAATAATATCAATATATTAAAATGGCATGCTACTTGTAATTAAATGATCAGCTCAATGAGTTCCTTAATTAAAATTCATTAGTTAAGGGTTTTGACGTGCCGTGCTCATTGAGCTAAATCCCAGCCAGCGGTGGATGAAAACACTGGCCGATTGAGAAATGGTCTCATGAGGTTATTCATGCCTCCTCCTAGCCGGATCTTGATCTGTCCTCTTTGTATTGGCCGGTGGCAATACACCGGCCAAGCACCTGTTATTTTTGCATTTCTTCACCGTCAACCAACCTTTCGGTTTTAAATATATTTTCTTCTGCTGTTGAATCATATGGGTTTTGGTGGACTGGCGAAGATAGAGGTCACGACAGCCAATATTGAAAAGACAAAGAATGTAGATAAAGAGGTTTCATAATTGCCGGTATGATCCCTTAAGATACCCGATAACAAAGGCCCAAAAGCCTGAGCTGAAACCTGAAAAAACAAGACCACGCCCCTAATCGAGCCATAACTTTTCCTGCCAAAAAAATCTGCCCAGGCAATCGGCAGGATGGTCAGAATCCCTCCGATCCCAATTCCAAAAAAAATGGCTGAAAGGTACCCCTGCCAGGAGGTTGAAATGATCAGCATGAGGCAGGAACTTGTGGCCAGAGAAAACGCAGAAATTATCAGTGCCAGCCGTATGGTAATCCTCCTCACGATCAGCCCAAAGACGACCCCCGAAACTGCTGATAAGAATGAAAAGGTGGCAATGATTGTTGCGGTGGTATTGGTGTCGATCTGTCTTTCAATCAGGTGTGGGGCCTGATGAAGTGAGATCCCCGCCTGTACCGGGTAAATCAAGACGGTGTATAGACATAGAACCCAGAAGGCCTTGGTCTTTAATGCTTCCTCCCTGCTAAATTTAGGTTCTTCATCCTTTAATTGACTTTTTTCATACCCCACATTTGTTTTCGACGGATCTAGCCCGTCAGGAAACAGGCCAAGGTCCTCAGGTTTTTTTATTTGAAGTAAATAGTTTGGTAAAAATCCAACAACCAGGACGGTGATTCCTATGACCACCCAAGCGAATCTCCATCCGTTGTATTGAATTGATACTTGTGCGATAAGTGGCATCGCGACTAGGCCAAGCATCTGAATAAAAGTCGTAATGGCGGTTGCCAAACCACGTGATCTAAAAAACCAGTTATTGATCGACCCATATATCCCCAGGTCGAAAGGGCCCGCAAAATTCATCCGGGCCAGACAAAACAATATGAAAAAGAAGGCCAGGGAATCGGTGAATGAAAGGAGCATCACCGTGAATCCGGTAAATAATATGCTCACCGATAGGATGATTCTGGGACCGTATTTATCGAGATAGGGGCCCAGAAAAGGGGAGGACAGTGCCGCCAAGATTCCACCTGCAGAAACCGCAGCAGAAATTGAGGTGAGTGACCATCCGAACTCGGATGTCATGGGAGTAATGAAAATCGAAAGAGGGGCAACGGCCGGTCCTTGTCGCGCGAAACCTGCACAACAAGCACAAAAGAGGATGACCCAACCATAAAAAAAGGGTGTCCTCTTGTTGAGCCATCTCGGGAGGGTCGGATGTCTCATCAAGAATTAGAAGATGGTGTCACCAAGGTTTGATAGGGACTGAAATTTTTTTGTGCGGATACGACATAGTCTTTCTAAGCAATAATCATGGGGCAAAGAATATATTGAATGAGGAATTCGATTGAGGTTAGATTGCCCCGACCAATGGTATCAAAGCCAAAGAGAGTAAAAGCGACCAGAACATGGACTTCGATATTGCCTGGGTCGGAACTCCGTACCTCGTCGCAAAGGTCATCGCCATGACTCCGACGGGTGCGACGGTCACGAGAATTGTTGTCTTTGACTCGGCCCATTCGTAATGAAAAACATATAAGATCAGGACCAGTGCTAACAGTGGGTGGAGGAATAACTTAAAGGAAATGATCAGGTAGGAGAGCAGGTCATCCTTCTGAGCATGATTTAACGATAATAAGATGCCAAGAATGAATAACGCACAAGGCGCCGCCGAATCTGCAATGAATTCTACTGAATTGAAGACACCCTTTGGAAGTTCAATAGGAAAGTTTGCCAGTATGATTCCAACTAGAAGTCCAATAACGACAGGGTTTACCAGCGTCTTGAAAAAGAGGCTTTTTATGTCTTTCCCTTGATTTGAGAAGACGTCGATGAGAAAGACACTGGTCGCGAGAAGGATGACATCGAAGATGATTATCCCATAAACCTGGATGAGTTCTTCTGCTGGAAAAATGAGTTTTACAATCGGGTATATAAAAAGGACGTGGTTTGAAAAGGAGGAGGCTATTGCTATCAGGATCGACTCAATATTGTCTCTCCCAAAGCAATATTTTGTGATTAAAAATGCAGAAATATAAACAATCATCTCCGCAATTATGTAAAGAAGGCATAATTCAAGATTTAGGTTGTCTAGACTCCCTTTCTGGAGAATTGCAATCGAGATTGCGGGGACCCCTATCATGGCGACAAACTTATTAATAATTCGGGCCTCTTCAAGTGAGAAGATCCCTTTTTTCCCAAGAACAAAGCCGATGAAGGAAATAAAAATAATTGGAAGGACACTATTGATAAGAATTCCAAAATAGGTCATTTCACTTAACTCAGCCACCTTTGCCCCTTTCCTTTCTTACCGATTCACCGATCCCAAGGAGTAATGCTCCAGAAACAATTGTCATCGCCCCCAAGACACTGACCCAGTCAGGATGAGTAGTAAAAATGAAATAGTCATAGACCGAAGCGAAAACCAGCGTTATGTATAAAAAAGGGAGTGCGTAACTGGCGTCACTCCTTTTCATGGACTGAATGAACAGTGCCTGGGCGCTGACCATGATCACTCCCAAGGCTGCGAGTTGGAACCACTGAGTGGAACTGGGATTGGTCCAGAATAAAGATGCAACCGTGAGGGAAAGGATGCAGCCGATGATGTTGTTGAGGGTCAAAATCTGTAAAGGTGATTCGGTTTGACTTAATTTTTTAATGAGAATCGATTCGAAACCAAAACAGAGGGCAGCACCGAAGGCAAAAAAAGCAGCCCATTGAAAACTCTCCAGTCCTGGTCTCAGGAGAATCAAAGCTCCCATAAATGAGATCAACGCGGCAACCCAGCGCAACCTCCCTATTCGTTCATGAAGAAATGGGATAGCAATGAACATCGAGATGATTGGATTCATGAAGGATATTGAAATCGCATCGGAAATTGGAATGTAGTTGACCGATGCAAACATTAGCGTCACCCCAAGCCAGCCCAGGAAAGACCTGCTGAAGTGAATCCTGTAGTCGGGCGCGCTTATTTTGAATCTTTTCAACAAAAAGAAAAAAGCCAAGGCCATCAGGGCAAAGAAGAACCTTCCGGCAGTAATCTGGAGTGGGTGGAGTGGGGCGTCTTCTGAACCCAGACCAAGGATCTTGGCGAGTAGCGTCGTTATTGCGATGAGGCTGCTCGCGGCAACCATCATCAGGGCGGCCCTGACAGGATTAGGAGCAAGAATATTGATTCTCGGATTTGATGTTTGAGTTCTGGGAGTAATCAAAATAAAATGAATTCATGAGTTTAAAATCTATCTTCATCCTCTCTGTAATCATTCTGAATGGAGTCTTCCACTGTCCGGAAACGCATTCAAAAACAACAGTACATGACTGTGATAGTCATCATGAATGTGTTCTTGAAGAAGAAAATAGTTGTCCCGAGTTAATCAAAAGAGCTCTTAAAAAGAAAACCGATCTAGAATTTGATAAGGGGTTAATAGAGGACAACCTCTTAAGTAGGGACTACGTTCATGTTAAGGCTAAGTATCACGGTCCTCCCCAATACCTTCCACCCTATAATCATTCTACATTTCTAAGTCATCAAGTATTTCTGATTTGAAGTAGGTTTGAGGTTGCTGAGTCAAATTAAAGCACTTTCACTCCAAATCAGAAACTTGATATGCCGAAAACCAATAAAAATATTGGATCCAAAAATTCGAGAATTTGGATAGCAGGGATTTTTGTAATTACTCTTTTCGGGGGATATCTCTACCAGCAGGGATCATCCCCACTCAATGCCTTGGCAAATGCTCCCTCTCCAGCAGAAATAGAGCAGGGTAAAAAACTTTTCGCACAAAATTGTTCCTCCTGCCATGGGGTTGAAGGGGTTGGACAAAACCCTGAATCACCTAACGGAGGCATGTTGGACGAGGGTGGATACCTTGCTCCTGCATTAAATGGGACAGGGCACGCCTGGCACCACCCGAACTCGGTCCTCTTTAAGACCATCAAGCATGGTTCGATTGCCTCGGATTCCTCGATGCGTGCCTTTTCAAATCGTCTGAGCGATAAGGAGATTGTGATGATTATCCACTATTTTAAATCCCTTTGGCCGGATCCTATTCGGGAGAAACATTCAAATTTGAATAAGGAGGAAGTATGAGGATTATTGCCATAATAATTCCTCTCATGTGGGGAACACTAATCTTTGGACATGGAGAGGAGAAACATGAACCAAAAATCATAGATGATCATAAAATGGACAATACCTCCCACAAGCTGATCCCTGTTGAGGGAGAAAGCCTTAAGTCCGTAAATGATAAGGAAAACAACACAAAAACAAATGTGGTTGCTGAGACTGTTGAAGAGAACATAGAACCACCTGAAAAAGTTGAAATTACCGCTCAACTTGAAGCAAAGAGGAGCATGGGTAAGTGGCTGGGGCTAGATGAATTTCCGACTCTTCACCCGATGGTTGTTCACCTTCCGGTAGTGCTTCTACCCTTTGCGTTTCTTTTACTTATAATCGAAATCTTCAGCAGGCCTAAAAGCCCACAACTCCCGTCAATCATCGCGACATTCGGTGGGACTGCCGGTGCCCTTATGGCTAGTTACTGGTTACACCCGCACGTTGAATCCATTAGCAGAGACGCTTTGGAGGTACTTGAGGCCCATGACTTGTTTGCATACATCACCACGGGCCTTGCCTCGGGGGCATCCATGTGTCTGTTGCTGAGGTACTTCAGGTGGAATAGTCCCGACAGGCGATGGTGGACCGGATCTGCATTGATCTTACTCTTTTTCTCCTCCTTATCCGTTGCAGCAACCGGTCATCTTGGTGCGACTTTAAGTCATGTCCACCAAGTTGAAATCTCTAAATCCAATCACTGAACCTAATATGAAAAAAGTCTTACTGACCCTTATTACTTTTTATTTTCTTGGTCTGACAATTAACGCCGAGGAAACAATGTATAAAAACCCCGGCTGCATGTGCTGTGATAGGTGGGTCAAGCACATGAACGAAAACGGCTTTGACCTTGGTATCACCCCATCTGAAAAGATGAACGAACTTAAGATTGCCCTGGGAATTCCGGAAAAGGTAAGGGGCTGCCACACAACCGTTATCGACGGGATTATTGTAGAGGGCCATGTCCCGGCAGATCTTGTTCAGAGAATTTTGAGGGAGAGGCCCGAGGGGATCATCGGCATCTCGGTCCCCAATATGCCAATGGGATCTCCGGGAATGGAGGGTGCCTACAAAGAGGATTACCCGGTGGTCGTTTTTGATGCCAAAGGGAAAATATTCCTTTATGAGATGAGGTAGAAATTAAGCGAGTATCGTAAAACTATTAATCAATTGAACAAGAAAACGGTCTCCTCATGACCTTTATAACTTGTCCGGGGCTCTTTCTGTTTTAACATTTCTGAGTCATTTCGTTGAAATTCACTCTATGACCCCCAATCCGTGTCTTTCCAGGGAAGACACGAATGATGACGACTCTTTTTACGAGATTCCAAGGCTGGTTATACACATAGATGAACGCAATTGAGAGACTGAACAAAATATTAGAGTTGCCTACTTAGAGAAGGTCCAGATCATCGCTTGAACAAATGTGATCTAAATTATTTTACTGCTGTAAAACGAATATAACTAAAAAAGATGTGAAATCTTTAACAGTTAACTGATCCGCCCAGCGGACGGTGGCTTCAAAACATCCGCCATTTGGGACTGATGAATACTCCCAGTTTTCTGAATTCCCAAAATCATTTTTTCTCCATAGAAGTTGAGGCCACAATTATTTGTGGCCCTCAACATCTG
>LUMI01000575.1_pt1 | contig 10752 bp, 11 predicted proteins | sample 729681 | NCBI WGS metagenome assembly LUMI01 (sample SAMN03860267, study PRJNA289734) | marine metagenome | biome: seawater column; feature: ocean; material: water; isolation source: Red Sea water column Station 34 - depth 10m | place: Saudi Arabia: Red Sea | collected 2011-10-15 | depth 10 m
TGTTAATTTTTATTAACAGGGTAGCCAATTTTCTATGTATGGCCTCCAGGAACAACTAAAAAAATCTTCATTTACTTGTGATATGTGTAAAAGTAATTTTTTTTACAATCACTCTTATGTTTTTTATACTTATGGAATTTTACCTAAAACACCCTCAGAAAAACTTATAATATGTGGAAAATGTGCGCTGCGAGAGGGTAAATATAAAACAAAAAAGCAATTTAAAGAAGTATTTAATGCCTAATTATAAAGAATCATTTAAAAAAAGGAATACAATTAATAAAGCAGAGAAAAAATGTGTGGAATACTTACAAAAAAACAATATTTTATTTACTAGGTATGGATTTGACTGCCTACACGATGTTTCTGCTAGAGATTTTATGAAAATACCTGAAAATTTAAGATCTACACCTGATTATATGGTTTTTAGAGACTCGGCATTTTTCTTAGAAGCAAAAGGATGCTTTGACTTACTAAAATTAAAGTTAAGCGACCTAAAAGCTTATAATTTTTGGAATAATCTCTGCAAACTTTATATTTTTAGCTACTCAACTAAATTTAGGCAAAGCAAAATTATTGCACTTGATAAAATAACTGAGATTGTAGCAACGTGTAAGATAGATTATTATGAAGACAATGGAAAAGCATATTATAAAATACCTTGGGAGAAAATATGATAAAAGAAATAGAAGAACTATATCCAGAATGTACTAATGAATTACTTGATAATCAAGAAAGAGCATATAAGCTTTGGTGTAAAAAGCAAAATGACTATGGCGATTCTAATATCCGACTTGGGCTTGACCTAAACTCCTCCTCATCCGAGCGTTCGCAAAACAGTAGGTTAGCCCAGTTGGGTGTATGTATAAGGTTAAATGATAAAATAAGCAGATTAATTAATTTATATAAAAAAGATATGGAAGAATCTTCTGCTGTTAAAGAATCCATAGAAGATACAGCTATTGATATAATGAACTATGCAAATATGTTGATGGTATTAAGAGCAAATAAGTGGGGCAAATAATGAATTGTTGGCATTGTAATAGCAAAGTAATATGGGGTGGGGATCATACATACGAGGATTATTGTATGGAAGGTGAAGGTATAGTTAGTAATTTGAGTTGTAGTAATTGTAATGCGTTTTATTTATGTTATATAGGAGATGAAGATGAGCCATCCAAGCAAACAGAAGGGTAATAGATTTGAACGAGAGTGTGTTAAAAAAGCAGAACTATTTGAAATACCAAGTAAAAGAGCATGGGGATCAGATGGTAGATCGTTAGGATTACATCCAGAGGTAGATATTGTTTTGGGCGATAAAAACTATAATGATGAAATGCACGTTCAATGTAAAATAAGAAAGCGTTTACCTACTTATATTTTTCCAAAAGATGATGCTATAGATTCTCAGCTTATTAGAGAGGATAGAGGCGAAGCCTACATAGTTATTAGGTATGTTAAAAGACGAACTAGAGCTATATAAACCTACCAAACCTGAACAAACTTAAAGGCCACTTCAAATACGCCATGTGCGACTTGAGTTATGCTTGTAGACTTTTGGTCTAGCTTTACCATATAAAATTCATTTTTATCTTTATTTGGCTGCAAGATGTGCTTTAATTTTCCTCCCAAACTTCTGGATAAATACGTTCCTATTATAGAGGATGTTTCTTCAAAACCACCAGACGTATATATTCCTGCTGAACTTCCAGACTGTATTGCATTAAACATATCTGTTTTATCTACATACGAAAATTTCATATCCCAAGTTTTTCTCCCAGTTAATCCAGCGCCTGCAAAATATACATCTTCATTATCTTCGTCTGTAATTGTAAATGGTGGCAAATCTCCCCAATATGGTGCGCCATAGTAAGATACATGAGTTAAATCTTTTCCTGCAATAGTTCTTTTACTTTGCACGCCTTCATGTGAATATCCCATTTTAACACTAAGGTCAGGGCTTACAGGGAAGTCAAGATATGTACCTAGCGAGTAACAACCAATATTAAAATTATAGCTAGCATTTGGAGCGTTTATATTTACATCAAATTGAGTAAATTCATTAGAATTTCCTGAGAGGTCTATGCTTCTTAATATAAAGCCATCAGAAGATATACTAGAATCTATCTCCCCAATACTAACATCATTTAAAAGAGTTACATCCCCAGAAGAGTTATCATTATATGAAAGCGATATAGTTTCTTCACTACTATCGCTACCAGTATGCAAATTATGATTAAGTACAGCAAAGTAATTAGAAGAGCTTAATAAGTTAGAAAAAGCATTACTTACAGATGGATCAAAAGTTATTTCTGATTTAATTGTTTGTGCCTCAGACCCAGAAAAATTTACAGTTCTAACTGGATCCATATCCCATAATAACTTACTTCCTGTTGTGATGCTCAATGGCATTCCGATGGAACGTGCAAATAAAACATTGTCTATATATACTCTTGGCGTGCCTGGAACACTGTATGTTTCTGCCATAATTACTTCCCTCTGCTAAATTTTGGTGTTTTTTTAATTCTTATTCCCTTGTAATTGTAAAATAGTTCCCTTCTTGTTTCACCTAATGCACCTATTTTCGAATCGTAAGATTCCCAGGTATTTGTATGGGTTTGATTCCACTTATCTGTAACTCTTTGAAACGTAGAATCTGAAAGCTTAATTGATACTGTTGACTGTCCATGAACACCCCAACAAGTTGCTTTTTTTATATTCATCGAACCTTTATATGTAAATAAAGTTCCATTTAACTTTGTATTTTTATCAAAATAAATATTTATTTTGTTGTCTAACATTATCACTTTTTTAACATCTACATTTATATCTATAGACATTTTTCCACTATATTCTATTGACAGGCATTTTATTTTACCTTTAGAATTAAAATCAACGTGGCTTTCGTATTGTGTTATTTTAATATTCATTAATAGCCATAAGGATTTTGTGTTAATTCATACCCATCTCTAATCCATAATTTAAAAATAAGGTCATATTGAAATTGTGGGGCTTCAAAACCCCCTGCAGTACTTAAATTAAAATTTATAGAATCTGCATCAGGTTGATTTTCATTAAAATACATAATTCCACCTTGGAATCTTGGTCTTTGTCCATACTTGTCAGTTATTTTGCTTGATGAAAAATATCCTTGAACAAATGATCCAACAGAACCCCAGCCATTAGTCCAAAAATACCCAACAGATAAGTATTCCCATGTAAAGTCAGAGGTTGCAAGCTTAATAATATTATCGTAAGAAGCCTTCTGCCCAGGGCTTAAAGAATTATAGTCAAATGAATCTCTATGCTCTACTGTAAACTTAATAGGGCCTTTTCCTTGAATCGACCAAGGATCAGTTCCATTAGTTGAATCTGTCTGTCTTTCAAGAGTTTGCGCTATAGCATTGTTTATACCAGTATAATGGTCTGCCCCAGTAACTATAGCTTGCCCAGGGAGTCTTAATAGAAAAAAACCTCCAACCCATGGACTGTAATTAACAGCAAAAGTAGTAACATTATTGCCTGTAGGCGTATTTAAAAACTCTTCTGTAAAATATGAAGTGTCGAAAAAATTAACATACCCATCAGGCCCTTGTGGATTATCTGGAGGTATAACAATTTCCTCCTCTGGTATTGCCCATATTTCTATGTTAGCATCATTTGTATTACTTATTGGAAGCAAGTCTACAGAATCTACGATACTTGCATCGAGCGTAATTTTAAATATATCTCCAATCCTCTCAAATCCTTTAATTAATCTATCTCCTGCCGATGAAAGCCATGGATAATATGGAGGTAAAAGTAAATCTCCAGTAAGAATAGGTTGAAATGTTGCTACAGTATCTACGATATATTGAGGACTGCCTTCAAGTTCATTATAGTATTGTTCAATAGTTTGTGTGTCACTTATCAAGGTATCTTTATATAGCTCAATAATAATTTCATCATTAGAATAAGACATGCCAGCAACCCCACTAGTAGAATCTTCTGAAGTGTTAATCACAAGCGTGCTGTTGGTCATAGGATCTACCTCTGGTGGTATAGGCTTTACCTTCGCTTGTATAAGTGGAATATCATCTGCATCTAAAATTCCACTTGAATCCATGTCTCCATTAGCTATTGCGTTAAGAGAAAGTGGATTTTCATCTGGATCATCTACATAAGCTTGAGCTGCATCGACATCAGCTTGCAATACATACCCATTGCCAGTAATGTCTCCAGGAATATACTGGTCTCCCATTGTACTTATATGATAATTTATAAATGCTTGTAAATCAAGAATATCTATATCTCCATCTAAATCAAAATCCCCATTTAATATTTGCTGTTCACTTAGATTTGCTAATTCAGGATTAGTTAAATGAAGAAGCATCATCTCGTAATCTGATGATTGATATGGAGTACCATCTATAACTACATCCCCAAGGGTTTGAACTAATGGAGGTGGAGGATATGTGCAAGAACCATCGTTAGCAGTAGCATCTGGATTATAATTAGTTGCCTCAGGGTCTGTACATCCATATATATCTTCAGGTTCAGGAGGGTCATAAGTACATGAACCATCATTTACAGTCGCATCTGGGTCATAATTGTTTGCTGTTGGGTCTGTACATCCAGAAATAGGTATCTCTGGAATCTGGGTTAAGCCTGCAAGCTCATGTATTTGTATTGCCTTTATCGACACGCTATCCATGGTCTTATTAATATCGGTTATCATAAAATAAGGAAGTACAACTTGTTGATTTTCTTGATCTATATTTGGCAAAAAAGGTAATCCTGAAAGTTGCATAATATCCACGCCATAAGGAGAGAAGAATGATTTATAGTCTCCATCTCCTATAGCTTTAAAATCTATTATATCTCCAACCTCTAATTCAAAACCTTGCGATAGATTAATTTTAAAGTCTATAAGAGTATGCTGATTTTTATGCAGTTCATGTAAATGATTTCTGAGCAGTATAGCAGTTGGCTCGTCTTGTATATATGGAGCTTCATGCTCTAATAAAAACTCATCACCATTAATATCATTATCACTCAATCCATAGTATGCCTTGTAGTCCTCTGTATTTGGAACTTGTATTTCTTCTGTAACGTGCTTAAAACTTTCTGTTATGTAATCATATCCATACTTTACTCTGCATTTTACTGCAAGATCTTCGATATTAGTCTTGCTAAAATTGTAAGATTCGATGTAGTCAACAAATATAGTTTTATCTACATTGTCAGCAGAGTAGTTATTTTTCATACCTATAACTGTTGGCTTTGAATTACTTAACCCAGTTTTGTAAAAAAAGTTTGTATTTTGCGCCACTTGCTGTAATACATCTACTGTTTTCTGTGGCTTATCTATAGAAAAGTTTAGCTGGTAATCTTTATCTGCTGTATTTTTTGTTGCGAAACCTTGACCAAACTCTCTATTCATTAAATCTTTGACTATAAGCTTTGGAGTTTTTATTATTTTTTTAGCAGGGCTAAGGCTATTACCACTAAACATTAAATGAACCCTTGAATAACTATCCTCTACCCCACCTAAATCTGCAATCGCTTGATTAAACTCAGATAATTCTTCGCTATCAACTTCAGTTATATTGATAACATTCCCTTCTGAATCTAGCTGTTTAGAGCAATACAAAAGCTGAATATCTGAACTTGCAAAAGAAGCATCCAATATCTGATCTGTAAATTCATTGTTTGGATTTTCTTTTCTAAATAATGTCCCATTGATATAAAAATTATAACGAGGTCTATCTTGATCATTATCAGGTTCTTGCCAATCTGTAGTTGTTAAATTATTTATCTCTAAATCATATATATAATTAACTTCGCCTTCCATGCCATAAGTTGATGGGGGTAATCCAAAAAAGCTTTCATTGTGTGTTACCTTTATCATAATTTCAGATAAATCATTATTTGTGTTGTATTTTAATTTTTCGTTGCCAAGATAATCTAATAAGTATTTTAATAGCATATCATCATCTTGACTGACAATAGAAGAAGTTACTTCGCTTATGCTCCCTGGGCATTTTATTTGAGTGCTGTGACATTTTAATTTCATTCCTTCAATATCCCACACCCTGTTATTATCAGAGGTATAGCTTGAGTATCTTCCTTTCGCATTTATAAAAAATTTGTTATTTAGTGCGCTTTTTTGATACCAAGTTCTTCTCATTATCATTCCATTAAATTCTGCAAATAACTCCATGCTCATTTTATTGTAATCATGATCATCATCTGGAATAAAATTTAATAAAATAGAATTAACATCGTGCATAGGATACATATTATAAAAAAACTTCCTATTTCTCCATTGATTTAATTCAGCATCAGAATCTCCATTATCTGGAGTATTAAAAGGGTTTCTATATTCTATATTAGGAGTATTTAAAGTTAAATACTCATCTAAGATAGGAGTAACCTGATTATCGAAATCCTTAAACTCAGTATTAAAAGCAAGCTTATATGGAGTCATATTTATAATTTCTTCTCTATGATCAAGCACTGAATGCTGTGCAAGTAATCCTGTGTAGTCTTGATCTTGAGTGTCTCCCCCATTTATTATCGTATTTACAAATCCTATGGGGTTATCCCTCTGCAAATCCACAGAATTTTCATCTCCAACTGGCATCGCATTTCCAAAAGAATGGTCTGCTGTTCCTGGGAAAAAACAAAGTTGAATTCTTGGATTAGTGCTGCTTAAACTATTTAAAGAAGTTTCTGTAGACATTGTTGTTAATTTAATAAATGATATTAAACTGAAATCAGATGGTGCAGATATTCGTTTATTGTCTACATATAAATCAGGGCTACATTTTATTTTTTCAAATTCAAATTCAATACAAGGGTTATTAATTATATAGTGGTCATTATCATCATCAGACTCAAAGAAAGTTTTAAATTGGCCTCCTATAACTACTTCTGGTTGATTGGACTCAGAACCACCATAGGTTTTTCTCCAATTTATAGCAGAATTTGTAAATAAATCAAAGTCATTGCTTATAAACTCTTCTCCAAAATTGTACCTTGCAAATCTATTTGTGTTTGCAGCGTAACCTATATTCCCCTCATTGTCTCTTACAGTATATGTACTAAAATGAGTTTTAGCTTGCTTTAATTTAGATAATTCGCCTACTAGTAAAGCCCCTTGATTTATATAACCTGATGTTCTAGTCCCAAGCGTATCTTCTTCTTGAAAAAACTCTACATAATTATTAAAATTTTCAAATTGTTTATCCCAAAATTGCTCAGAAAGCACACTATCACTTGTTTGCTTTGGAAAAACCTTATAAACTCTAGCGCCAGCATCCCCAAGCTTTACAGTCAGTATATCCTGATCTATTACATTGGTAATATTTACGCCTCCAGACAAGTCAGTGTTAAATTCAATACTTCTCATGGCTTTTACGCCAAAGATGTCATAACTATTATCAATTGCTGCTCTATCTGGTAATACTCTTGTTGCATTTGTTTCATTGTCTATAAATGTAATCGCTGGAGCTTCTTTTAAATGCCCATATAGGATAGGTATTCTTTGTTCGTTATATACCTCATACGTCTTTCCATCTAATGTTGCCCCTTCATTATCTTCTGAATACAATGTATATTCTTTTTTAGGAAGTTCAGTATTGAGTGACTGAGTAAGATATTCCTCGCACTTTATTGTAACCTTTTCTTTGTCTTGATCAAATCTTGTGACTTTTAAGGTAGCTAATTTTGCGCAATCTTCTAAAGACTCGCAGCTACCTGTCTTTAAGTAAATCTCCACAGTTGCATTTGCTAGGCCATACTTTGCTCTATCTGTAAATCTTTTACCATTTATTTCATAATTATTTAAGGTAATGGTTGTTCCAGACATCTTTACTTTCTTAGATTTGAAGTTAATAGATTCTTTTAGCCCACTAACTCTTAAGTCTAAGTCTTCATAGTAGTTATCTTCAAAGTATTGCTGCTTTGTTGATATGTAGAATGTGTCATTGGCAGATGATATTACAGCCATAACATTAAAATTATTAATATCAGTAATTAAATCTTGTTGTATACTGTTAGGTATTGTTATCATGACATTCCAAAGTCAGTTCCAGTTCTGACTGCATCCCTTATTTTTTCTGCAAGTTCACCTTCTACAAAGTCAGATGTCATTACATTGCCAGTTATCGTGATATTAACTGCGCTTCCACCTTGATTCATAGCCTCTAAGTTATCTACGCCAATAGATTGTACAGCATTTCTGCTCATAACAAACTCGCCACGCTCTGCTTCTATTAAAGTTCCACCTTGGCTATGTCTTCTGCCACCAACAAGACCACCAGTCTCAAATTTTTGCGCCCTAATTGCAAAAGCATAGCCAGCAGTTAAAATTAATTCTGCTAATGCAATTTGACTAGCCTTTGCAGCCTCGACTCCCTCTTCTGTTAAATTTCTTTTTGTGGATGTATATACCTTAAAAGCATCAATCATAGCTAGTCCAAATGCTATGTTTTTTTGTGCTTCGGCACTTTTAGTGGCAGCTCCTGCTATTTTAAGAATTCCTGTGGCCATTTTAGATTGCAAAGCTTCTCTAGCTTCCTCTAATGCTTTTAGTCCTTCTTGTGTTTTTTTATGTTCATTCATGAGATCTATAATTCTTTTTGCTCTCTCTTCTTCTTCTGGGTCTATTCTTAAAAAACTTCCACCTTCTTGAAGATTAATATTATTTGCAATAACAGATCCGATTTCCTCAACTTCATTTTTTATTTTGTTATTATTATCTACAGTTTCTTTGTCAAGCGCATTAATTTGAGTCTTTAAATCTTTAACTAAATGATGTTTGTCGATTTCAATATCTAGACCTTCTATTGTTCCTTGTGATTGTTTTATCTTTTTTTCTTCTAAAGCAATTTCATTAGTTAAATTATTTATTTTCTCCATATCTGCATGGGAAACTGTTTGTTTTAATTTTAATTGACCGAATAAATTTTGTTCAACTAAATGACCAAAGTCTTCCTCTAATTCAAATTGCTTATCTTTTATTTTATTTTGAGATTCTATTTGAGCATCTAATTCTTTATTTTTTTTCGACTCAAGGTCACTCAGAGATTCTATATTGCGAGTCTGAACTTCAGCTCTTAACAATTCCAGGTTTAGTTTTTTCCTTTCAATTTCTAAAGTTTCCCCACCAAGCTCGTTAATTCTTCTTATTGAAGTCTCTAGACCTGTTTCTCTCATTCTTGCAAAAAATCCTGTAAATGCTTCTGCTGCTGACTTAATTCTTTTAGCTATATTAATGACTGCTGGAGCCATTAAAGCACCTATAGCCTCTGATGTATCACCTATAGCATTTTTCATTTGCTCTATAGAACCAGTAAGCGTTTCAGCTTGAGCTTTAGCTTGACCACCAAACGCATCTGCGATACTATTTACAAGGGTATTAAGCCTACCTGTAGATCCAACTGCGCCTTCAACTTGAATACCATATCTTGATAATGAATTAGTCGATGAGCCTAATGTTTTGCCTACAAGATCGGCTGCTGAGGCTAAATCCATACCTTTTGCTGATGCCAAATCAAGGGTTGCTTCTGTTGCTTTCTTTAATTGCTCTTCGTCTTTAACAAAAGCAGCAAGTAGTGCTTGAGCTGATATAATTGTTTCATCTCCAAAAGCTGTTACTTTTTGCAATGCAGAGGCTTGTCCAAGTAATCCTTTGTTGACTTTACCTAGAGCTTGCTCTAATTTTTTCTCTGCAAGCTCTTGTTCTCCTTGCGCTCTTACAAACGAACCTATAGTTTTATTTAAAGTCGCAAATCCAAAAGCAGCAATAAGTATTTTAGAACGAAGCACAGATAGTGAAAATGATAAATTTCTAGTATTTCTTACCCCAAATATTCCAAGTTGGTTATACTCATCAATTTGCCTGTTGAGCTTTTTTTGCATCCTTTCAGCAGCAGCATTACCTTTTTCTAGTCTTTTTTGTGCAACTGATAATTCTACTATAGCTTTTTTTAGGGCAGCTGCCCCATCAGCTCTAAACTTTATCGTTATTCTAGGATCTGACATCTTCTGTAGCCTTTTCTTTAATCTTATTAATTACTCTCTTAATGATAAAGGATTTTTGCACCCATCTGCCTGGTTGGTCTCCATAAGAGCCAGGATAGGGTTGTATGCCGAAGTTTTCGCAGTATATGTATCGTTGGATATCTTTTTGACAATCTTTGTCGTATATGACGTTATTGCAAGCGAAAAAAGGAAGCTGAGATTGGACTGATTTTGCTACACTAAAGTTTTTGTTATCTCTCAAGTTTACTTCCTTAGTTTCTTCTATAATTAAACGTATTACATCCCAAACATCTTCTTCGCAATTAAATGTGCGAGTTTCATACTTTCCATCTATCATGACAGGCAATTCTGCCTCATAAGGAAAATTATGGAATTTACAGCCCCCACATGGCTCAATCATGACATTGAGTTCTATTTGGAGGCTTTCTCTTCCCCCACTAGAATGTATTCTTGTAAAGCTAAAAAGATATCTGTTCTATCTCCCATAGAAAGAGTTTTTAAAAATTCATCAGAAGTATCACCATCTAAGCCAGTTCTAATCCATTTCGTAATAGTAGAATTTGCCATAACGAGTGAATCAATCGTTTTACCATCTTCTTTATAAGTATACTCAGTAGAATCAAGGAGCATATCCTTTTCATCTATTGAAACATCTTTAAAAACAACTTTCTTTCCAGATTTAGTTTTAAATTCCATAATGTTCCCTCTTTTTTATTTATTTGT
>LUMI01000686.1_pt1 | contig 10746 bp, 10 predicted proteins | sample 729681 | NCBI WGS metagenome assembly LUMI01 (sample SAMN03860267, study PRJNA289734) | marine metagenome | biome: seawater column; feature: ocean; material: water; isolation source: Red Sea water column Station 34 - depth 10m | place: Saudi Arabia: Red Sea | collected 2011-10-15 | depth 10 m
ATGCATAAAGAAGTTTCTCCTTCGGTCAATTCCTACATTGGAGAAATCGTCCCCATTCTCAGCGGACTGGATTACGAAAGAGGAGATGAATTTGTCTTTGTTCCAATCATTCCGAATCTTCCGGAAATTCAGCCTGATTTAGAAAAACCCAATGGTGCCGATCCTGAAGCCATAGAGGAACCCCAGACCGCTGAAAAAGCTCTCGCAAAAATTGAAAGCCCCAAAGAACAGCAGGAAGAGAAACCATTCTGGCAAACTCTTGGTACCTTCGAATGGATTTTGGGAGGGATTCTGCTGCTGCTTTTATTGCTGCTGATCTGGACCCTTTTCAGCATCTCCAGGTTGAGGGCGAGGGAAGTGGAAACCCAGAATCAGATTCGGGATTTGAAAGATACCCCCACCTTGCCGGTTCGCATGGCCCGTGAAGAAAAAGCGGTTCAGGACAAAATGCAGCAGGATCGTCAGGATCGGGTCCAGACCGCCCTGGTTCGTGATGAAAATGAACGGGTGCTTCAGGAAATTGTTAAAAATCTTGTAGGTCGGCCTGACTGGTCAAGGGAACTGATCCAGGAAATGACCCGCGATAAACAGTCAATGGATCAACTCGCCACCCTAATTGCAGTGATGGGTCCCGAAGCTTCTAGATCACTTTTCCGGAACCAGATGACGGAACAGGCCTACATGGACCTTGAACAACTGGCCAAGGAAGCAGGTCCGAATTCTGATGATACTGCTGAAGTGCTGAAAAACATCCGCATGTTCTTGTTGACCAAACAGTTCCTCTCACCAGAACAGTCTTTTGTTGATCCCTTCGGATTCATGAAATCATTGTCTTCCAGTCAGATCTCGTTTTTGCTGAAAAATGAGCCGGCACGGATCAAGGCCATCGTCATGGCAAGGCTCGATACTGAAAAAGCAGCCACCATCCTGCAAACGCTTTCCCGTGATGAACGGACCCAGGTTGCAGTGGAACTGGGAAGAATGCATGAAATGCCGATGGAACTGGTCGAGAAGGTAGGATTCAACCTTGCGGAAAAAGCCCGAAATGTTCCGGACGAAAACAGTATTGCGGTAAACGGCGTTCGTTTCGTAGCCGATGTACTCAGCGATTCCGATCCTGTGACCCGTCAGGAACTGATCAACGGTTTGAGGGTTTCTGATCAAAAACTGAGTGAAGATGTCGAGAGCAGTTGTTTCATCTTCGAGTCAATCCCAGTGGTCCCAAACGATGTTTTGAAGGAAGTCGTCCGGCAGCTCCCTCCGGATGATGTGATTACCGCCATTTCCGGGGCTACCAAAGAAATCAAGGAAGCTGTCATCCTCTGCTTCCCGGAACAGAGCCGCAAAGCCCTGATTTCCTCTTTGAAATCAAAGACACCTGAGAAAGAGGAGGTGCGGACCGCACGAAGAAAATTCGTTGATTCGATGCGGGAAATGGCCGATGCAGAACGTGTCAATCTGCGTGATGTGAACAGTGCGTTTGCCAACCAGGCTGCAGTTCCTGCACTTCAGTAGTTGGGCTCAGCCAACGACTCATCTTTGATTCTTCCTGATCAAACGCTGCCGAAAGGGTTTTCCTCAGCGTACCATTCCAACAATTTCATTTGTGAATTGATCTCAGGATCTTGAGAATTTTTGCTGATCCTTCTGTAACTGCCGTCCTGCTGAAGGTTGAAAGCCAAAGTGTTGTCTGAAAGCATCAGATCAAGATTTTGTTTCAGGTGATCGAGGATTTCCTGGTCGATTACCGGAAAAAGGATTTCAACCCTTCGGCTCAAATTCCGTTCCATCAAATCCGCACTGCCGCAGTAGATTTCCGGTTTTCCACCATTCTCAAAATAATAAATTCTGGAATGTTCCAGAAAACGGCCGATGATCGAACGTACCCGGATTTTTTCGCTGACTCCCTCCACTCCAGGTCTGAGACAGCAGATCCCACGAACAATCAGATCCTGTCTCACTCCCGCCTTTGACGCTTCATAAAGTTTGGTAATCACTTTCTGGTCAGCAACGGAATTGACCTTAAAGATCATTCCCGAGGGTCTGCCCTGGCGTGCATATTCTATTTCACGTTCGATCAATGTTTCCAATCCTGAACGGAGGCTGACTGGTGCAACCAGAAGGTGGTTGAATTCACGTTTATTCGAATAACCGGTCAGATAGTTAAACACATGGGTCGCATCCTCACCAATTTCATGGTTCGAAGTGAGCAGGCCCAGATCCGTGTAGATTTTGGAGGTAAAAGGGTTGTAATTCCCTGTGCCGAGGTGCATGTAACGTCGGATCCCATCACTTTCCTGGCGAACAACCAGGCAGATTTTTGAGTGGGTTTTTAAGTGCACCACGCCATAAATCACATGGGCTCCCACCGCTTCGAGCCTTCTTGCCCAGACGATGTTATTCCGTTCATCAAACCTTGCCTTGAGTTCAACCAGAACGGTCACCTGTTTCCCTGCTTCTGCAGCATTGATCAAATGCTCGATCACCGGGGAATTGCTTCCAATACGGTAAAGCGTCATCTTCACTGCAAGAACCTGAGGGTCCTCCGCCGCAGCCTTAACCAGTGCTTCTACGGGATAAAAGGACTGATATGGATGATGCAGCAGGTAATCCCGGTGTCGGATCCTTTCGAACAACTGTTCCGACGGAAGTCCTTCAAAAAGAACAGGCGGGAAAAACGGTTTGTCTTTCAGTTGGGGTAACGGCAATTTCATCAATTGCATCAGATCTGCAAAATTCATCCTGCCTTCGGACCTGGAAACGAGTTCCTCATCAACCTGACAATTATCCGCAAGTACGCTGAGGGTTCGTTTCGGCATCGACTTTTCCACCTGGAGCAGCGAAACATCTCCGTAACGGATCTGTTTCAATCCCTTGTCCACCGTCTCCAGTAAATCATCAGCCTCGTCTTCCTGAATCACCAGATCGGTATCGCGAATGATCCGGAAAAGGCGGATGTCACGAATTTCCGTTCCCGGAAAAAGTTCATCGATGTTGCTCCTGATTACATCTTCCAGAAAGACAAAGACGATTTTGTTCTGTCCACTCACAGACTCGGGAATTTCCAGAAATCTTGGCAAAACATCCGGAATCTTGACCCTGGCGAATTTGGTTTCCTGATTGTGTCGAACCACCACCGCAAGGTTCATGCTGAGGCTGGAAATGTGCGGAAAAGGATGCCCTGGATCAAATGCCATCGGAGTCAGCACAGGATAAATCTCGTTCATGAAACGCTCATGCAGATACTCCTTGATCCCATCGTTATAAGAGCGCATTTCAAGAAATTTCACTCCGTTTTTTTCTAGCAGCGGCCTCAACAACGACCATGCCGAGTGCTGATCCTGAAGCATCTTTTCCGTCCGTCCATGGATTTCAGAAAACTGCTGTTTAGGAGTCAGGCCGTCTGAAGTCAGACTTTCACTTCCGTTTTTGATCTGACGCAGGATGGTGGCCACACGGACCATGAAAAATTCGTCGAGATTGGTCCCCGTAATCGCCAGGAATTTAACCCTTTCCAAAAGCGGGTGTCGTTCGTCCAGAGCCTGATCTAACACTCTTTGATTGAATTCAAGCCAACTCAATTCACGGTTGGTGTAAAGACTGGGATGGTTCAGGGGGAGAGCGGATTTCCGGTTTTTCTTGGGTTTCACCGGAGCACGAGTTGATGAGGCGACTCTGTTTTCTGTCGTGTTTTGACGGATGCTCATCTGGATTTTCCTGGAATCAGAAGAACTTGAGCTAAGTCTGTAGGTTCAGGCTGCCTTGGAATCATAAAGACCCAAATCCGACCCGCATTTGCCACATCGCCTATGCTTGAGCCAGTTTCGGTTGATCCGATGTCTGGTAATTTCCCAGCAGCCTTGCATGCATCCGACACGGTAACGTGCTTCACTAAAATTTAAATTGTGGGTGACTTTTGCATCACATCCGATTTCCTGCGCTTTTTGACGCCAGACCCGATTATGACGATGCCCCGGACCAACTAACGCATGGGCGATTTCGTGAAGAAGGGTGTTCTTCACTTCTTCATCACAGGCCACTTTGCAGAACGAATGTGAAAGGCTGATTTGTTTTTTGTTAAAATTACAGCAGCCTGCCCGCCTTTTGGCCCGGTCAAATCGAAAAACCCAGCCTCTTTCGGCAAGCCCGTGATTTGCCAAAAATCTTGAGGCCGTTTTTCTGATCTCTTCCTCTGTCAGTTTCCCTCCATGGTGATCGTTTAAGAGGCTCTTCCGTGAACCCTGTCTCTGCTTTAATTTAAATTATTCTGAAAACCGATTATGACCCTGTTCCCTGATCCTGTCAAACAACCCAGAAATCGTCTAAATCGTTTTGGGATTATAAAATAACAACCTCACAAAGAGATCCGGCTGATAAAAAAAGAAAATAACCATTTAATTTAACAATGTGCTAGATTTAGAAATTTTCGTCCTCAACCCGAATTTATCATGGATCCTCTTTTTGAATTGAATGGCAAACTGATCCTCGTCTCTGGAGGTAGTCGAGGAATCGGTAAGGCACTGGTGTCAGGTTTCGCAAAAAGAGGGGCAAGGGTGGTTTTTACCGGCAGGGATGAAGATTCACTTGAATCTGTCAAGAAAGAATTGGCTGAAGATTCTTCTGAGGTATTTCCTGAATGCTGTGACGTCAGCCGGGTTGATGAAGTGGAAGCATTGGTGAATCGGGTTCGAAAACAACACGGCCCTATTGATGTCTTGGTGAATGTTGCAGGTGTCAACCGGAGACAACGCGCGGAGACCTATCTGCCTGAAGATTATGACTTTGTCATGGACATCAACCTTAAGGGAGCTTTCTTTCTTTCCACCGAAGTAGGACGGGTGATGCTTGAAAATGGAAGCGGAATCCAAATCAACATCGACTCCCTGAACAGTTACGCCCCGGTCAAAGGAATGGCCCCTTACGCGATGAGCAAATTCGGGATGGTCGGCATGACCCGGGCGTTGGCTGCAGAATGGGGTCCGAAAGGGATCAGGGTTAATTCCATTGCTCCGGGATTCATTCTCACCGACCTCACCCGAAAAGTGTGGTCCGATCCTTCCCTGCAGCAATGGGGAATCGAGAACACTCCTTTGAGAAGGCTGGGTGATCCCAAAGATCTCGTGGGAGCGGCTGTTTTCCTGGCCAGCGACGCTTCTGCTTTCATGACAGGACAGGTTGTAAGGGTCGATGGAGGTTTTAGTTCAGCAATCCTATGGCCCGTCGAATTCTAAGATAAAAGATGAACACGGAATCTCCTTCAAATTTCCGAGTTGCCCTGGATTCGAATTTTCGTGACGTAAACGGAAACGCACTCTACCCGGATTTTGACCTCACTCCCTTAAATCATGAAGCAGAGCTGAGTTGGAACTATGTTGACTTCGGAGAGGTCGTCATGGGAGATGCTCTTTTGGACTATGATGCGTTGGTCTTGCTGCTTCCAAGATTTACAGGCGAATCGGTTCCTTCTGACGGAAAACTTGCTTTGGTGGCCCGTTTTTGAGTCGGATATGACACCGTGGATCAGGAGGTATGCACTGAAAACGGGATCGTACTGACCAACACTCCGGATGCGGTTCGTCGTCCTGTTGCCGTTTCAATCATGACCCTGATGCTCGCACTCAGTGGAAAACTGTTTATCAAAGACCGTATCACCCGAGGTGCAGATCGAACCTGGTCTCAACGTGCTGAGCATATGGGAGTGGGCTTGGTAGGGAAAACCCTCGGTTCTCTGGGATTTGGAAGCATCGCCGGGGAGATGTTCCGGATGGCTTCAGTCTACGGAATGCAGCACATCGCACATGATCCATTTAGAAATAGGGAAATCAATCAGGATCTTGATGTGACAATGGTCGAACTGGAACAGCTTTTTCGAGAATCCGATGTTCTTTGCATCAACTGTGATCTCAATCCGGGAACCGAGGGACTCGTGGATTCCAGACTGCTTTCCCTGATGAAGCCCAATGCTTTTCTGATCAATACGGCAAGGGGTCCAATTGTCAACCAAAGAGATCTGACCGAAGTCCTGCAGAAAAAAAAGATTGCCGGGGCTGGTTTGGATGTCCTGGAGAAGGAACCGCCCGATCCAGAGGACCCGATCCTTTCCCTGGATAATGTGATCCTTGCTCCTCATGCTCTGGCCTGGACCGATCAGCTTTTTGCCGCGATCGGAAGATCGGTGATTGAATCCGTCCTTTCCATCAAAAACGGAATCATTCCTGAAAATTCGGTCAACCGTGACGTCCTGCAAAAACCCATTTTTCGGCAAAAACTCGAACACTACCGATCCCGGTCCTAGACCGGTACATCATTTAATTTATGGGATACACCTTTCTGAAAAAACTTAAATCCGGGGAAGCTTGCTACGGCATGATGGCATTCGAGTTCATGACACCAGGGCTTCCCGCCATCGTCCAGCAATGCGGCGCTGATTTTCTCATCCTTGATACCGAACACAGTGGTTGCGGAATCGAGACCATCAAACAGCAGGTTGCCTCTGCACGGGGTTTGGATCTTTATCCCATCGCAAGAGTAACCGGCAGCCATTACCATCTCATTGCTCCGGTGCTCGATGCCGGTGCAAAGGGGATCATGGTTCCTGCGGTTTCTTCTGCTGCAGAAGCAGAAAAAATTGCACAATTCTGCCGTTACCGCCCTCAGGGAACCCGGGGATTGGGGCTAAACCTCGCCCATGATCATTATGCTGCCGGCGATCCGCTGGAAACTCTGAAAAAGGCCAATGAGGAAAATACCGTGATCATCCAGATTGAAACCCGGGAAGGTCTTGAAGAAGTGGAGGCCATCATGGAACTCCCCGGAGTGGATGCAGCCTGGCTCGGACATTTCGATCTCACCGACTCACTCGGGATTCCGGGGCAATTCGACCATCCTGAATTTCAATCTGCTGTGGACCGCATTGCTCAAGCCTGCCGAAAAAACGGGAAAGCAGCAGGTTTTCTTGATATGAATCCGGAAAGGGTGAGAAACTTCCGGGAACGGGGTTTTCAACTGCTGGGTTACGGCCATGACGTCATTGTCTTCCAGCAGGCTCTCAGAAAAGGATTCAAAGAAATCCGTGGAGAAGAAGGCTGATTCAATACCTTTTTCTGGAAATTCTCGTTTTATATCAAAGATTTTATAACCGATGCTTGAAACGGATTTTCTTTTTCTGAAGAAACGATTGGGAAGCTAAACCATCCATACAGAAACACTTTACAGATGAATAAAATGGATTTGACCCAAAGACTGGAAAACTGTTACAGCGGAGCCGTTTTTGATGTGATGCGGGAATTGGGACTGAAGGACGGTCTCTTACCACGTCATCTCAAATCTTTGGATCCCGAAGTGACTGTTTGCGGACCTGTATCCACCGTCCTGGGTCGTCCCGACACTTCTCTCACGGAAGACGAAAGCCTTTTGCGCTGGACCGAACTCTTGGGCAAGGCTCCGGCAGGCCATGTAGTCGTTTGTCAACCCCAGGATGACGACCGGGCTTTGATGGGGGAACTTTCCGCAGAAACACTTCAATTCAGGGGAGTCCGGGGTTATGTGGTCGATGGAGGCTGCCGGGATGTTTCCTTCATCAGGAAAATGAAGTTTCCGGTCTTCTGCCGCTTCACCACTCCCAGAGATATTGTCGCTGCCTGGACACCGCAGGAATACGAAGTTCCCATCATGATCGGAGAAATCACGATCCAATCCGGGGACTACATTCTTGGGGATCAGGACGGGGTGGTTGTCCTTCCAGGGATTCATGCAGAATCCATTATCAACCGTGTTGAGGAAGTGATGCAGACCGAAAACCTTGTGCGTAAAGCGATTCTTGAAGGAGTGCACCCCCAAGAAGCCTACCTCCGTCATCGAAAATTTTAATCATCCTATCTTCGATTTGACCGATTTTCCAAAACTTAGATTTTTAACATAAATCACTGATGTCCGGCATCCTGTTGGGACTCTTGGGAGGCGGTTTCATCGGCGTCTCCGACTGTGTGGCACGTTTCACAGCCCAACGTACTTCTCTCAGTGTCCTGATCCTTTACGTGATGGGCATCTCAAGCGTGCTGATGACGGTCTGGTTTCTGGCCTCAGGCGATTGGCCCCGTTGGGATTTTTACAGTTGGTCGGTTTCACTTCTTTCCGGATTCCTCAATCTTGCGGCATTGATGTTTCTGTATAAGGCATTGGCCCGCGGGCCGGTATCCGTCGCTTCTCCTGCCGCCTCAACCTTTTCGGTGATCCTGGTTGCCCTCAATGCCGTCTCGGGAGAACCTTTCAGTTGGCAGCAACTGGTATCGGTCTTCGTGGTCTTCATCGGCATTGCCATGCTTGCCCGTCCGGGTTCCGGGACAACCATACATGAAAACTACAGCCCTGCCTGGCTGCGCACTACCGCGTACGGGAGCTTGTGTGGCCTTGAGGTTTTTTTTCGCCCAGGAAGCTGTTGTCTTTCTCGGCCCGATCCATTCACTTTATCTGAACCGACTTGCCGCACTGGTCAGTGTGCTGCTTCTCATGTTTTGGGAGCAGTCGAGAAATAAACCCAGAAACTGGCCTCAGGGTTCGGTTCTGAAATTAGTGATCTTCCAATCCTTTCTGGAAATGTTGGCCCTGGGAGCTTTTCTCTACGGTTCAACAGGTGATGGAAGAGTCGGAGCATCGATCGGTTTTTCAGCGTTCTCTGCGGTCACCACCCTCAGTGCCTGGATCTGGCTCAAAGAAAAGGTCGATCCCCACCGCATCATCTGGATCGGAATCATCATTGCGGCAATCTGGATCGCCATCCTCTATGCACCCTAGAAAAACATTTTTGTTTCCAAAGTTCTGGGTCAACGAATGAATGACCTTGACTTCCTCCTCCTACCCGAATGACATTTCTCTTCGTCTTTCAGATGAAAAGAGTCCCTGAAAATTAGAGAAAGAATGAAAATGGAAAAAGATTTTGAAGGAAAAACCGCTTTGGTGACCGGAGGTTCCCGGGGTATCGGGCGTGCGGTCTGTCTCGACCTTGCAAAAGGGGGAGCCCGTGTTGCCGTGAACTACACCTCTAATGCCGAGGCGGCTGAAGAAACCGTTCAAACAATCATTAAAAATGGCGGAGAGGCTTCCGCTTTCAAAGCCGATGTTTCCGATCCTGAAGAGGTCCAAAAGATGGTAGCTGAAACCGAAAAGACTTTCGGCCCCATAGATCTTCTGGTGACCAGTGCAGGCATCGTCCGCAGGGAAAACCATGAAACCCTGAGTTTTGAAATCTGGAAGGAGATCATGGAAGTCAACCTGGATGGGACCTTCCTCCCGGTAATGGCTATCAAAGACGGAATGCTCAAACGTGGTTTTGGAAGAATCGTCTGCATTGCTTCCATCGCAGGACTGCGTCCGCGGCCCAACAACATCGCTTACAGTGCCTCAAAAGCAGGAGTGATCGGTTTTGTTAGAAGCTGTTCTGAAGCACTTGCTCCCAGCATCCGCATCAACTGTCTTGCGCCGGGTTTGATCGAAACCGACATGATCAGCACCCTCGCTCCTGAAAAACGGAAAGCGATGATTGAGGCAACGCCCATCCCCAGAACCGGAACGGTCGAGGAAATGGCGAATGTCGTTCATTTCCTTCTCAGCGAAAAAGCGAGTTTCGTGACAGGACAAACCTACGTAGCTGATGGAGGTCGGGTCACTCTTCCGTGAAATGAAGTCACTTTTCTTCTTCTATGATCTATGAGATAAGTAATGCTTTTTCTTGGAAAAAGCCCTGGCTCTCCGATCCAAGTGATTCTCCTCAAAAGGTTCAAAATGAGTGAAAATGAAGCCTGAAATCAAAGCCCTGACTTTCGATGTTTTTGGAACGGTGGTCGATTGGCGTTCGAGTATCATCGAGGAGGGGAACCAGTTGAACTCGGAATGGGGTTGGGAACTGAACTGGGAAGATTTTGCGGACCGCTGGAGAGGAATGTACCAGCCTTCCATGGAGGAGGTTCGCAGTGGAAAGCGTGAGTGGGTAATCCTTGACACTCTGCATCGTGAAAGTCTGCTTACTCTGCTGGATGAATACGAATGCAAAGGAGTGAGTGAAGAAAGAGTCGAACATCTCAACCGAATGTGGCACCGTCTTCGGCCCTGGTCTGATTCTGTTGAAGGATTGGGGAGGCTGAAAAAACGCTTCATTCTGGCAACCCTCTCCAACGGAAATGTTGCATTATTGGTCAACATGGCCAAATTCAGCAGTTTACCCTGGGACGCGGTTTTGGGTGCAGAAGTTTCCCGGAGTTTTAAACCGATGCCCCATACTTACCTGACCACGGCCTCCATGCTGGGACTGGCTCCGGAAGAGTGCATGATGGTGGCGGCTCACAACTCGGACTTGCAGGTCGCTTCCGGATTGGGATTCCGCACTGCTTTTGTTTGCAGACCTGAAGAATATGGTCCTAAACAAAGAACAGACCTCGAGGCGGAAGATGATTACGATCTGATCGCCAATGATTTCATTAACCTGGCTGAACAACTGAACTGTTGAAATGAAACTTCTAGACGGACAAAGAGCATTGATCACCGGCGCCGGAAGCGGAATCGGTCAAGTGATGGCACAGCATTTCGAAAAAGCTGGAGCCCGGATCTGGATCTGTGATGCCGACACCAACAATCTGGAGCAATCCCTCAAGGAAAACCCTGACTGGAATGGAACCCCATGTGATGTCTCTAATGAGAACCAGGTGGGTCAGCTTTTTAAAAAGATGTCAGACTCCTTTGGAGGTTTGGAGA
>LUMI01001471.1_pt1 | contig 10733 bp, 14 predicted proteins | sample 729681 | NCBI WGS metagenome assembly LUMI01 (sample SAMN03860267, study PRJNA289734) | marine metagenome | biome: seawater column; feature: ocean; material: water; isolation source: Red Sea water column Station 34 - depth 10m | place: Saudi Arabia: Red Sea | collected 2011-10-15 | depth 10 m
GTTTTATAGTGACATCAAGGCCTTCAGCATCATAAAAGCCTTTATCTTTTGCTACATAATATCCAGCAAATTGAGCTTGAGTAACCCATTTTAACTGAATTGTGACCTTGTCAGCAGAAAAAACGGCTGATGCACTTAATATAAAAGCACAGGTCAATACAGATAGAATCTTCTTCATTTTTTTCCCTCTTAGTAATCGTTTCTTCAATTGTTAATCAAATTCAATTGATACGCAATGTTATTTTTGTTGACTAGGATGCCAAAAAGTTGTGCGTTTTTCAATTAACGCAATTAAGCCATAAAAAAGGCAGCCAGCAATTGCTGCAACAAAGATTTCTGCCCACACCATGTCCAATGCAAATCGACCAACTTCCGAGGATATTCGAAATCCCATCCCCTTTATAGGAGATCCAAAAAACTCAGCAACAATCGCCCCGATTAGTGCAAGGGTTGAGCATATTTTTAATCCATTAAAAATAAAGGGCAACGCAGATGGCAAACGAAGTTTAATTAGTGTTTGAGTGTAGGACGCGCTGTATGTTCTCATAAGGTCTTGTCGGCTAGGGTCTATAAGTTCTAATCCTTGCACGCTATTTACAAGCATTGGAAAATAAACCATAACTACAACAATAGCGCACTTTGATTGCCAATCGAACCCAAACCACATTACAAAAATTGGGGCCATTCCCACAATTGGTAGCGCCGAAATAAAATTACCTAAAGGTAATAGACCTCGTTTAAGAAAATTAAACTTATCAATCGCAATAGCTGTAAGAAAAGCTGCGCCACAACCCAATATGTAACCAGACAGAGCACCTTTTACCAAGGTCTGTACAAAATCAATCCACAGAATGTCTAACGAACGAGAAAACTTTAAGGCTATTGCCGATGGGGCAGGTAACAAAATAGGATTTATTTGTAATCCTATAACAGCTAATTCATAAATCTAGGCAAATTAGCGTCCTTGTGGTTGGATATTTTTATATTAATCCACCACCCCCCAAGCCAAATAATGAAAAAAAGAATTAGAAAAGTATTCATCTAATTATAGCCATTCTTTTAAGCGTGATTTTTTGTAAGAAATCTATTGTAAAAACTAAAAATGCAGCAAGAAAAGCAGCAGCAAACAAAGCGCTCCAAATCATAATTGTCTGACCATAATAAGTGCCTGCTAGCATTCTCGCACCCAAACCGGCAATAGCACCCGAAGGAAGTTCTCCAACTATGGCCCCAACCAGCGAAGCAGCAACTCCGACCTTTAATGAAGCAAAAAGAAAGGGTAAGGAAGAAGGAAACCTCAAATACCATAGGATTTCCCTTGAGGATGCAGACCATGTCTTCATTTGATCTAGCTGAATCTTGTCTGGTGATCTCAACCCTTTTACCATTCCTACAACAACTGGAAAAAAAGAGAGATACATAGAAATAATTGCTTTTGGTAACAAACCTGTTACCCCAACAGAATTCATCACAACTATTATCATTGGTGCTATAGCAAGAATGGGTATAGTTTGACTTGCAATTACCCATGGCATAACACTAAGGTCCATTGCCTTATTATGTACTATGCCTAAAGCTAGTAAAATTCCAAGGAGTGTTCCCAAGAAAAATCCAGCCAAGGTTGCCTGCAAAGTAATCCATCCATGGTAAACAAGAGAACGCTTTGAACTGATTTTTTTAAAAAAAGTTGTATTTACCATTTCAGTAATTATCTGATGTGGGGTAGGGAGCTTTGGTTTTTTTAAACTCCAGCACTTTAGTATATGCTCACTGGCTGTAAGGTTTTTAAATTGTCTTGAAACCTTATCAGAGTTCATTGGAACCGCGACAAGATACCAAAATAATCCTATTAAGATTACAATTGTAGAAACGGGAATAAATTTATTTGCAAGATAAGATGTTTTCATTTCTATCAATTCTTCTAAAAAACGTCTTCGGTTTGGCCAGCCTTTAAGCGAGACATAACAACAATTTTTGTTGATAAGAAAACTGCTTCTGGAATTGAGTGCGTCACAAAACATATAGTTTTTCTTGTTCTAGCCCATAAATTTAAAAGTTCTCCGTTCAATCTATCTCTAACAATTTCGTCCAGAGCTCCGAAAGGTTCATCCATTAATAGGATGTTGGCGTCAAATGCCAAAGCTCTCGCAATGGACGCCCGTTGTTGCATTCCTCCAGACAACTGCCAAGGGAACTTTTTTTCAAACCCGTTTAATTCTACTAAGTCTATTACTTTTCGTGTTCGGTCTTCTTTCTCACTGGTGGAGTATCCCATGATTTCCAAGGGTAGTTTAATGTTTCCACTCACCGTTCTCCACGGATATAAACCTGCCGCCTGAAACACATACCCATATTGTCTAGCTTTTCTAGCGTCATCAGGTGTCATATTATTTACATTTACCCGGCCTTCTGTAGGGGTCTCAAGTGCTGCAATAACTCTAAGAAGAGTTGTTTTGCCACATCCAGATGGTCCAATAAAGGATACAAAATCTCCTTCATTGACTTCCATAGATACATTCTTCAAAGCATTTACAGGACCGTCATTTGTTTCAAAAGTTAGGTTAACATCAGATACGCTTATCATAAGTTTTCCTTCGTGTAGATTTTATACTCCAGCTGGTATATTTAAAGGATCACGTTCTATTTTTCTTGGTGTATTTAGCGCCTTCCACTTTGATACAGCACTATGCAATGCTGGGAAAGCAGGTCTTGGGACAAATCTACCCCTTCCTGGTTGTGGACTAGAGTTCTTGCCCCATGCCCATATTACATCACCTCTAGATAATGTGTATCTTGGTTGTGCTGTGACTTTGAAGCCTTCGAAAACATTGTAGTCTAAAATTGATTTGTGGGTACTTGTCGAAATTGTTTTTGAAATCTTTGGGTCCCAAACAACAATATCTGCATCTGCGCCTTCTAAAATTGCTCCTTTTTTTGGATAAATATTTAGAATTTTAGCAATATTACTTGAAGTAATTGCGACAAACTCCTGTCGAGTTAAACGCCCCGTTTCCACGCCTTCTGTCCAAAGAACGGATAACCTTTCCTCAAGCCCGTTGCTACCATTTGGAATCTTAGTGAAGTCATTTACTCCCATTCTTTTTTGTTCCGTCGAAAACGCGGCATGGTCTGTAGCGACAACTTGTAGGGATCCAGACTGAAGACCAGCCCATAATCCGTCCTGATGCGATTTGTCTCTAAAGGGAGGCGACATGACCCGTCTTGCGGCATGTTCCCAATCTTTATTAAAGTATTCGCTCTCATCTAGCGTTAGAAATTGAATAAGGGGTTCACCAAAAACTCTCATACCTTTTTGCCTAGCTCTTCTAATAGCCTCATGAGCCTGCTCACAAGATACATGAACAACATATAACGGTACTCCTGCAGCATCGGCTATCATTATCGCTCTATTGGCTGCTTCACCTTCAACTTCTGGAGGTCTTGAGTATGCGTGCCCCTCAGGACCAGTTACTCCGTCTTGAAGATATTTTTGTTGAAGCTCTGCTACAATATCACCATTTTCTGCGTGAACCATGGGCAGAGTGCCGATAGCTGCACATCTTTTAAAGGATGCAAACATTTCATCATCTTCAATCATTAGGGCTCCTTTATAAGCCATAAAATGTTTGAATGAATTTACTCCCATCTCAACTACCCTTGGCATATCATCAAAAATCTGTTCAGACCAACCTGTAACTGCCATATGATAACCGATGTCAGAACAAATTTGAGGCTCTGACTTTCTATGCCACTCCTTAACTGCATTTACCAAACTTCCATCCTCACCTGGAAGACAGAAGTCCACTAACATCGTCGTTCCGCCTACTGCAGCTGCCCAGGTGCCTGTTTCGAAAGTCTCGGCGGCGGTGGTTCCCATAAATGGCATCTCAAGGTGCGTATGTGGGTCTATTCCGCCGGGGATCACATAAGCGCCTTCGGCGTCAATGGTCTCATCCCCTTTTAGATCTTCCCCAATCTGCTTGATCTTTTCATTTTCTATTAATACTTTGAGATTTTGCAAAAGCTGCTCTCTCAGAATTTAAAGATCCAAATTTTGCTAAAAATTTATTTTTTTCTTTTTTGTATTGAATTTTGATAACCAAAAAAAGTGTCAAAAAACATACTAAAGTAAACGAAAATGCTGCCCAAACATACAGTCCATATCCATTCATAAAAAATAAATTTTCAATCATAATCTATCTAACCCTTTATTCTTAATTTTTATCAGTTCTGTATTATATTTCATTAAAAAAATCAGTAGAGAAAATAGGGCAAATGCCGCAGTCATTGTCATTAATGGAAACAGCATTGATATGTGAATTGAAGACTTCGAGAGTATGTTGATTGAAGCTGGTTGATGCAATGTATTCCACCAATCTACTGAATACTTAATTATAGGAACATTAATAATTCCCAAAATTGTGATAATTGACGTGACTTTAAATGCTTTGTCATTATCTTCAAAAATTCTCCATGCAACAAGATACATTATGTAAAACAGTGCTAGTATTAACATTGAAGTTATTCTTGCGTCCCAAGCCCACCATGTTCCCCATGTGGGTTTACCCCATATGGAGCCAGTCACAAGAGCTATTATATTAAATACTAACCCAGAGGGTGCCAAACTTTTTGCGATTAAAAAAAAATTTCTTATTTTAAAAATGTATCCAACTATAGATAAAAAAGTAATAGCTGAAAAAATTCCAAGCGAAATCCAAGCTGCTGGAACATGAACATACATTATTCTGACGGAGTGACTTTGCTTATAATCCTCAGGAGATAATATTAACGCCTCTGTTAATCCTATTGAAAGAATGACAATAAATAAAAATAATACATACTTAGGAGCTTTTGATGTTATTGAAAAAATTTTATTCGGTTCAAAATATTTAAACATATATGAGATTATATTTATTATGAAAAAACTGCCTGATCAAGAATGCCAGAGGGAGATAATAACGAAGGGTAAATAAGTAGCACCCTTGATCAGAATTAACCTCATAAAAGCAAATTGCTGTGTCAAAGGTTTGAGCTAAATGTGTTAAAAAAGTGATTTATTTAATTAGATAGCTTGAAATAGCTAGATCCCTTTTTTCCAGAGAAAATTTCTTCAATTAAAGGATGTTTAATTGGTTCATCTGAGTCATCAACAAGAAGATTTTGCTCGGAAACGTATGCTTCGTATGTGATTTCATCATTTTCAGCTAACAGATGATAAAAAGGCTGATCTTTTCTTGGTCTTACATTTTTTGGTATCGATTGATACCATTCTTCTGAATTATTAAATTCAAAATCAACATCATAAATTACACCTCTAAAGTCGAAGTGTTTATGTTTCACTATATCTCCAATTGAAAATTTAGCTTTTTGAATTGCCATCATATTTAGTATGGGTATTTAAAAACAAAAATCAATAAGAAAAATTAAAAGTTTTTATGAAAATATTATTTATGTTAATATCTTGCCTGTGAACAAATCTTTTTTAAAGTTTTTAACAGATTTTGGACCTCTAGTAATTTTTTTTTACTACTACTACGATAGTGGAAAAGACTTAAAAATTGCAATTCCCCCATTTATTATTGCGACAATAATTGCATTAGCTATTGTTTGGTTTTTAGAAAAAAAAATACCAAAGATTCCTTTGTTAAGTGGAGTTTTAATTACTTTATTTGGAGGCTTAACAATTTACTTTGATAATCCAGTTTTTATCTATGTCAAACCAACAATTATAAATATTCTCTTTGCATTCGCTCTGATATTTGGAAGGTACTTTACAAATGAACCTGTTTTAAAAAAATTAATGGGTAACTCTGTCTCTCTAACTGATGAAGGATGGGAGATATTAAATAAAAGATGGATATATTTCTTTTTTGGTCTAGCAATTCTAAACGAAATAGTTTGGCGAACTCAATCTGAAGAATTTTGGGTAAATTTTAAAGTATGGGGACTATTACCAATTACATTTATATTCACTGCTTTTCAAATAGGTTTAATAAATAAGTATAAAACAAATGAATAATAATCTACGTCTAATAATCAATAACGTTAATAAAAAGAATATTGAAGAAAGACATTTTTTTGAAAAAGATGAATTAAAGATTATTTTAGACTTATACGCTAAAATGGTTTCTGAAGGATCATGGAAAGACTATGGACTTAATATTTCAAGCAAACAAGTTGGTTTTAGTGTTTTTAAAAATACTACAGAAAATGCTCTGTATAAGATTTGCAAAAATTTTAAGCCAAAAAATAAAAATCTTAAATACTTAATTACCGATGCAAATGGAAAAATATTTAGAAATTCGTCTGATTTAAATAATCTATTGAAAAATATTAATTGGAAAAAACTTTAAATTATCTTCTTTGACCAAAAAGTCTAAGCAACATGATAAATAAATTAATAAAGTCTAAATAAAGCGTTAATGCACCCATTACAGCTTTTTTGCCCATTAATTCACCCGTGTCACTAGCTGCATACATGTTTTTAATTTTTTGTGTGTCGTAAGCAGTAAGTCCTACAAAAATTAAAACACCTAAAATAGAAATTACGAAATACATCATTGATGATTTCATAAATAAATTTACTATTGATGCGATAATGATACCAATTAAACCCATCATTAAAAAAGATCCTAATTTTGTTAGGTCTCTTTTTGTTGTATATCCATATATGCTCATAGCTCCGAATGTTGCAGAACAAATGAAAAATACTCTTGTGATACTCATGCCAGTATAAACTAATAAAATTGACGAAAGAGACAGACCCATTAATGCAGCAAAAATCCAAAAAGTTGTTTGCGCTTTAGCTGCACTCATTTTATTTATACCAAAGCTCATGTAAAACACGATTCCAAGCGGAGCTAACATTACTAGCCATTTTAGCCCTGACATATAGATCGCGTTACCCACTTGAGTTAGTCCAACTATAGATCCTGAGCTATCAGTCACAACAGACATTTTGAAAGTTATAAGGGCAATTATCCCTGTCATAAGGATTCCCGTTGCCATGTAGTTATATACTTTTAACATGTAGGCTCTTAAGCCTTCATCTGTTACTGCTGTTGATTGTTGTGCAGCCTCTTTTGCTCTACCTAGTATACCTTTTTTATTAAATTCCATGGTGTAACATATATAATATTTTATAAAAAAAACAATAAATGACTAATATTGTAAAATACTAATGAATTACAAAAAATTAGGAAATACTGATCTAGATGTAAGTACAATTTGTCTCGGTACAATGACCTGGGGTGAACAAAATTCAGAGAAAGAGGGTTTTGAACAAATGGATTTTGCTTTAAGCCAAGGAGTAAATTTTTGGGATACAGCTGAAATATATTCAATTCCAATGAGAGAAGAAACCTATGGAGAAACTGAAAAAATAATTGGTAATTGGTTTCAAAAAACAAAAAAAAGGAATGACATTATTCTTGCTACTAAAGTTTGTGGAAATACGTCGAACAAATATATTAGAGGTGGTGGAAATAGTTTTGGTAAAAAAAAAATTAAAGAAGCACTAGATGAAAGTTTAAGGAGATTAAAAACAGACTATATTGATTTATATCAACTTCACTGGCCTGAAAGAAGCACAAATTTTTTTGGTGATTACGGTTATGAGCATAACGAAAATGATAAAGATTGGACACCTTTTGAAGAAATTTTAGAAAGTTTAAAAAAATTTATTGAACAAGGAAAAATTAGATATGTAGGTTTATCGAATGAAACTGCTTGGGGTTTATCAAAATTTCTTGAACTCTCAAAGATGAAAGGGCTTCCAAAAATGATGTCTGTCCAAAATCCTTACAACTTACTAAATCGAACGTATGAGGTTGGTTTAGCCGAAATTTCCATTAGGGAGCAAAGCGGATTATTGGCTTACTCTCCATTGGCGTTTGGATATTTAACAGGAAAATATAGAAATAATAAATTACCAGCAAAATCGAGAATGCAATTATTTAAAAATTTTAACAGATATAAAAATGAAAATGGTCAAAAAGCCATTGATGAATACTACAAAATTTCAAAAAAATATAATTTAGATTTTACTCAAATGTCTTTAAAATTCTGTGAAATTCAACATTTCACAACTAGTGTTATTATTGGGGCAACGACAATGGAACAGTTGAAAACAAATATAGAAAGTGTAAATGTAAATTTAAACAGCGATATAATAAATGATATTAATAAAATTCAACAGAAATACCCTAATCCATGTCCATAACTAAAAAATTTATCTTCACATTTTTATTTTTAATCATTCCAATTACATTTAGTTTAGCTGATATAAAAAAAGTTGGTAAGTTCAAAGATTGGGAAACATTAGTAATCCAAGAAAGTTCTGGTAAAGTTTGTTTTGCTCAATCTACCCCTGTTTTACAAGCACCAAAAACAAATAAAAGAGATGCTAGATTATTTGTTACTTTCAGACCGAATGAAAAAATTTCTAATGAAATAAGTGCAACTGCTGGATATGAATTTAACAAAAATAATACTGTTTTAGCAACTTCAGGAAATAACAAATTTAAATTTGATATTAAACAACAGGGTTTTGCTTGGATGACGAGTAATAAAAAAGAAAAAATAATGGTTAAAGTTATGAAAAAAGGATCAAGAATTATGGTTACTGGTTACAATGAAAAAGGTTCACAAACCATAGATCATTATTCATTATTAGGATTCACAAAGGCCTACAATTCTGCAAAAAAAGCTTGCAGTTAATTAATGAAATCAAAAAAAAGAATTGTTTTAGCTTATTCAGGTGGATTAGATACATCTATAATTCTAAAATGGCTTCAAGAAAATTATAACGCAGAAGTCATTTGTTACACAGCTGATATAGGGCAAGAGATAGATCGAAAAAAAATAATCAATAATGCTAAAAAATTTGGTGTTAAAAAGATCATAATTAAAGATTTAAAAAATCTTTTCGTAAAAGATTACGTTTTTCCAATGATACGAGGTAATGCGATTTATGAGGGAGTTTATTTATTAGGAACTTCTATAGCAAGACCATTAATCGCAAAAGACCAGATAAGAGTCGCAAAAAAATTTAAAGCATACGCAGTATCTCATGGAGCAACTGGAAAAGGTAATGATCAGGTCAGATTTGAGTTAGGTTATCACTATTTTGGCCCAAAGATAAAAGTTGTTGCACCCTGGAGAATTTGGAAATTAAAATCTAGAAGCGATTTAATTAATTATGCAAAAAAACATAAGATACCTATCCCCAAAGATAAAAAAGGTGCACCCCCTTTTTCTGTTGACGATAATTTATTTCATACCTCAACTGAGGGTAAAATTTTAGAGAACCCAAAAAATTCAGCACCAGAATTTATTTTTCAAAGAACAGTCTCTCCTGAAAAAGCACCGAATAAACCAACTTTTATTTCAATTAATTTTAAAAATGGTGACCCTGTTGGAATAAATGGAAAAAAATTAAATCCTGAAAACATTCTTACAAAATTAAATTTTATTGCTGGAAAAAATGGCATAGGAAGAGTTGACCTAGTTGAAAATAGATTTCTTGGAATTAAATCAAGAGGAGTTTATGAAACACCGGGCGGAACACTTTTGATTCATGCCCATAGAGCTATTGAGTCAGTGACATTGGATAAAGAAACAATGCACAAAAAAGATTTGATTATGCCAAGATATGCCGAGCTGATTTATAATGGTTATTGGTATTCAAAAGAGAGATTTAAATTGCAAAAAATTATTGATCAAAAAAGAAATAAGGTGAATGGGTCAGTAAAACTTAAACTATACAAAGGGAATATTACTATTCAATCTAGAATTACAAAAAGTAATGCATACTCAATGAAAAAAGTTTCTTTTGAAGAAAATAAAACATTTAATAAATCTAATGTTGAAAGATTTATTAATTATCACAAGAAAAAACTGAGATATTAATAAGTTTTAGGACAATTTATAGTTTGTTAAATTTATTTTTAGCTATATCTTAGAATTATGGAATCACTTAAAAATTGGATGAGAGATACAGCAAACATTTTGTTTGATGATAGTAAAAATGATCTCCGTTCTCTTCCTAAAACTGTTAGGTTGCAAATTTTATTAGTTTTAAGCTTTATATGGACCACAGTTTTTAGTTTATATGTTTTTTCATACACAACTTTTGTTTTTGGTTGGACTGGTCTTTTTTTAGCTCACATTGGTTTAATCTTTGCCGTGTATATGACCTTTAAACATTTTCATAGAGCAGAAGAAAATTCAGCTAGTGTTTTTAAAACAAAAAATTTTGACCCTTTTAAAATAATGGTTCTTGTTTTTGTGATTGTGTTTATATTTGTTTTTTCAAAAGGTATTGAAGTATTAACAAGTCCGAATCCATATTCTTATTCAATTCCTTATGAAGGTTCTTCAAAATCAGTGTTTGAAAAATGGTTGCCTTTTAGTAAAGATAAATAATGGAAAAAATAGCAAAAAATTTACAGCTTATTTTAATGGTTATCATTTTAATAAGCACAGTTATTGCAGTCGGTATAGAGATGTACAAAATGTTTGAGAATAGATCGGTAACTTTAGCTGATTTATTATTAATGTTTCTTTACCTAGAAGTGCTAGCAATGGTAAGAGTTTTTTGGAACCAACAATCAATTAGTATTACCCTTCCATTGTTAATTGCAATTACTGCTTTAGCACGATTTATTATTCTTCAAGGTAAGGAAATGGATCCAACAGCATTAGTTTATGAAGCTATTGCCATTGTTCTAATT